>ENA-OQDD01000333-OQDD01000333.1-human-gut-metagenome-genome-assembly--contig:-NODE-333-length-20144-cov-2.801868_pt1 | contig 20144 bp, 15 predicted proteins | sample MGYA00242507_ERZ504598 | MGnify/ENA primary metagenome ERZ504598 (study PRJEB26092, sample SAMD00036318) | human gut metagenome | host: Homo sapiens | study: EMG produced TPA metagenomics assembly of...
TGGGAACATAATCCCGGTTTCAAGAATATCCGGATAGACGTAAAGGAAGCACAGTTACAGACTATGTGGCTGCCATGGGTAAATTTCTTCCTCATGTTTCAGTACAGGCGGAAAGTAGGCAGGCACATCGGGCGTTCTGTCGATCCGGATACAATGGATACACTGCCGATTCGTATAATCAAGGGACTATAGGAATGGATATCACTCTTTCTTTATTTGAAGGGTTTGCCCGGATTAATCGTTTGCGATATACACATTGGACTAAAAAGAGAAGGAATGGGATCATTGGCAAAGCAAAATGATCTGGCTTATCAGGTAGCCGAAGCCTATTATAAAGCGGCATTGGATAAAAGCTTTCAGAATTGGCCGCTGAGCAGCTTCGTTTGGGAGAACGTTATCTGAAGCAGACGGAAACTTTCGTAGAACTGGGCTTGAAGTCGCTTCGGACTTGCAGGAGGTGAAAGCACGTCATCAAGGAGATGTGTTCAGAAAGCGTTCGTATGAAAAAATAGTCAGATGTCTTTCCTTTATTTGAAAGAAATAGTAGGAATGAAAGAGGGAGATACTTTGTCTGTTTCCTTATCAGCTGGTGAAGATACACCCTTATTAATGCCTCAGGTAGAAATAGAGGAAATCTATTTACAATCTGTACACGCGTTGCCGGATTATAAACGGATGGAGATGTGGGAACGAGCAGCCCGTAAGGAGTATGCTGTGACCCTTGGACAGTTCAGCCCGACTATCTTCGCCCGTTTCTCATGGGGATCTGATTTTTATAATTCCTTGTTCTCGTTACATCAATTGCGTGACCATTGGAATAAATATATAGGAGTAGGTATTTCATTCCCTATTCTTAGCGGATTAGATCGGAATGCCGGAATAAGGAAGAAGAAATTAAACTTGCAACGGGTGCGGAACAGCATAGAGGAAGAGAAGTTACATTTACGTAATGAAACGGAACGAATTGTACTTTCATTACATTCGGGATGGGAAGAACATCGACAGGCTGTCCTACAGGTAAAAGCCGAAACACAAGTGCTGAAAGAAACAGAAAGGAAGTGGGAGGAAGGGCTTGTTTCCGTATTCCAACTGATGGAGCGCGAAATCGCCTGCTTGCCGCTAAAGCGGAAAAAATAAGAGTACGTTTGCAGTACGAACTGACATCACGACTGGCTATGTATTATCAAACAGGAAGTTTTATTAACCACTAAAAATATGGACACACTAATTGAACGTAAAAAGCGTTTCACTCCCAAGCAGATTTATGGAGGTACGGGAGTATTATTCATACTGGTACTCATTCTCTATTTTATTTTTCGTGATACCGGTTCTTCCATGACCATTGACAAAAGCCGTATCACTATCGCTACAGTTACAGAAAATGAGTTTAATGATTATGTCCGTGTGATTGGACAAGTACTTCCCAGCCGCATGATTTACCTCGATGCTATAGAAGGCGGAAGAGTGGAGGAACGCCTTCATGAAGAAGGAGCGATGGTAAAGAAAGGGGATGTGATTCTGCGCCTGAGTAATCCTCTGCTGAATATCGGTATCATGCAAAGTGAAGCAGATCTGGCCTATCAGGAAAATGAGTTGCGTAATACTCGTATAAGTATGGAGCAGGAACGGTTGAGTCTGAAGCAGGATCGTATCGGTATTCAGAAAGAATTCATTATAAAGAAACGTCGTTACGGACAATACAAGCGGCTGATGGAGGGGCAATTGATAGCGAGGGAGGACTATCTCCAAGCTACGGAGGAATATGAAGCGGTAAAAGAACAATTGTCGGTATTGGATGAGCGGATCCGTCAAGATAGTTTGTTTCGTTTGACTCAGATAAGCAGTTTGGACGAGAATATAATGAATATGAAACGAAGTTTGGCATTGGTACGAGAACGTCTTGAAAACCTGAAAGTGAAAGCTCCTATAGACGGGCAAGTGGGTAATCTTGAAGCACAAATCGGGCAATCCATTTCTGCCGGGGAACATATCGGTCAGATTATTACTGCTGATCTGAAGGTACAGGCATTAATTGACGAGCATTATGTGGAGCGTGTCGTCCAAGAGCTTCCCGCTGACTTTACCCGTGATGGAGAAAATTATAAGTTGGAAGTAACCAAAGTGTATCCTGAAGTGAAAGACGGGCAGTTTCGTACAGATTTCCGTTTCACGACAGGGCGTCCCGAAAACATTCGGGCGGGACAAACTTATCATATCAATCTTCAGTTGGGGGATCCTGTCAAAGCTGTTCTGATTCCTCGGGGAGGTTTTTTTCAAATTACCGGAGGACGATGGATATATGTTGTGGATGAAAGTGGTAAATTTGCCGTCAGACGTCCTATCAAGATTGGCAGGCAGAATCCTCAGTTTTATGAAGTGACTGACGGGCTGGCTTCCGGTGAGAAGTTATTATTTCCGGTTACGAGCTGTTTGGAGATAATGAGAAACTGATTTTAAACGAATAAAAAACACACGTAAGAATGATTAAAGTAGAAAACCTCTCTATGTTGTTCAGCACCGAGGAAGTGCAGACCAAAGCATTGAATGAAGTAACTTTCGAAATTGAAAAGGGAGAATTTGTCGCTATCATGGGGCCGTCCGGTTGTGGAAAATCTACCTTGTTGAATATACTTGGAACATTAGATACCCCTACTTCGGGCTCCTATCTCTTTGAAGGAAAGCGAGTGGATAAAATGAATGAAAACCAACTGACCGCTCTCCGAAAAGGAAATATCGGTTTCATCTTCCAAAGCTTTAATTTGATTGATGAACTGACTGTATATGAGAATGTTGAACTCCCATTGGTGTATCTTAATATAAAGCCGACAGAACGTAACAGGCAGGTAAAAGAAGTGCTTGAAAAAGTGAATATGCTGCATCGCGCCAATCATCTGCCACAACAGTTATCAGGTGGACAGCAGCAACGTGTGGCCATAGCCCGTGCCGTAGTTACCAATGCCAGGCTTTTGCTGGCGGATGAGCCGACAGGTAATTTGGACTCTACCAATGGGGTGGAGGTTATGGAACTGCTTAGTACACTGAACAAACAGGGGACCACCATCATCATTGTTACCCATTCACAGCGTGATGCTGCTTATGCACATCGTATAATCCGTTTGCTGGATGGTAAAATTATTGCCGAGAATCGTAACCGCCCTATGGAATCTGACAGCAAAATTGAAATTTTATGATTATACAAAATTATTGGAATAGCGTTTGGCGTAATCTGATGAAGAGGAAAGGTTTCAGCTTCATCAATATCTTTGGCTTGGCTGTAGGCATGGCATCAGCTTTATTGATATTTACTTACGTTGCTTTTGAATTTAGTTTTGACAAAATGCATAGTAAGAGTGAACGGATTTATCGTGTGCAAAGTACTTTTCATGAGGGGGAAGTTCTGACGGATGATTGGGCGACCAGTTCATTCGGATATGGTTCGGCCATGCAGGAAAATCTGGCGGGAATTGAGGATTATACTCGTGTAGGATGTATTATCCAACCGGAGCAATTGGTAAAATATGGCGAATTATGTCTGCGCGAGAATGGGATAGCATACGCTGATCCTGGCTTTTTCCGTTTGTTTGATTTTGAATTGTTGAAAGGTGACCGCGCTTCTTGTCTTTCCATGCCATGTCAGGTAGTGATTACGGAACGGATTGCCCGCAAATATTTCAGAGATGAAGACCCTGTCGGAAGATACTTATTTTTAACAGCAATATGGGGAAGGTGTCTTGTGAGGTAACTGGAATCATGAAAGAAATGCCTTCTAATTCGCATATACATTATAATTTTCTTTTATCATATGCCACCTTACCTAAATGGGTACAGGAGTATTGGTACAAACATGAAGCCTATACATATGTATTGCTGGATTCGCCCGAGCGCAAAGAAGAGATAGAACGTGCTTTTCCTCAATTGGCCGAGAAGTATAAAACTGAAGAGGCATTGAAAAACAAGACTTGGGGGGTGCGGTTGGAGCCATTGGAGAAGATTCATCTCAATCCTCAATTAGGTTATGAGGCCGAGTTGAAAGGGAACCATTCGGCCATCATCGCATTGATTTTCGGAGCTATTGCTATTTTGATTATCGCTTGGATCAATTATATAAATCTGACAGTTGCCCGTTCTATGGAGCGTGCCAAAGAGGTAGGAGTGCGCAGGGTAGTGGGAGCTTTCCCGAAACAGCTTGTTGGTCAGTTTCTATTTGAAGCATTTGTAATGAATTTGATCGCTTTTATCATTGCGTTAGGATTGATCGAACTATTACTTCCTTCCTTCAATCAGTTGGTAGGACGTACTATTACTTTCTCTGTATGGTTTACGGAATATTGGGGGGCGGGGTTCTATTGCTTTTTATAGTCGGTATTTATATTTCCGGTTACTATCCTGCCCGCGCATTGTTGCGTAAGAAGCCGATTGTTTTACTGAAAGGTAAATTCCAAAATAGCCGTTCCGGAGAAAATACACGTAAAATATTGGTCATAGTGCAATATACGGCATCCATGATATTGCTTTGTAGTACATTAATTGTGTTTGCACAACTCAGCTATATGCGTCGGCAGTCTTTGGGAGTAAAGACCGACCAGATTCTGGTAATCAAGTTTCCCGGACCTACTGAGGGTATGAAAACAAAGATGGAGTCTATGCGGAGAGCTATCAAGAAATTGCCATTGGCGTCGAAAGTAACTTGTTCCGGGGCGGTACCGGGTGAAGAGGTGGCCATGTTCCTGTCCAATCATCGGGCACATGATGCGTTGAAGCAAAACCGGTTGTACGAGATGCTGAGTTGTGACCCTGATTATATAGATGCATACGGACTGGAGGTGGTAGCCGGACGGGGTTTTTCCGAGGAATATGGGGACGATGTGAATAAATTGGTTATCAACGAAACGGCTGCCCGTATGTTAGGATATGTGGATAATGATGATGCCATTGGTGAGGAAATAGCTGTTGAAACGCTAGGAGAGCCCATGCAGGTAATCGGGGTAGTGAAGGATTATCATCAGCAAGCGTTGAATAAAGGTTATACAGGGGTAATGCTTTTCCATAAAGATAAGATTGACTGGATTCCTCAGCGTTATATTTCGGTTGTGATGAAACCGGGTGATCCTTCGGAATTAGTATCACAGATAGGAGAAATATGGAATAATTACTTTGCGGATTCTAGTTTTGATTATTTCTTCCTCGACCAGTTCTATGACCGGCAGTACCGTCAGGATGAGGCTTTCGGCGTATTGATGGGAGGTTTTACCGGATTGGCTATTTTTATCTCCTGCTTAGGTTTATGGGTGTTGGTTATGTTCTCTTGTGCCGTCCGTACCAAGGAGATGGGTATCCGGAAAGTATTGGGGGCATCTCGTTGGAATCTGTTTTATCAGTTGGGTAAAGGTTTCTTTATTCCTATTATTATCGCTATTCTGATTGCGTTGCCTGTGGCATGGGGCAGCATGAATGCATGGTTGGCTCATTATCCGTTCCGAACAGAATTGAAAGTGTGGTTCTTTCTGCTTCCTGTGGTCTTGATGTTGTTGATTTCTTTTCTGACTGTAGCAGGACAAACCATAAAGGTTGTTTATAGTAAACCCGCTCGGTCATTGAAATATGAATAATGGAATATAAGATATCCGTGGTTAGTAATTCATTTACAAGGAATATCATTTAAAACCAATATAAATTATCGTACCAGTCATTATGGCAGATCAATACTGATAAACTTTGAAAACCTTTTGAATTTTTCTACAAAACTAATTTTGCGTCTAAAATTATTTTATTAATTTTACAGCGTTTTTAAGGAGAGTCTAACTCTCTATAGTTACAAATGAGCGATGAGAAAGGGTGCCTTGGTGGCATCCTTTCTCTTTTGTAGTGTGTTTTTGTATAATTTATATTGTATTTTACTTATGTCACGATTATGTGAAATCACGATACATCTTTTGTATTTCCGTTTCTTTTACTTTTATCAGACTTAATCGTTTTTCTTGCATTAAAAAACAATTGGACCTCCCTTTGCTATATATTTAACACTCTTTTAATCTCATTTTGTTGAACAATCTACGCGATTCAAATGTTAATATAATGTGTTTTTCATAGTAATAGATTTAAGATTAATAGTTAGTATTTGCTTGTGAAAGTCAGTACACTTACGGATAAAAGCGTTTATCCGAAAAGAAAAGAGAGGCGACCGGAAACGGAAGCCTCTTTCTTTTTGAGCATTTTTAGTTCACCATAATTATTGTGAGAGGAAAATTGATTCTGATTGTATAAATAATATAATGTGTTGAAAATAAGATTTTTCCCTTTTTAAGCCTTTAATAAAAAATGGAGTTCTCTTAGTAAGAGAACCCCATTTTGCTGCAAAGATAGCTATAATTCCTTAATACAGAAAATTCCGCATTAAAAAAGTATTCCAAAGTATGCTTATAAATGACAATTGTTTGCAAAAATAATATGAAAGGTTATAACTATAGGACACTCTATCAGGCATTTAAGTAAACTTGGGGTTCTCTTACTAAGAGAACCCCAACAAAAAACGAAAATTGATGGCTTATGGAAAAGCCACTCAACCTTGCCCCTTTTGGCCACGCAGAATTATCCCTTTTGGCTAAAATATGATTGACCCCTTTGGCTAAAATAGTGTTGCCCACTTGCTTCACCTATAATTATAGTTTTTTTGTGTAGATTTGAGTACCCTTGTCCTGGTGTAACGGGGGAGAAAATAAAATCTATACAAATGAATAAACGAATCAAAAATATTTTAAGATGTTATGCGGCTGGCATAGGAATCAAGGAAACGGCATTTACGTTTCATATTTCCCGTAATACAGTCCGCAAATATGTCCGCTTATTCCTTTCAAGCGGCAAGAGTATTGAACAGCTTCTTTCCCTGCCCAATGGACAGTTGGATGAACTGTTCGGCTGCACGGATACCCGGCATCGGGAGCCTTCATCCAAAAGGATTGAATTGGAGGCCTTGCTTCCCGGATATGTATCTCGTCTGTCACGCAAAGGTATGAGTGTCCGAAAACTGTTCAAGGAGTACCATACCGAATATCCGGACGGCTATCAGTTGTCTTCCTTCAAACGGATTGTCAGCGAATACAGGTTTCACATTAAGGTTGTCGGTCATGTAGAGCACTATGCCGCAGAGCAGATGTATATTGACTTTGCCGGTGACAGACTTGAAGTTGTTGATGAAATGACGGGCGAGACGAAGAAAGCCGAGGTATTTGTTGCCATCCTTCCGTTCAGCCATTATACCTACTGCGAAGCCGTATGGTCGCAACGCAAGGAAGACCTGATAAAGCATGCGAGAATGCCATTCAATATTTTGAAGGTGTTCCTGCGGCTATCGTCCCCGACAATCTGAAGGCTGCCGTCACACGAAGCGACCGCAACGAACCTGTCATCAATGATGATTTCGCCGCTTTTGCCGAATATTACGGCTGTGTGGTCTATCCTGCTCGTGTGCGTCACCCCAAGGACAAGGCTTTGGTAGAAAATGCCGTAAAGCTCCTCTACCGTTCCATTTACCTTGATATAGAGGGAATGACATTTTCCAGTTTGGAGGAACTCAATACCGCCATCCATATTTCCTTGCTTGATTTCAATGAAAAGGTGATGGCCGGACGGGAGATGTCACGCAAGGAAATATTCCTTCATGGAGAGAAGGATTATCTTCGTCCGCTTTCCCGTGAAACGCTACGTAATGAAAGAAAGGAAACTGATGACCGTGGGAAAGAACTCTTACGTTTCCTTGTTCAAGCACCATTACAGTGTTCCGAAAGAGTATGTAGCAGGCGCATGACGATTCTCTATGATGCCGACACGGTGGAAATCTATTGTGGAATGAACCTTGTCGCCACCCACGACCGCTGTGACATTCCTTACACTTATTCTTGGAAAAAGGAGCACAACCTGCCTGGTCATTATGGTCCCTATGACAAGGACTTGGAGGAACTCTTTCAACGTGCCTCGGAAATAGACAACATCGTATTGAACTATCTTCAGGAAGTGGAGCGTGTCATGCAATATCCACCCAAAGCGTTCAGGTCATGCCGTGGCATCATGACACTGGAGAAGAAATACGGCCGTGACCGTCTAGTTGCGGCTTGCGCATGTGCGGATCAGAAATTGCAATACGGATACCAAGCCTTGCGCGAGGTGCTTGAACTGGGAGAAGATGTGGATTTCCTTCCTGATGAGGACGGAAAAGTACAGTCCAACGTGACTTCCCAGATTCCATTGACCCACAAAAATATACGTGGACGTGAATATTACAAAAAAGACAAACAATAAAACTATTATTTATGGAAGTAAACAATAAAACAGCTCCCGTTACGGGACAACAAGACCAGAATACCATATCACTGGATTTAATGAACCGTATGAAATTGCATGGTATGGCAGAGGCTTTCAGGGAAAGTCTTGCCGGCACCACTCCGCAATCCATGACTGCGGACACGTTCCTTTCCATGCTCCTTGCACGCGAATGGGACTATCGCTCCCAGGCTGCCATTGCACGGCTCACCAAAAATGCGGCATTCCGCTACAAGGCTTATATTGAGCAGATTGACTATGCCACGAACCGGGGACTGGACCGCAATCAGATGGAACGTCTCGCCACCCTTGATTTTGTGCATAAGGCACAGAACCTTTTTATTACTGGTTCTTCCGGAACGGGAAAAAGCTATTTGGCCTGTGCCCTTGGACACGAAGCATGCAAAAAGGGATTCCGTACCTTCTATGCCAATGCTCCGAAACTGCTCGGTGCGCTGAAAGTCGCCAAAGTAAAAGGTACACTTGAAGCGGAACTCAAGAAGATTGAGCGTTGCCAGCTACTCATTCTTGACGACTTGTTTATTGTACCACTTGACGCCAAAGAGCGTCCCATACTGCTTGAAATTATTGAGGATAGGCATGAACGGAAATCTGTCATCATCACATCGCAGTATCCATCCTCCAACTGGTATGACATGGTAGGTGATCCAACAATAGCCGATGCAATCCTTGACCGCATCATACATACGGCCCATACTATAGAATTATATGGTGAAAGTATGCGAAAATTAAAATCTAAGAAAAACGAGAATTTTTAAAAGGGTAAAATAATATTGCCCCCCAACACCAGACTTTAAAGGGTCAATCATATAGTACAAAAAGGTGGGCAAATCTTGCGTGGCCAAAAGGGTCAAAGTTGAGTGGCTTTTCCAGTTACTCTCCCTTAAATGAATATGCTCTTAATAGATTCTATTTTTGACATTTGTCAATTTGCTCTTATTACTTAGATAGCCTTTTAATGTGCGCTCATCCAGATTAAACTCCTCATTTGGGGAGATTCCTGTCAGATAGATAAGCCTTGATATTAGGAATGTAACATTGTAGGAACTTCATTGCTCCTGCTTCTTCGTTTTTGTGTTGTCATGATTCCATTAGGGAATGGCTGTAACATGGACTTGAACAGCAGGGTGAAATAGCGTATTTGGCTACTATTGGATTCTGTATTGTTTGTTTCTTTTAAGGGTACTTCGCACATTGCTATCATATCTTCCAATTCCATATCGCAGAATGATTGGAAGCTCTTTTCACATAAGGACAACAAGTAACCAATGGTATTGGGATGCTGTATAGTCTGCACTTCTTTACCATTTATTTGAATGGATAATGTGATGTCTTTACTGAATTGTATTTGGTCTGTCAGTGGATTCTCTCCAACTGCCTTATATTGAGATAACAGTCTGATAAAACTATTCAGTTCACCTATGGGTGACGGGGCAAGTTCTTGGGCATTGAAACATTGCCCTTGTGTGTAATCCCAAATAAAGAGGAGAAGAAACCAAAACTTGTCTGAATCTATTTCCAAACCTGCAAGGGTTGGTTGTATCTCTTTGTTCTTCTTATATTCTTCATAGGTTAGTGGCATTTTAATAAGCCTGTTATTGTATCGTTCCTTAAAGGTGGGTAAGGCTTCACTTCCCTCCAATGCTCCTCCCTTGACTTTTTTAGGCAGGGCAGGGTGTATCAGCATGGCAAGTTCCCAAACATAATCTAATAGTGTATCTTCCTCCTTTGCGTCAGTAATAGGGTAAACTGCATCTATATTGGTAAATTTGTCTATTGGGTTCATTACTTATAATCTATTTGGTTCAACAACTATATAGGTGATTTATTGGTTCTCATAATAATGTCTGTTCTCTGGAGTATTAAACATCTTTACAAAATCTGTAATAGAATATTCCTTAGTAAGAGTTTCCAATGAAAATTCTAAAGACGTAGGGGCTTTCATTGTCATTATGCAGCCCAATCGTTTCTTTGTATCAACAAACACTCTGTGAGGGATAGAATATCGTATAGTATTGATAGCCTTTTGACTTGTAGCCAATGTAAACCTCCTGTCCTGTCTTGAAAGTTACCACAACCAAAGAATATGCAGAATCTTCACCATATATAATCATGTGGTCAATAACCTTGTGAATCAATTCGTAGCGTTCCATATCATCAGTAATGCTATCTACAAGAACTTTCTCGTTGGACAATGAATTGATAGCCTTAATCTTGTCCTCACAGGACAGGATAAGTTTGTTCAGTCTGTCTTTCTCATATTGGTATTTCTTTGATTCTTTATCTAAAGACGCTGCTTCTCTTATCTTGTTGATATATAAGTCAGGCATATTGGGCATTTCACGCTTGATGTCAATCGCTGCATTTACTATGGCATTGGTTTGTGCTGTCAAATCGTTCAACTTTTCTTCTATGCCCATGAGCAGCTTCTTGTGGGCTTCAATCTCCTGCCTTAACGGTTCTTCCTGCTCTTGGGCTTTGCCTGTGGCTAATTCCTGTGAGAACAGCAGCTTTACCAACTCCCAAACAATCTTCTCTATCCTTGTAGCTTTGATAGCCTTACTGAAACAGTCTGGCTTGTTCTTGGATTTCTTGTGCTTGTCATGGCAGACGTATAAATCCCTGCCACCCTCATAGGTATATTTAATCTTACAGTAAGGACAATAAATCAGCCCTCTTAGTAATTGGAAGTGTTTGACACCTGTGCTCTTGCTTCTGAATGCCCTCCCTTTCATCTTCTCCCTTGACAGGTCATATAATTCTGCTGAAACAATGGCAGGGGTGTTGACAATGGCGACATCAATAGGTCTCTTATATCTCTTGCCTTTCTTGGGTTCAGTACCTTTAAGCATATATTCAGCTTTACCCTTATAGACAGGATTAGACAGCATGGTATTGATTGTTCCCATAGTCCATATTTTGGTCTTGCTCCTTGTTGGTATGTTCTCTGCATTCAGAATGAGGGCTATCCTCGCACTTGAATAACCGTTGGCAGAGAGTTCTATAACCCGTCTGACAGTCTTGGCTTCTTCCTCATTTATGCTTAGCTTCTTCGTTTCTGTGCTGTAATCATAGCCATAGGGAGCTTTGTATGTGTAGCTGTTCCCCTCATTGATTATCTTGTTTCTCTTGGAGGATATGCTTCTTGACTTAAGGGTAGCCACTTCCTGCTCTGCAATCATGGCGATTATGCCAATGATGAATTTGGTGTTCCTGTCTTCCTCTCCTTTCTCGTCCAATGTCCTAAGATTCTCTTTCTTGGCATAAACGCATATTCCTTTCTTTGTGAAATATTCAATCTGCTGCTGGAGATAGAGAGACCTCCTGCTAAGTCTTGACAATTCCCAAACCAAGACTATATCAATATCGTCTTTTGTCAGTTCCTTTAACTTGGCAAACTCTGGTCTGTCATCATTAAAACCGCTTTCCTTTTCTTCAAAGACATGGGTTATCTCTATGCCCATATATTGGGCATATTCCTTTAATTCGTTGGTCTGCCTCTTGTAATCTTGGTCTAAGGTAGAAACACGTGAATAAATTGCACCTCTCATATTCTTGATTATTAAGTTGGTGCAAAGATAGCAATAATAGTTGTACCTGCAAATGTGTTGTCACTACATTTGTTCTATATCACAAATATTAGAATTATGCAAGATATAACAAACGGACGTTGCGGTTGGTGCGGAACAGACGAATTGTATGTGAAATACCATGACCAAGAGTGGGGAAAGTTAGTTACCGATGACAAGACGCTGTTTGAGTTTCTTGTATTGGAAAGTGCCCAAGCAGGACTAAGCTGGATAACGATTCTTAGAAAAAGAGAGGGGTATCGTAAAGCTTTCTATAATTTTGATGCCGAACTGGTAGCACAAATGACCGATGAAGACATTGAGCGGCTAATGCAATTTGAAGGAATTGTAAAAAACCGTCTGAAAATCAAATCGACAATCACGAATGCGAAACTATTCCTTGCCGTACAAAAGGAATTCGGCAGTTTTTATAATTACACCCTGTCATTCTTTCCCGACAAAAAGCCGATTATCAACACATTCCGGTCATTGAGCGAGATTCCGGTATCCTCTCCCGAATCCGATGCCATGAGTAAAGATATGAAAAAACGAGGTTTCAAGTTCTTCGGGACTACAATTTGCTACGCCCATTTGCAAGCTTCAGGTTTTATCAACGATCATCTGACAGACTGTATTTGCCGGAAAGTTCCACAATAGAGTTTTTAAAATCTGCTACCACCTTTTATTGGAAACACTGATGGATAAAAAGATTTAGGGGTGGTGGCAGCAGAATTGATAAACCTTATGAAAAGAAAATATTGAAAATCCGCCTAGCCTTTCCAAACTTGTTCTTCAATTGGGAAAACAATTCCGACCTGCCGGAAAAAACTCCGATGAGAGCTCTTATATCCACACATGTAAGGAGCCTTATATACTCCTCTTTCATTCAACCAGAAAGACCTTGTCCTTTTTAAAAAAGACCACCACCTTTTTAAAAAAGACCACCACCTTTTTAAAAAAGACCACCACCTTTTTAAACAACATAAGTTCGTTTTTAAAACGAACTTATTGTTAGTTACTTTTGCAAACTAAATAACTTCTCTGCCAATCATCAGACTACACCTTTACAAGAAATCAAACTTTAGTCTGACAGACATACTTAATTGTAACCGGCATTTTGCCCAAACTCATCTTTATTGATAATGGCATCCAATTGAGTCTGAGGAATAGGACGTAGCAAATGATGCTCTTTTATATTCACTTTCGCATCCGGATTGTATGCTTTTACTCTTTCCAGCAGCTTATCAGTACGCTTCAAATCGAACCAACGTTGCTGCTCTCCTCCCAACTCACGGGCCCGTTCATCCAAAATAAAATCTAATGTCAACTGTTCCGGCTTTATCTCCATAGCGGCTTCCTTTCCAGGAATAGCGGCTCTCCTTCTTACCTCATTGATATAAGATGCTCCAGAGACATTATCGTTCAAGAATAATTCAGCCTCAGCAGCTATCAGATATAACTCAGCAAGACGAATGACCACACCATGTCTCACACTTCCCGTATAATTCACAGACTCACGAGACGGATCAAGGAATTTTTTGAAAGTCACATTCTGAACCCTATTTTTGATAGAACCATCGGCATTGTAAACAAAATCCTTGTCTATGGTAATATAATTGTGTTTAGCTTCCTCTGCATCGGGCACACTATATTTAGTAAAGAAAATAGCCGTATCTCCCGGTGAGATATAAGCACTGTTCGTATTGTTACAAATCCATGCCTGCTGGAACACATCATCATAACGGGCATCCATCTTTTCATCGAACAGATTCAGATAATACAGCGTAGGCATATATCTGTTAAAACTGCGACCATATTCTATGGAGCGCGTAACAGGTTTCTTACCGTCTTTATCGAGTACCTGATCATAGCACATCACCCACAACAAATGTGAAGGGTTATTACCCGGTGTTCTCCAAATGATGGGGTTCCCATCAGGACCTTCTTCAATGGAAGTTCCGAATATCTCACTCTTCGTGTACATACAAACAAACACATTCTCTTTTACATCATTACATTTATAAATATCACAAAGGTCCGAATAATCTTTTGCCAAACTATAATCATAATTGTTAATGACATTACGGGCATATTTCAATGCTTCCTCATAATTTTTATTATACAGATAAACGCGTGCCAGAAACGCTTCGGCCGCACCTTTAGTAGCACGTCCATAGTCGGAAGTGGAAACTGGCAATTTAGCCATCGCCTCTTTTAAATCAGCTATAATCTGAGTATAAAAATCCTCTTCGGACGAACGGTAAACGTAGCCTGACGGCTCGGTACATTCTTCTGTCGATAAATAAACACCTCCCCATGTCTCTACAATATGCCACAGATAAAGAGCCCGCAAGAAATAGGCTTCCCCCATACGGATATCTTTAACCGAAGCTGAAAGTTCGGATCCTGGCAAACGGTTCAAGGCAGTGTTACAAGTATTCAATGCCGAATACAAACGTTCCCACTCTTTAGTTATCGCATTGCTGGAACCTTGTAATGACGAGTTATAATCGGAAAGTTCAGCATCGGCACAACCATTTCCCCGAGTAAATATATCCGTTCCCAACTCTGTCATTGATGTGGCATATTCCTGTCCATACCAGAAACGCAACGGTGTGTAACATGAATTAATCAAGGCTTCTGCACCCGATGCAGTCTTATAAAAAGTATCAGCGGTCAATCCACTGGGATTTTCCTCTGTCAGAAAATCATCACATGAACTCAAGGTTGCTGCTATACAGCTAAGCAAACACCATTTATATAATTTATTCATACCTATTCGTTTATTTAAAAATCAACATTAATACCAAATACTGCTTGTTTTGTCATCGGGTAGCTCAAAGAGCCTCCTCGTTCAGGATCATAATCATCCAAATGGCTGAAAGTAAAGAAATTCTTTAATGAACAATAGATACGGATATTAGAAGCATGAATCTTCCCGATCCATGATTTAGGCAACTGATATCCCAAAGTGATTTCTTTAATCTTCAAATACGAACCATCCACGTATCCCAATGCATCCAATTTGGAAGAATCTGAATAACTTTTTTCCGGACGGGGAAATTCATTCGTAGGATTCTCCGGTGTCCAATAGTTTACTTTAATACCCGGATCTCCTTGAATACGGTATGATCCATACCCGTTGGCTTCCGAATGTAACATTTGCCCTTGTCTCCAATACATGAAAACGCGCAAATCAAAGTTCTTGTATTTGAATGTATTGTTCAATCCCATTACGAAATCGGGAGTTTCCGAACCCAAAATGACACGATCGTTATCATTGTCTATAGAACCATCCTTATTTTGGTCCTTTATTTTTATACGGCCCGGCTTCTCACCATATTTAGCTGCTTCCTCAGCTTCGTCAAGTTGCCAAATACCGATTTTCTCCAATCCATAATGCGTTTTGATGGAATGTCCTACAAACCAACCGTTACTAATATCACGATCGATTCCACCTGCCAATTCAGTGATTTTCTCTCTGTTCAGAGTAAAAGTATAATCTGTATTCCACGAGAAATCCTTTTGATTGAAATTTTGGGTATTAATAACTAATTCCACACCTTTATTTTCAGTTTTTCCTACATTATCCCATGCCAAAGAATATCCGGTAGAGCTAGGTACTTTTTTCTGCATCAGCAAATCTGATGTCTTTTGTTGATAGATGTCCAATGAACCACTGATGCGGTTATTGAAGAAACCAAAATCAATACCGATATTAGCCGTTGCTGTTTTTTCCCAGCCCAAATTATAATTCGGTGTCAAAGCCGGATAATAACCATAGGCCCCGTTTTCCGTATTATTTATGAGATAAGCATACATGGTCTTTCCTAATCCTCCCTGAGTTTGATATGCAGAAACAGCACTGTTTCCTGAAATACCATAACTCAACCGAAGTTTCAAATTGGAAAGTTGTTCTATATTCTTCAGGAAATTCTCTTCATTCATACGCCAGGCCAAAGCCACAGATGGGAAGAACCCCCACTGATGATCTTTTGCCAGTACAGATGAACCATCCTGACGCAAAGTTACGGTCATCAAGTATTTCTCATTGAATTTGTAGTTGATACGTCCGAAGAAAGAAGCCATAGTGGTTTGTACATAATTACTGGATATCTGCTGACTATCCTGCAAACCACCTAAATTATAAAACAACATAGTAGATGAAATAAGATTATGTCCCGCACCCTTATATTCCTCAGCTACATTTTTATATAATGCATTACCTGCCATCAGACTCAGATTATGTTTTCCTAATGTGAACGAATAAGCCAATGTATTTTCCCACGACCAATTGACATCACTATGATTGGTAACATCTGCTAACGAGTAATTTCCCGCTCCGTCCAACGTATATGTATCAGCAAAATGTCCTGTACGGACATCTTTCTTGTCAAATCCGAAAGTAGAAGTCAGTGTCAAGTCCTTGATAATGTTCCAGGTAGCCCCTACATTCCCCACCAAATGGCTGGTCAACCGGTTATTTTTATAGGCTCCGGGGACTTCCTCGGCTATGGGACTGATGGTCTGTCCGTCATTAAAAGGAAGCACATTGATGGAACCGTCTTCATTGTATACATCCCCATAGGGAGCGTAATAAATAGAACGGTTGAAAGGATCACGTCTGATGTTCTGATCCAAATAGGTGTATACTACATTAGCGTTCAGTTTTAAATTATCAGTCAACTTATGCGACAAGGATAAGGTTGCATTATAACGGTCCATATTATCCAACTTCACCAAACCGTCTTCAGACATATATTCAAAAGCCAGATTGAATGTTGTCTTCTCCGTACCATTCGAAATATTGATAGAATGGGACATCTGGCTAACCCGTTTGCATCAGCATATCCACCAGTCCACATTTTGATTGGCTTTTATAGCATCATAAGCAGAACCGAAAATTTGGCATCATCTTCGGGACCTGCCCACTGGCCGTCCGTGCGATAAGCCTCTCTCTTGAAATCAGCCCATTCGGACAAATTCATTCTATCGGGATAAGCAGCTACAGAATTGCTAGAATAATAACCGTTATATGAAACCTTGGTTTTGCCTACAGCTCCTTTCTTTGTAGTAATCAAGATGACTCCGTTAGCACCGCGAGAACCATAAATAGCAGTAGAAGAAGCATCCTTCAGAATCTCCATAGATTCTATAACATTGGGATTGATATCAATATCTGTCCCATAGGGTACTCCGTCCACAATAATCAGCGGAGCATTCGAAGCATTCAATGACCGGTTACCGCGAATAGAGAATGACAATCCCGAGCCTGTCTGACCACTTGATTTAGTCATATCTAGTCCAGCCACTTTTCCTTGCAAGCTTTCCAAAGCATTCGTCGTAGGAACAGCGACAATGTCCGCTTGCTTGATGGAGGTCATAGAACCGGTCAAGTCCCGTTTCTTTACAGTACCATAACCAATGACTACCACTTCATCCAATTCTTCAGTATCTTCTTTCAAAATTACCTTTACCGGGGTTCCCGGCTTAATGACAGTCTCTTGTGAAAGCATACCGATATAGCTGATTTCCAATTTCTTTATGTCCGCAGGAAGCGACAAGGAGAAATTCCCCTCAAAATCGGTAATGGTTCCTACGGATGAGTTGCCTGCTACCTTTACATTAGCACCGATAACAGGCTCACCGGTACTATCTAGAACCGTACCTGTTACAATAATATTTTGCGCATAAACATTCCCAATACTCATCATCAGGAATGAAAGCACAAATAGAATAAATCTACTTTGTTTCATGTTTTTTACTGTTTTCATTTTATAGTATAATTTAAAGGTTTTAGCTCTGCAAAAATGAATAAAAATAGGAACCGAATATTACATTATCTGGTCTAATATTTATAAAATCTGATTTGAGAATAACAAAACAGAGTTATCCGAATATAAAATTATAAATAACAAACTCCTTGCTCTCCCAATGTTCCGTTTCGATTAACCGCACGTATTAACAGAACTACCCCTTTCATGTCAGATTTCCATAATGACTGAGTATCAGAAGTTATATCAACTATTTCCCATTTACATCTAACACATAGCCCAAAGCGCCTGGTACAGCATCCCACTTTAAACCATCCTGCTCCCACCGGATATGAGCAGGAGCGGGCAATTGTTCCATCATGCTGCGAGGATCCCATCCATCCTTACTTTTAATTATGTTTTCATAAGTATATAAAGCTGCCTCATTCGAAGTAATTGTAGCCCGGCATTCCCCTTTCCTTTTCTCTTTTCCACCTGTCTCATATTCCGTTTTTCTACAACTTAAATCCAATGTCTTTCCATTCATATCCATACTGTTATATTCTGCAAAAAGAGCAGGAATAGTACCCATATTTGTCCATCCTTCAGGAGCTAAAGGAATCTTCACCAAAGTATTAATATAAACAGCTTTGGGTGAGTTATGCCAAGGACGTCCTAATTTCAATTTACCATCTGCTGCCTGTTCGTTGCCATCAATCACACAATTACGAAACACATAACCATATTTTACTGATTCATGACAGGGCGCAACTATAACAGAGCCACTACGTACATTATATAATGTAGACTCTTCCACTAACGCATTGCCTCCACCATAAAAATAATCTACAGCCCCTTCTAGCCAACATTCTTTTACATAATGACGGTCTGCATCTCGTGTAGTAGTCATCCAGGTATCTTGAAACGAACGGAATTTGCAATTATAAAAAGCAATACGATCCGCCTTCGTTTTCAAAGCTAATGCTTGAGGACCATTTTGAGCCTCCAGCCCCCAATCATTGACGTAAGAAATATTTTCAGAATAAAAATCAGAAGCATTGATATTTACCACAGCTCCCTCAAAATGAGAAACAGCAGATTTTGGATTATGAACCGAATAATGCCAATACGCTAAATCTTTAGTATTGGCATCAGGTTTACCACCTACATTTAATTTAAGATGAATAATAGTCCGTTCCTTATCCTGTCCGATAAGATGAATAAAAGGCTTGTTTTGGGGAATAATCACCTGTTCTTCGTATGAACCATTTTTAACAAATATCAGCCAAGGACTTTTCAAATTCTCTGGGACTGCATCAATAGCCGACTGAACTGTAGTATAATCTCCCGTGCCATCTTTTGCAACAACAGCATGAAAAATAGTATTCTGCTGGGAGCGGGCATATCCCATTATTCCCAATATACAAAATAAGAGGAAGAAAAAGAAAACCGTTTTGGAAATTGTATTTTACTTGTTCTCATGAATAGTATATTTTAAAGGTTCACGCAGCAAAGGTGCACGATTTCAAGTTATTACCTTTATATTTTTTATCCAAATCCTTATAAAAATCAACCTTTCGATTTTCAAAGTTATTTTCTCCTCCTCTTATCCTATTATTCTATCTCAAAACCCTGTACTTGCCAATCTGCTATTTGAAAGTAGACTCATTACCAATATAAATAGTCCCGAAGTCCAATGAAGTAGGATTTAATACCATTGACACCTCACTATCAATATATTCGCTCAATATCCCTTGATGCACCAAATCATGAGCTACTATTCTTGCATAACAAGCTGCTCCGGTAGCTTGCGTATGAAGTTCCATCTGTAGGAACATAAATCTGTTGATTTGTAGCATCTGCCCCTAAGTCTTCAACAAACTCCTTGGTCAGAGCCGTCATATCAACTACAGGTACTTTTTTTGACGAGCTACATTCTTCATAGTCACCAGGACTTATATTTTCTTTCACCTTATCCCAACGTCCTTCCTTCCAAAAAGAACGTGAGCTTCTACCTCCACGTGCATAATTTATCACTTGTACTTCTTTTGAAAAGAACTCCTGCAGCATTTCTCCCCACCCACGAGTACGAGTTGTATTTTCCATGTAATCTGCCATAGTAGAATCTCCAATAGTATGAACCTTTAAATTTTGTGTCCACACTAAACCTGATTCTAAAACGGCAAACACTCCGAAAAATAATAGTTTCCTCATCATATATGAATTAATTTATATATGATGAGGAAAAATTCTTGACATACAAAATTACATTATAATATTGTACATCAAGAATCTTGTTCTAAGGTTGTATATCTTGCACAGCGAACAGTACATTTCTATGTTCCATCTGTAGTTCCTTCCCTATAAGTTGGCATGAAGATTCCAAACGTATATCTGACGAGGACGCACCAATTTAAATTTATATGCTCAATTCAGCTATAGTCCATTTACCATTCACGTAATATGCCATTTGCTGAGGAGAAAC
>ENA-OQDD01000334-OQDD01000334.1-human-gut-metagenome-genome-assembly--contig:-NODE-334-length-20096-cov-8.098152_pt1 | contig 20096 bp, 26 predicted proteins | sample MGYA00242507_ERZ504598 | MGnify/ENA primary metagenome ERZ504598 (study PRJEB26092, sample SAMD00036318) | human gut metagenome | host: Homo sapiens | study: EMG produced TPA metagenomics assembly of...
CTTCGCCCGGTTCCTCGGCGCGGCGGTGACACGATGTGGGCGGCGTTCATGCTGCCCGGCACTCACGCCCAGCACGATGCGTGGGTAGTTGTGGAACAGGCCCCGGCAGGCCCAGCTGAGCAAAAAAGGTGGTTCTGGTGGGCACGTGCCGCCGCACAGCATCACAAAGCCGCTTTGGGGCAGAAGAGAACCGATCTCCTCGGCATTGCGGGCATCGCAGGGGATGAGCGCCGTCAGGGGCAGGTGGGCGTTCGCAAAGCTCTGGGCAAACACCCGGCACATCTCGTCGTTCTGCTCGTAGGCATAGGGGTCTGCCGCAATGGCAAGGCCCAGCACGGCGTGATCCGGCCAGACGGCCCGCAGGTTCGCCACAAAGTGGTTGCGCGTGTCCAGCACCGGAATATCCGGCCCCGGCTCAAAGGGGCAGCCGCTGGGGCTGCTGGTCAAAAACAATGTCATAATGATTCCTCATAAAAAGTGAATAAAGGCTGTGTCCATTTTAACACGATTTTGCTGCCAGCGGCAGAGCCAGAATCACCAAAAAAATCCCCCGCTTTTCGCCGTTTCGCAGAAAGCAGGGGATCTTATCATGCCTTTCGGTAATGGAACACCTTGTCCTTGGTGAGGAGCATGGCGGCGCTCACGGCCAGAGCCGCCAACTCGGCGGCGGTGACGGCCAGCCAGATGCCGTCGATGCCCAGCAGCAGCGGCAGCAGGAGAATGGCAATTACCTGAAACGCCAGCGTGCGCAAAAAAGAGATCAGCGCGCTGGTCACGCCGTCGCCCAGCGCCGTGAAGAAGGAGGACGCATACACGTTGAAGCCCATGATGAGGAAGCTCAGCGCATACAGCCGGAAGGCCCGGCTGGTCAGGGCCAGCAATTCCGCATCGTAGCCCACGAAAATGCGCGCCACACAGGGGATGATGAACATGGAAGCCAGCGTCAGGGTCACAGCCACCACGGCGATGAGCCGCAGGCTCTTGCGGTAGAGATTGTGCACCTCGCGTGGTTGCGGGCACCGTAGTGGAAGCTGACGATGGGTGCACTGCCCACGCATAGCCCACGAACACCGCCACGAACAGGAAGGCTGCGTACATGATGACACCGTAGGCGGCCACGCCGTTCTCACCGGCCAGACGCAGCAGCTGGTAGTTGTACAGGATATTGACCAGCGACATGGAAAGGTTGGTCATCAGCTCGGAAGAGCCGTTGATGCAGGCATCCCGCAGGACTTTGCTGTAAAAACTGGTCTTGCACAGGTGCAGGCGGCTGGAGTTGCTGCGGTCGATGAAGTAGAACACCGGCAGTACGCCGCCCACCAGCTGGCTGATAAAGGTGGCAATGGCCGCGCCCTCCACGCCCCAGCCCCAGATACCCACCATCAGCACATCCAGCACCATGTTGGTGCAGCCCGCGCCCACGGTGAACCAGAAGCCGAGGTGCGGCTTTTCGGCGGTGACGAAAAAGCTCTGGAACATATTCTGCAGCGCAAAGGTGGGCAGGGACACCATCAAGATGCGTCCATAGCGCACCGCATAGTCCAAAAGCTCTCCCTTTGCGCCCAGCAGCACGGCAATGGGCCGCAGGAACACAATGCCCAGCACCGCCAGCACACTGACCGAGATCAGAGCCGCCAGCAGGAACAGGGTGAAATAGCGGTCGGCCTTTTTCTGGTCGCCCTCGCCCAGCGTGATGCCCACGATGCGCTGCCGCCGGTGCCCAGCATAAAGCCGATGGTGCCCAGCAGCATGGGCAGCGGCATGATGAGGTTGACCGCCGCAAAGGCCGTCTTGCCCACAAAGTTGGAGACACACAGGCCGTCCACGATGCCGTAGATGGAGGTGAACAGCATGGTGCCGATGCAGGGCAGCACGAACGCAAAAGGCGGGAATAGGTAAAATGATCGGAAAGCTGGATCCGCTGCTTGGACATGGCGTCCTCCTTTCTGCACAAGGTGCAAAAAACGGGCCGGATAAATGTCCGTGAGTGCACGCCCGGCCTCGATCTGCTTCGTCACTACGGCAACGAAACCTCCGGCGGGGCGCTGTCTGCACGGCATCTTATCCGGCCCGTTTCAAATTACGTTGAAAACGGTCCTCCGATGAACCGAAAAAGAGCATATCAGAATTTATTTTTGTTGTCAAGGCAGAAAAATCAAAAAATCGGCATTCGAGGGTCAAAATTCATAAACTGTCTCTTTCCAACTTTTATCAAACCTGTTAGAATGATAAAAGTTTTTTTATGGATCCGGAAAGGAGAACTCCTGTTTTGATGAAACGTTTTTATACCGCCATCGTGCGCCGCCGCAGGCTGGTGCTGGCGGTGTTTGCACTGGCGGCTGTACTGAGCGTGTTCGCTGTGCGTCAGGTAAAGGTGGATTACGATATCAACGACTATCTGCCGCCGGAATCCCCCTCCACCACCGCCATCGAGGTGATGAACGGTGCTTTCACCGGCGGCATCCCCAATATGCGGGTCATGGTGCGGGATGTGACGGTGCCGCAGGCGCTGGAATACAAGGAAAAGCTTGCCGCCATCGACGGAGTGTCCTCCGTTGCATGGCTGGACGACAGTCTGGATGTGACAGTGCCTTTGCAGATGCAGGACACCGCCACGGTGGAGAGCTATTATAAGGATGACTGCGCCCTGTTCACCGTGACGGTGGAGGACGAGAAACGTCTGGAAGCCGTGGCTGCCGTGCGGGAGCTGATCGGGGAGGGCAACGCGCTGGAGGGCGCGGCGGTCTCCACTGCCGTTGCCACCAACTCCACCGTGACCGAGGTGGCAAAGATCGCCGCCATCGCGGTGGTGTATGTGCTGTTCATCCTGATCCTGACCACCGATTCCTGGGCGGAGCCGCTGCTGGTGCTGACGGGCCTTGGCGCGGCCATCCTGCTCAACAACGGCACGAACCTCATCTTCGGCACCATCTCCTTTGTCACCAACGCGGCGGGCAGCATCCTGCAGCTGGCGGTGTCGCTGGACTACTCGGTGTTCCTGATCCACCGCTTTGCGGAGTGCCGGGCTGAAAACCCGGATGCCAGCCCGGAGGAGTGCATGGTGGATGCCCTGTGCAGATCCACCGGCTCCATCCTGTCCAGCGGCCTGACCACCGTCATCGGTTTTCTGGCACTGGTGCTCATGCAGTTCCAGATCGGCCCGGATCTGGGCCTTGCGCTGGCAAAGGGCGTGGTGCTGAGCCTTGTCACCGTGTTCACCTTTATGCCAGCGCTCACGCTGGCAGCGTATCAGTGGATGGATAAGACCCACCACAGGCCCCTGCTGCCCAGTTTTGACAAGTTTGGCCGCTTTGTGGCCCGCATCATGCTGCCCATGGCGCTGGTGCTGGTCATTCTGATGGTGCCCAGCTATCTGGCCTCCAACTCGAACCAGTATTACTACGGTGCCGCCCACATGTTTGGCGAGAACACCCGTCTGGGCGCGGACACCGCCGCCATCGAGGAGACCTTTGGCCGCAGCGACACCTACGTTGTATTGGTGCCGGAGGGCGACACCGCCACGCAGCAAAAGCTTTCGGATGCATTGCACGCCATCCCGGAGGTGACCGGCATCCTTTCCTATGTGGACAACGCAGGCGCGTCCATTCCGCCGGAGTTCGTGCCCGGGGATACGCTGGGGCTGCTGGTCTCCGGCGGCTACACCCGCATGGTGCTTACGGTGGATGCCGACACCGAGGGCGATGCGGCCTTTGCGCTGGTGGAGCGGGTGCGCGCCACGGTGCAGCAATATTACCCGGACAATTATTATCTGGCCGGTCAGGGCGTGAGCACCTATGACCTGATGGACACCATCACGGCCGACATGGTCAAGGTGAACCTGCTGGCCATCGGCGCAGTATTCCTGATCCTGCTCCTTATGAAGCGCCAGCTGCTGCTGCCAGTGATCCTGGTGCTCAGCATCGAGACCGCCATCTGGATCAATCTGGCCCTCCCGTACTTCCGGGGCCAGTACGTGTTCTACATTGCCTATCTCATCATCAGCTCGGTGCAGCTGGGTGCTACGGTGGATTACGCCATCCTCTTCTCCGACCGCTATCAGGAGTTCCGCGAGACGCTGGGCCGCAAAGAAGCCGTTGCGGCCACGGTGTCCGCCGTGACCACCTCGGTCAGCACCACCGGCAGCGCCATGGCGGTGGTGGGCTTCCTGATGGGAGCCATTTCCACAAACCAGCTGCTGGGCCAGCTGGGCAATTTTCTGGGCGTGGGTAGTCTGGTGTCGCTGGCATCGTGCTTTCGGCACTGCCGGGCTTTTTGTATCTGGCCGACCCGCTCATTATAAAAAAGAAAAGACAGCCGAAGGAGGCTTGACCGAGATGAAACATCAATTTGTGCGCCGGGTGTCGGCGCTGGCGCTGGCAGCTGCCTGCTGGCGGGCAGCAGTCTGCCGGCCTTTGCAGCAGCCTCCGCTGCCAAGGAAGAGGTCATTTATGCAAACCTGACGGCCTCCGGTGCTGTGACCGGCGTGTACGCCGTGAACAGCTTTTCCGTGCAGGCGGGGGACACCGTTGCGGACCACGGCAGCTACACTGCCGTGCGCAACATGACCACGAGCGATGCCGTGGAGCAGAGCGGCGATACGGTCACGGTGCATGTAACCGAGGACGGCAAGCTCTATTATGAGGCACCATGGATGCCGCCACGGCCCTGCCATGGGTGGTAAAGCTGACCTATACGCTGGACGGGGCAGAAATCCGCCCCGACGAGCTGAGCGGAAAAAGCGGTGCCCTTTCCATCCGGCTGCAGGTGAGCCGCAACCCGGACTGCACCGGCAGCTTTTTTGACGACTACGCGCTGCAGGTGACCATGAGCCTGGACACCGGCCTTGCCCGGAACATCAGCGCGCCGGGCGCTACGGTGGCGAATGTGGGCAGCAAAAAGCAGCTTTCCTACATCCTGCTGCCGGGCGCGGACAGCGACGTGACCGTCACCGCCGATGTGACGGACTTTGCCATGGATGCCGTTTCCCTGAACGGCGTGCGGCTGAACCTGAACCTCGACCTCGGGGATATGGACCTGACCGGGATGCTGGAACAGCTGCAGAGCGGTTCCGTACAGCTGGACGATGGTGCCAACGCGCTGGCAGACGGCATTGCGCAGGTGCAGGCGGGCATCGACACCCTGAACGGCAATTCCGGTGCCTTGACCGGCGGCTCAGCCGGGTGCGTGCCGCCCTCACCCAGATGCAGACCGCGCTGAACGGCATCTCGGCCTCCACCGACGAGCTGAACACCCTGCTGGATGCCTCCACCCAGATCCGGGACGGCATTGCCCGGCTGGATGAGGGCGCGGCACAGCTGGAGCAGCAGGTGAGCTTTGAAGCCTACAAGGCCATCCTGAAAGAGAACGGCCTTGACCTTGACGTGGTAAAGGATGGCAATGCCAAGGCTATTGAGCAGCTGCAGGGCATGGTGTGGATGATGCCGCAGCTCAAGGATGTGATCCTGCTTTTGCAGGGGTCTACGGCCAACATCGATGCCATGCAGACCTATCTCGACACCGTGAACGGCGGCATTGCCCGGCTGCACGAGGGCAGCAGCACCCTGAACGGCAGCTACGGCGAGTTTGATGCCGGGGTGCGTCAGCTGGCCGGGGTGCTTACTGGGATGCTGGGCAATCTCTCGGTGCTCACCGACGGCGTGAACCAGCTTGCCGCCCAGTACGTCCAGCTGGACAACGGCCTGAACGCCTACACCGACGGCGTGGCCCAGCTGAAGGCGGGCGTTGCGCAGCTGGCGGAGGGTGCATCGCAGCTGACCGGCGGCACCGGCGAGCTGCGCAGCAGCGTTTCCGGCATCGACATGGGTGCCAGCTGGACGGCCTGCTGAACAGTCTTTCCGGCGGCGGGGAGGTGCAGAGCTTCACCTCGGCAGAGAACACCGAGGTGGGCGCGGTGCAGTTTGCGTTGCAGACCACTGCCATCACGGCCCCAGCCCCGGCTGCCCAGCCGGAACCGGCGGCTGTGACCCTGACCTTCTGGCAGAAGCTGCTCAAGCTGTTTGGGCTGTATAAAGGCTGACAGATTTAAAATTGTCTCCGCTTCGCTCTGACAATATCAGAGGAAAAATTATTTTTTATAGAAAGAAAGCCAGAAAATCTGCGGATTTTCTGGCTTTCACTTTTCACGGGGAAGGTCGTGGAGATAAACGGCATCTTGCCGCTGTCGGCCTGCGGCCGTCGCGCAGCGGAAAAGATGCATTTGACCGGTACGGCCCGATTGGTGAAAAAGCAGTTCCGAAACGACCGCAGTCGTTTCGGAACTGCAAATTATAAAAATAATATTTCCGCTGTTTATGGCGCAGCGCACGCGGAGCCATTTTAAATCGTCTGCTTCCCGCTGACATCATTCAAAATGGTATTCCACCAGTTCGCAGTTTTTGATGCCCGCAGCTGCGTATTCCTCGTTGGTCATATCGTAGAAATAGGACTGCACCACCCGGGCGATGCCGTTGTGGGCCACCAGCAGATAGGTCTTGCCGGTGTCGGCTTCAGCTCGTCCAGCAGGTTATAGATGCGCTGGGCCAGCTGCATCATGCTCTCGCCGCCGTCGTAGCGGTCGGCGAAGTGGGTCTTGGAAACGCGGAACTCGCCGCCGTTGCGGGGCGTGCCCTCGTATTTGCCAAAGCACTGCTCCCGCAGGCGCGGCTCACACCGGGCGGGCAGGCCGGTGCCTCGGCAATGGCCATGGCGGTGTCGGCGGCGCGGGACAGGGGAGAGTACAGGATCTCATCGATGTGCACCCCGCTGGCTTTGACGCTTCGCCCAGCTTCCGGGCCTGCTGGCGGCCCCGCTCGGTGAGGGGCTGTCGGTCATGCCGCAGATCTTGTTTTCAACGTTCCAGACGGTCTCTCCGTGGCGGGTGAAATAAAGCGTATGCATGGGTGGCTCCTTACTGGTCGTATCCCGCCTCGATCTCGCGGATGCGGGTGTAGAAAAAGTCGTTGGCAGGGGTGGGCATCCCGTACTTCTTGGCCCGCTGGCGCACCACACCGGCAAACTCCTCCACCTCGGTGGGGCGCTTTGCCAGCACATCCTGCCGCATGCTGGGCATGCCCTCGGGGTTAAAGGTGGGCATCATGCATCGATGAACCTCACATCGTTGTCCGGCGGCAGGGGCACGCCCTCAAGGTTCGCCAGCCGGATGACCTCCTGCATGGCCGCGCGCATCATGTCCTGTGCTTCGCCGGGCTGGCGCAGGCCGCCGTAGGGCTGGTCAAAGGCGGCTGCGGCCTGATTCAGGCCGTCATTCACCATCAGCTTGTTCCACTGCTTGTAAAGGATATCCCACAGGGCTCGTTGGCAATGCCGCACTCGTCCAGATAGTCAGCCACGGCCTGCACGCGGTCGGTCATTTCGCCGCTGCGCTCACCGAACTGGATCTTGCCCGCCTGATTGAACACCAGCGTGCGCCCGGTGCGGGTGGCGTCCATGCCGATGGCAACGCTCCACAGGGTGTGGCCGGGATAGGCTGCGTCAATGTGCTCCTCGCTGGTGATGCCGTTCAGCACGCTGAGGATCACGGTGTCCGGCCCTACGAACTTTGCAATGTCCTGAATGGCCTGTTCCAGCACCGTAGCCTTGACGGCCACCAGAAGCAGGTCTACCGGTTTGCCCTCGGCAGGGGTGACGTAACGGAAGCTGCACACTTCGCCGTTGCAGACGACCGGTTCGGCAGAGTAGCGGGCAATGCGGTCCTCATCGGCAATGACCTGCACGCCGGGCATTTTGCGGCCGAACAGGATGCCCAGTGCGCCCAGACCGATCAGGGCCGAGGTTTTGATCTTTTTCATAAGTTCCTCCTGCATTTTATGCTTTTTTCAGTGTGCCGTCTGCGGTCAGGACGACCATGCTGCCCTCGTCGATGCCTAGGCGGGTGAGCTCTTTGTCCGGGTAGGGCAGGGTGCGCCGCTCCCCGGCGGGATCGGCCAGCGTGACATCGCACAGCACCGGCTGACCGGCGGGCAGCTCCTCGCAGCCATACATCTGCTCTTCAATGCGCAGAACGCGGTAGGTAGTCTCCATAGCAGCTAAACTCCTTTTTGTAAATACAGCATTTTTATTATAAAGCTCTGCGCGGGGCGCGTCAACCGCATTTGGCTTGACAGCCGGCCGCCCGGCTTGATAAAATAGGAATGATTTTTGGAACAGGGGGCAGTCACATGAATATTACGGAACTGCGTTATCTGGTGGCCATCCGCAAGTGGGGCTCCGTGAGCGCGGCGGCAAAGCAGCTGTATGCGGCCCAGCCCAATGTGAGCAAGGCGCTCAAGAACCTGGAAGAGGAATACGGCATCCGCATCTTTGAGCGCTCGTCCACCGGCATGATCCCCACCGAACAGGGACGGCATTTTATCCGGCAGGCAGAGCGGGTGCTGGACGAGGTGGACCGGCTGGATCTGGATGCCCGCAGCCGGCAGAGCAGCTGTGCGGAGCTGCGGGTGGTGCTGCCCCACGCCACCTACGCTTCCTACGCGACGGTGGATTTTTTGCAGCAGATGGCAGACAGCCAGCAGCTGCGGGTGCATATCCGGGAATCCGGCTCCATGGAAGCGCTGGACCATGTACTGCGGCGGGGCTATCATCTGGCCCTGCTGCGCTACGCGGAGGAGGATGAGGATTATTACCGCCGCTACTGCGACCGTCACGGCCTGCACCGGGAGCCGGTGATGGAGTTTGAATACCGGCTGCTGACTAACCGCGAAGGCCCGCTGGCAAAGTGCGAAGTGACCGACATCACCCAGCTGAACAGCTATATGGAAGTCCTGCACGGTGATTTCCAGCTGCCCGGCGGTGAGGACAGCGGCCTGCGCTGGCATACGAACCCGAACCGCCGCATCCATGTGTATGAGCGGTGCAGCCAGTTTTCCATCCTGCAGAACCTGCCCAATGCCTATATGTGGCTTCGCCCATGCCAAAGCGGGCGCTGGAACAATACCATCTGGTGCTCAGAAAATGCCCGGCCCAGCGCCAGCGCATGAAGGATGTTCTGGTCTATCCGGACAGGGGGACCCTGCGCCCGGAAGAGCAAACCTTTGTGCAGCTGCTGCACAAGCAGGCGGCGCTGACCGTGAAATGACCGCCGAAACTGGTTAAGAACTGGCAAAACATCGGAATGCGGAAAAACCGGAAAGCAAAGGAATTTGGCCGACAGCCGCAGCGCTTTATGCGCTGCGGCTGTCTTTTTGCTGATAAATCGAGCGAAAAAGAGACGAAACATCGGTTAAAAAACTTTGCGGCTATATGGTCTTTGATATGCCCCATACCAGAAGCATATTATCACTTCTATGAAAAATATGTTAACATAGACCCAGAAAGCTGGCCGGGATGAATGGAAAATATGGAAAATGCTTCCATAATTCCGGCACAAAGAAAAAGGAGGTTTCTGGTATGATCAGTTTCTTACTCTGTCTGGCGATCCTGATCGTGGGCTACTTTGTCTATGGTAAGATCGTGGACAACACCTTCGGCCCGGACGACCGCGAAACGCCTGCTGTGCGCATCAATGACGGTGTGGACTACGTTGTGATGCCTCAGTGGAAGCTGTTCCTCGTTCAGCTGCTGAACATCGCCGGCCTTGGCCCCATCTTTGGTGCCATGCAGGGCGCATTGTGGGGGCTGTGGTGTTCCTGTGGATCACCTTCGGCACCATCTTTGCAGGCGGCGTGCACGACTACTTCTCCGGCATGATGAGCGAGCGCAACGACGGCGCTTCCATCGCCGAGATCACCGGCAAGTACTTAGGCCCTGTGATGCAGAACGTCATGCGCGTGTTCTCGGTGGTGCTGCTCATCATGGTGGGTACTGTGTTCGCGGTGGGTCCCGCAGGCCTGATCGTGGAGCTGTGCAGTCAGAGCGGCGCTTCCGGCGTGCTCACCTCGCTGCTGTTCTGGCTCATCATTATTCTGGTGTACTACTTTATTGCAACCTTTATCTCCATTGATGCCGTCATTGGCAAGATCTACCCCATCTTTGGCATCTGCCTGATCATCATGGCCATCGGTGTCATCTTCGGCATCTTCACCAATCCCGCCTACACCATCCCGGAGATCTGGGATCACTTTGGCAGCATGCATCCGTCGGGCACTCCCATCTGGAGCTTCATGTTCATCACGGTGGCCTGCGGTGCGATCTCCGGCTTCCACTCCACCCAGTCGCCCCTGATGGCACGCTGCATGAAGAGTGAAAAGCAGGGCCACTTCGTGTTCTACGGCGCAATGGTCTGCGAGGGCGTTATCGCTCTGATCTGGGCCGCTGCTGGCTGCAGCCTGTACGAGGTGACCGGCGGCCTGAACACCGGTCTGGCCGAAGCACTGGCCATGGGCCAGTCCAAGGCTATTTATGATGTCTGCTCCAAGACCATGGGCGGCGTTGGCATTGCTCTGGCAATGATCGGCGTTGTCATCTGCCCCATCACCTCCGGCGATACCGCGTTCCGTTCCGCTCGTCTGACTCTGGCCGACTGGTTCAAGATCGATCAGGACAGCTACGCAAACCGCCTGAAGCTCTGTGTTCCTGTGCTGGGCGTTGGTGCTTTCCTGGGCATCGGCAACGCACTGGGCTTCATCAACTACACCGTGATCTGGCGCTACTTCAGCTGGACCAACCAGACGCTGGCCATGATCGTTCTGTGGGCTGCATCCATGTACCTGTTCAAGGAGAAGAAGAACTACTGGATCACCGCTGTGCCCGCTACCTTCATGAGCGCGGTCTCTTCCACCTACTTCATTCTGGCTCCCGAATGCCTGGGCGGCCTGCTGAACGCCAAGACCGCAGAAGGCGCAACCATCTACAACACCGCCGTTGCATACCCCATCGGCATCATCTTTGCCATTGCAATGCTGGCAGTCTTCCTCCACGCAACGAAGAAGGCAGCCCAGAAGGCATGACACGATATATACAAAGATATATACAAATGATCTGCTGAATAAGGCACCCTCCGCTGAAATGGCTCGGCGGAGGGTGCCTTGTATTTTGCGGCGTTTCAGGCAAAGAAATCACGATTTGCGGAGAAAATTGAAAACGATTGAGCAACTTGCACAAAAGCAGGCCAGAAAGTTTGGCAGCAGCGGCTTTGACCGGTTCCGGGAAAGGTCTTTGCCGGGGAATTAAGAAAATTTGTCGTGAACGCGATAAAAATTCTTTGCGGGTATTCCGCGGAAGCATCTTGCCATATACTTTTTGATATGGGAACCATACCAGAAAAATATTAACTGCTTTATGAAAAAAGTGTTAACATGAAGCCAGAGATTGGTCAGAGCCGCAGCTGGGCACGCAAAATGCTGGCTGTGGTTTGAATCAAAAAGGAGGTTTCTGGTATGATTAGTTTCTTACTCTGTCTGGCGCTCTTGATCATCGGCTACTTTGTCTATGGCAAGATCGTTGACAACACGTTCGGACCGGACGACCGCGAAACTCCTGCTGTGCGCATCAACGACGGCGTTGACTACGTTGTGATGCCCCAGTGGAAGCTGTTCCTCGTCCAGCTGCTGAACATTGCAGGTCTGGGCCCCATCTTTGGTGCACTGCAGGGTGCTCTGTGGGGTCCCGTGGTGTTCCTGTGGATCACCTTCGGCACCATCTTTGCAGGTGGTGTGCATGACTACTTCTCCGGTATGATGAGCGAGCGCAACGATGGCGCATCCATCGCTGAGGTCACCGGCAGATACCTCGGACCTGTCATGCAGAACATCATGCGTGTGTTCTCTGTTGTGCTGCTGATCATGGTTGGTACCGTGTTCGCAGTGGGCCCCGCAGGCCTGATCGTTACCCTGTGCAAGAACAGCGGCATGTCCGGTCTGCTGACCACCACCCTGTTCTGGCTGATCATCATTCTGGTGTACTACTTCATCGCAACCTTTATTTCCATTGATGCCATCATCGGTAAGATCTACCCCGTGTTCGGCATCTGCCTGATCATCATGGCTGTGGGCGTTATCTTCGGCATCTTTACCAACCCCGCCTACACCATCCCCGAGATCTGGGCAAACTTCGGCAACATGCATCCGTCGGGCACTCCCATTTGGAGCTTCATGTTCATCACCGTTGCCTGCGGCGCTATCTCCGGCTTCCACTCCACCCAGTCGCCTCTGATGGCTCGCTGCATGAAGAGTGAGAAGCAGGGCCACTTCGTGTTCTACGGCGCAATGGTCTGCGAGGGCGTCATCGCTCTGATCTGGGCCGCTGCCGGCTGCGCACTGTACACCATCACCGACGGCAAGATGGCTGGTCTGGCCGAGGCTCTGGCTGCTGGTCAGTCTGCTGCCATCTACGACGTGTGTGCAAAGACCATGGGCGGCGTTGGCATTGCTCTGGCAATGATCGGCGTTGTCATCTGCCCCGTCACCTCCGGCGATACCGCGTTCCGTTCCGCTCGTCTGACCCTGGCCGACTGGCTCAAGATCGATCAGGACAGCTACGCAAACCGCCTGAAGCTCTGCATTCCGGTTCTGGGCGTTGGCGCTTTCCTTGGCATCGGCAACGCACTGGGCTTCATCAACTACACCGTGATCTGGCGCTACTTCAGCTGGACCAACCAGACGCTGGCCATGATCGTTCTGTGGGCTGCATCCATGTACCTGTTCAAGGAGAAGAAGAACTACTGGATCACCGCTGTGCCCGCTACCTTCATGAGCGCTGTGTCCTGCACCTACTTCGTGCTGGCACCTGAGTGCCTGGGCAAGATGATCAATACTTACGCAGACGGCAAGCTGGTCGCTTACAACACTGCCGTTGCATACCCCATCGGCATCATCTTTGCAATCGCAATGCTGGCACTCTTCATCCATGCCACCAAGAAGCACACCGCTTCTCAGAAGGCATAAGGATGTCTGCCGCACCGCATAAGCCTTAAACTCTGACACCCCCGCCGCTGCACCCCGCAGTGACGGGGGTGTTTTGACATAACAGACAAACCTTTTGTGCAAATCTTAGCAGCAGAAGGGGTTGCATTTTGAGGGCTGCAGTGCGAAAATAGAACCGGTGATTTTATTTGGAATGGCTGCAGCATCTGCGGCTGGACCGGAAACTAACAGTAAAGAAGGGAACTTCCATGATCTTCAAACCTGCACAGCTGGGTATGGCAAAGCTTGATAATCAGGAGCTGGTGGAGGACAGAAAGTCCTGCAAAAAGATCGGCCCCTGCGGCGTTGGCAAAAAGGCGCTGTACCTCAACAGCTTTTACATCGATCGCCGCTATTATCTGCCCTATGGCAGCATCAGCCGCGTGTTCAAGCGGGTGGCTATGAGCTCCGGCGGCTTTACCGGCAAGGGCATGTTTGCCTCCATGGCCTACCTTGTGGTGGAGTACGATGGCGGCAAGCAGAAGCAGTGCAACTTCAAGGACGAGCGGGATGTGGACAAGCTGCTGGAGGTGCTGGCCAAAGAGCAGCCGCAGATCCATCTGCTCAGCGCAGCCGGTGAACAGATGCTGCAGAAGAAGGAAGCCGAAAAGGCTCCCGCAAGCTGCCGGAAAGCGAGCTGACCGACGATGCCCGTCACAGCATCACCGTGCTGCGCAGGGCAAAGGAATATCTGGAAGCAAAGCCGGAGATCGCCGATGAGCTGAGTGCAGCCGAGCGCCGCAAGCGCGCCCAGCTGCAAAGCAAGCCGGTGTACCGCTATGTGGCACTTGCCATCTTTGTTATGGGCATCGTCTCCGCGCCTACGGCCTGTATGCCGTTACCACCCACACCGGCGGCTATGGCATCTACTTTGCACTGTTTGGCTTTGCAGCCATCTTCCTGTTCTCCAGCTACAACATGCTGCCCACTGCCCACAACAACCACAGCGCCATCATGAAGCGGGCCGAGAAGGCCGAAGCTGCCATGGCGGAGTACGTGAAGCACTACCCGAACGGTGCCTTCCCGGTGCCCAGCCGGTATGCCCATCCCATCGTGCTCAAGCAAATGAGCGATGCCATTGAAGAGGGCCGCGCCGTCACCGTGCCGGAGGCTTTGACTGCGTGGAAAACCGCCTGAAGTCCCTGAACGCAGATGTGCAGGTGGAACAGGAGGAATACGACGAGGTGGTGGTCATCAAGGCGATGTTCCTGAACCACGATTATCAGTAAAAAGTAAGCAAAGAGGGCTTTTCCTTCGGGGAAGGTCCTTTTGCTTTGCCTAACTTCTTGCACAGCAGAATCGTTCGTTTTATAATGAAAAAGGAGAGTCTTTACACCCACGAGTGGAGGAAACAGCTATGGATCTGGTCACCCTTGGCAGCACCGGCATCACGGTGAACAAAAATGGCTTCGGCGCACTGCCCATCCAGCGCATCTCGCAGGAAGATGCTGTCTATCTGGCCCGCAAGGCTTACAAGGCAGGCATCCGCTTTTTTGATACCGCCCGCGCCTACACCGACAGCGAGGTGAAGCTGGGCGAAGCCTTTGACGGCATCCGCACGGAAGTGTATATCGCCACCAAAACGGCAGCGCAGAACGCAGAGGACTTTTGGAAGGACCTGCACACCTCACTCACCAACCTGCGCACCGATTACATTGACCTGTACCAGTTCCACAATCCCGCATTCTGCCCGAAGCCAGGCGACGGCTCCGGCTCTATGAGGCTATGCAGGAGGCCAAAGCCAAAGGCATGATCCGGCATATCGGCATCACCAACCACCGCCTGAAGGTGGCCCACGAGGCCATTGACAGCGGTTTGTACGAGACGCTGCAGTTCCCGTTCAGCTATATCTCCGGTGAGCAGGAGTTGGAATTGGTGAACAAGTGCAAGGCGGCAAATATGGCTTTATCGCATGAAGGGCCTGTCCGGTGGACTGATCACCAACAGTGCCGCAGCCTATGCCTTTGAGGCGCAGTTCGATGGAGTTCTGCCCATCTGGGGCGTGCAGCGTGAAAGGGAACTGGACGAGTTCCTCTCCTATATCGACAACCCGCCGCGCATGACCGACGACATCCGTGCCGTCATTGAGGGGGATCGTGCCGAGCTGTGCGGCGAGTTCTGCCGCGGCTGCGGCTATTGTATGCCCTGCCCGGCAGGCATCGAGATCAACAACTGCGCCCGCATGAGCCTGCTGCTGCGGCGTTCGCCCTCGGCAGAGCATCTCAGCCCCGCAGGTCAGGCCAAGATGAAAAAGATCGAGGGCTGCCTGCACTGCAACCGGTGCAAGGCCAAGTGCCCATATGGTCTGGACACCCCCGCCCTGCTGGCCCGCAACTATGAGGATTACAAGCGCGTTCTGGCCGGTGAAGTAAAAGTTCAGTAACACAAAAGCTCCTGCCCATTCAGACAGGAGCTTTTGTGCTTTATGCGGCAGCTTTTGGCTGCTCAAAAATCCTCATCGATTCCTTATAGCAGTGTGCGAAGTACACGATCTCGGCAAGGGCGGTCAGCGCCCAGCTGCAGGGGTACAGTGCGTACAGCGAGGGAATGGTGTGAAAGTGCGCGAAGATGGTGTATACCCAGATCACCCGGAACACGCAGGAACCCATTACCACAATAATGGTGGGCACCACCGTCTTGCCAAGTCCGCGGGAAGCGGCGATGGTGCAATCCATAAAGGCGGAGATGCAGTAGCAAAGCCCATCACGCCCACGCGCTTCATGCCGGCATCAATGACGGCGCTCTCGGTGGTGAACAGGGCAAGGAAGGTGCGGCCAAAGAGGAACAGGCTTCCGCCCAGGATCAGGCCCACACCAAAGGAGTAGGCCAGACTGATGAAATAACTCTTCTTTACGCGGTCCGGCTTGCCAGCGCCGTAGTTCTGGCTCATAAAGCTTGCACAGGCCATATAGAATGCGGCCATGCAGTCGTAGATCATGGCATCGGCATTGGCGGCGGCGCTGTTGCCCTTGACCATGAGAGAGTCGAAGGAGTTGACCCCTGCCTGAATGAACAGGTTTGCAATGGCGAAAATGGCATTCTGGAAACCGGCCGGAAGACCAAGGCCCAGAATGCTCTTTGTTGTGGCAGGGTCCAGATGCAGCTTTTTGGTGTCCAGCACGTAGCAGTCCTGCACTTTGGTCAAAGCGTGCAGGATCAGCCCGGCAGAGACGCACTGCGAAATGGCACTGGCCAGCGCCACGCCCATGACGCTTAACTGGCACACGATGACAAAGAACAGGTTCAGTGCAATGTTCAGTGCGCCCGCAATGGACAGGTACATCAGCGGCTTTTTGGTATCGCCGATGGCGCTGAACACAGCGTTGCCGAAGTTGTACAAGGCAGAGCGGGCATACCAAGGAAGTACACCCGCAGGTACAGGATGGCACCGGGCAGCAGGTCGTCCTTGGTGTTCAGCAGCCGCAGCATGAAGGGGGAACCCAGCAGGCCGACGAACAGCAGCACCACACCCGCGATCAGGCTGACGATGGCGGCGGAGTGGACAGTTTTTTCCACATCGTGCTCGTGCCGTGCACCGTAGAAGCGGGCCACCAGCACGTTGATGCCGCCGCTCAGGCCGATCAGGAAGCCGGTGAACAGGCTGACGAGGATGCTGGTGGAACCCACCGCGCCCAGCGCTGTAGAGCCTGCAAACCGGCCTACCACGGCCACGTCCGACATGTTGAACAGCACCTGCAGCAGGTTGGAAAGCGCCAGCGGCAGACTGACCAGAAAGATCTGTTTGGCCAGAGGGCCTTCGGTCAGTGTTTTGGTATTTGATTTCATGTTCTCTTTTTATCCTTTAACCTAAACCGTGCCCGCGCACACCGGGGCACACCTCTATTATATGGACCGCTGCGGCTTTTGCAAGATAGCATCGACATTTCATATTTGATTTTTTTGTGCGGCTGTGCTATACTACTTTACACCGATGAAATAAATATGTGCGATCGTAGCTCAGCTGGATAGAGCGTTCGGCTCCGACCCGGAAGGCCAGAGGTTCGAATCCTCCCGGTCGCACCAAGAATCCCCGACACACTTTCGTGTGCCGGGGATTCTTTTTGTGCGATCGGGAGGATTCGAACAGCAACGACGACGACCGCAGCCAGCGGCTGAAACAGGAGGAGTTGTTGGGGCCGCGTTCTGATTTTTCAAAGCCCTGCCAAGGGGCTGCAGAAAAATCAGCAAACGCAACCCGTCAGGCCCTGCACAGCAGGGCAAGCAATCAGCCCAGCGGGCTGTTGCTTAGTGCGCGGTTCCCAGCGTGTAGGAATGTCTAACAACAGCTGCGATTTACGGTGCGCCGGGAGGATTCGAGTTATCCTTTTTTGTTTTTCATCCAGATGCGGTACAGCCGTCTGTGATGAGGGTCTCCCGGTATAGAATAGGGGTGCAGCATGCTTCCCGGATGGGAATGGGCAGATTGCCGGTGGCGTAGAATGCTGTCTGCGGGCCAAGCTCTGCGCAGAAACGTTCCGCCAGACCGTCCAGCAGGCTGGCAGTGCCCAGTACAAAGCCGTTCTGCAGGCAGGAAGAGGTGCTCTTGCCCAGAATGGATGCAGGAGCCTTTGCAGCAAGGTCGATCTGCGGCAGCTGAGCGGTGTTCTTTACCAGTGCGCTCAGCGAGAGCTGCGGCCCGGGTAGAATCACTCCGCCCACAAGCTCCTGCTTGGCATTGACTGCATCATGGAGATAGCGGTGTCGGCTGAGATCACCACCAGCGGCCCGGAACACTCTGCCAGTGCAGCAACAGCACCGCATAAAAGCTCGGCACCCAGCTGGGCGGGGTTGTCCAGCCGAAGCTTGATGCCGCTTTTCAGGCCGGGGCCGACCGTCAGGATGCGTGCATTGCAGAGGATACGCAAAGCGGAAAGAACCCGGCCGCTCAGCACGGGCACTACACTGCCCAGAATACCGCCTTCAATTTGTGCCGGCGATGCACCGTGCAGAGAGAGCAGATTCACCAGACGGATGGCGTATTCGTCCACCGTTGCGGCGGTATCAGAGTGCAGCCGTCCACAAAAACGCAGAGTATCCTGCTCGTAGCCGCCCACGGTGATGTGGGTGTTGCCAATGTTGACGGTGAGTATCATAAACAAAGCCCTCCTCTGCAGCGCAATATAATGTATATATAATATAATAGCGCACCCGAATAGCGCGCCCGCCGCGGATACTGACACAGGACATGGCGCTTCTCCCTTATAGAATAAATATAGCTACCTTACACAGGATGCTGGGGGATGACTCCATAATACGTTCTGCCCGCCGCCTTGTCAAGAAAAAGGCACGTCCTGTAACGGGTGAAAAACAGGGAGATCCTTTATTCTGCAAAGAAATTGGAAAAAATCTGTCAAAAAGTGTTGACAAGGAGGCAGGGGTGTGGTATTATACTTGAGCGCCAAGCGCTGAGGCAAAAGAATGACTTCCGAAGCCTCAGCAGGAAGCCCTTGAAAAGAACCAATAGACGCTGAAAACACCAGTTGACACTGAGATGTTTGAAGTACTCCAAGTTCAGAAAGTTCAAAAGCTTCTAAAAAATAAGGCTTGACAAAAAACCACTTCGGTGGTAAAATAAACAGGTCGTCAGCCGCAAGGCTGAGGCGCACAGGACCTTGAAAATTGAACAATATCGAAAAACTTGTAAGGAACCTTTTAAGTGTTTGGAAAAACACTAAAAACAATTCCAAAAGTAATTCACACAGGACGCAAGCGATTGCGTGCTGAGCGAACAAGATTTAACACTTTTAAGTGATAAATATCATTTATAAAGAGTTTGATCCTGGCTCAGGACGAACGCTGGCGGCGCGCCTAACACATGCAAGTCGAACGAGCGAGAGAGAGCTTGCTTTCTCGAGCGAGTGGCGAACGGGTGAGTAACGCGTGAGGAACCTGCCTCAAAGAGGGGGACAACAGTTGGAAACGACTGCTAATACCGCATAAGCACGGTGCCGCATGGCACAGAGGGAAAAGGAGCAATCCGCTTTGAGATGGCCTCGCGTCCGATTAGCTAGTTGGTGAGGTAATGGCCCACCAAGCGACGATCGGTAGCCGGACTGAGAGGTTGAACGGCCACATTGGGACTGAGACACGGCCCAGACTCCTACGGGAGGCAGCAGTGGGGAATATTGCACAATGGGGGAAACCCTGATGCAGCGACGCCGCGTGGAGGAAGAAGGTCTTCGGATTGTAAACTCCTGTTGTTGGGGAAGATAATGACGGTACCCAACAAGGAAGTGACGGCTAACTACGTGCCAGCAGCCGCGGTAAAACGTAGGTCACAAGCGTTGTCCGGAATTACTGGGTGTAAAGGGAGCGCAGGCGGGAAGACAAGTTGGAAGTGAAATCTATGGGCTCAACCCATAAACTGCTTTCAAAACTGTTTTTCTTGAGTAGTGCAGAGGTAGGCGGAATTCCCGGTGTAGCGGTGGAATGCGTAGATATCGGGAGGAACACCAGTGGCGAAGGCGGCCTACTGGGCACCAACTGACGCTGAGGCTCGAAAGTGTGGGTAGCAAACAGGATTAGATACCCTGGTAGTCCACACCGTAAACGATGATTACTAGGTGTTGGAGGATTGACCCCTTCAGTGCCGCAGTTAACACAATAAGTAATCCACCTGGGGAGTACGACCGCAAGGTTGAAACTCAAAGGAATTGACGGGGGCCCGCACAAGCAGTGGAGTATGTGGTTTAATTCGACGCAACGCGAAGAACCTTACCAAGTCTTGACATCCCTTGACAGACATAGAAATATGTAATCTCTTCGGAGCAAGGAGACAGGTGGTGCATGGTTGTCGTCAGCTCGTGTCGTGAGATGTTGGGTTAAGTCCCGCAACGAGCGCAACCCTTATGGTCAGTTACTACGCAAGAGGACTCTGGCCAGACTGCCGTTGACAAAACGGAGGAAGGTGGGGATGACGTCAAATCATCATGCCCTTTATGACTTGGGCTACACACGTACTACAATGGCGTTAAACAAAGAGAAGCAAGACCGCGAGGTGGAGCAAAACTCAGAAACAACGTCCCAGTTCGGACTGCAGGCTGCAACTCGCCTGCACGAAGTCGGAATTGCTAGTAATCGTGGATCAGCATGCCACGGTGAATACGTTCCCGGGCCTTGTACACACCGCCCGTCACACCATGAGAGCCGGGGGGACCCGAAGTCGGTAGTCTAACCGCAAGGAGACGCCGCCGAAGGTAAAACTGGTGATTGGGGTGAAGTCGTAACAAGGTAGCCGTA
>ENA-OQDD01000335-OQDD01000335.1-human-gut-metagenome-genome-assembly--contig:-NODE-335-length-20096-cov-3.810056_pt1 | contig 20096 bp, 28 predicted proteins | sample MGYA00242507_ERZ504598 | MGnify/ENA primary metagenome ERZ504598 (study PRJEB26092, sample SAMD00036318) | human gut metagenome | host: Homo sapiens | study: EMG produced TPA metagenomics assembly of...
CGTCCTTGGCCAGATCGTCGGATGCCCTTGTCCCAGCCAAGCCGCACTCAGTCCAGCAGGAATGCGCGAGTCATCTCGGGGATGGCGAGGTGGTGGGTGTCGTTCAGCTGGATGGCCACCTTGTCGGCAGATTCTCGAGGGTCGCATAGCTGGACAGGTGGTTCTGGACGATATCGCCGATGGATGCGGCAGACAGGAAGTACTGCTGGCGCAGGCGCAGGATCTTGCCCTCAACATGGTTATCGTTGGGGTACAGCACCTTGGAGATCAGCTCTGCATTGGCGTTCTTGCTCATTGCAGTGTTGTAGTTGCCCAGAGAGAAGCTGGACATATCAAAGTCCGGGGCCTTTGCCTGCCACAGGCGCAGCTTTGCAACGCCCTTGCCGTCGTAGCCCTGCACATACATATCAGAGGGAACAGCCATGACGCTGTTGTAGTTGGTGTGCTGGATATAGTGGAAGCCGTTGTCCCAGTTCTCGTGGATCTCGCCGTCAAAGCGCACTTCCACAGCCTGATCGGGGCGCTCTTCAGCCAGACCTGACCGCCAGGCAGCCAGTTGTCGGCACGCTCCTGCTGCCAGCCGTCCACGATCTTCTGCTTGAAGATGCCGTACTCGTACAGGATGGAGTAGCCGGTGCCGCAGATGCCGGTGGTGGCCATGCCGTCCAGATAGCAGGCAGCCAGACGGCCCAGACCGCCGTTGCCCAGACCTGCATCCGGCTCTTCCTCAAAGATGCTGTCAATGCTGATATCAGCGTCGGACAGGGCCTTTTTTGCCACCTCGTCCAGACCCAGGTTCAGCAGGCTGGTCTTCAGGCTGCGGCCCATCAGGAACTCCATGCACAGATAATACACCTGCTTGGTGCCGGTGCCAATGGCCTTGGACTGGAACTTCTTGTGGTTCTCACTCATCATCTGGCGGCAGATCAGAGCCAGAGAGCGGTAGATCTGCTGGTTGGAAGCAACACTCAGCTCCACGCCGTACTCGCTGGTGAGCTTGTCCTGAAGAAGTTTACCGAATTCTTTCGATGTCATAAAGGTACTCCTATCCGCATAAGTTTTCAGCTTTGCTAAAATAATTGAAATAATTGGCGCCTGCAGGCACTTTCCCTCACTTGCTCTGCCGCAACATAACAAAGATATTATAATATGGCAGAATGACAAATGCAAGGAATCAGGGGATTTTTTCCGTAACTGACATTTTTTTATTGAACTTTCTGATAAATATGCCAAAATTTCAAAAAATACACTTTTTCTTGATGCTTATTTATATTATAATAGGGAGAGAAAGCTGTGTTCCGAAACATTTTCGGGGACAAACTCCGGGAGAAATGTGCCGGGTAACTCGCCCGGCGGGTGACAAGACACAAAAACGGTACCGGGAACGGTGCCATTTCCCGGCAAAAATCAGAAGATCACTGCCCGCTGCGGGCAAAAAAGGATAAAAAGGGGAAACAGATATGGTCAACAAGGTACGGGTGAACATTGCAGGTACGCCGTATGCCATTGCTACGACGGACCCGGAAAAATATATTTTATCGCTGGCGAAAAAGCTGGATGAAGACATCACCAAGCTTTTGGACGATAATGCGAATCTTTCGGTGACTAAGGCGGCGGTGTTCTGCGCCATGGATTATCTGGACGAATACCGCAAGAGCACCGGCAGTGCTGAGAATATGCGCAGCCAGATCCAGGATTACATTGCGGATGCTACCCGCGCAAAGCTGGCGGAAGATAAGGTCAAAGCAGAGAATGAGGTGCTGCGGCGGGAAGCTGCCGCCCTGCGCGAACAGCTGGAAAAGATGCGCAATAAGGAAGCCCGGCGCGAGGAGCGCGCCCAGCAGGCGGCACAGCAGTCTGTTGCCGAGGGCGAAGCGGACAAGGCGGAATAAGCCGTTTACAGGATAAAGGAGAAGTATGTCAAAGATCGAGATCCTTGCCCCGGTGGGCAACGAAGAAATGCTGCGTGCCGCTGTATTCAGCGGTGCCGACGCAGTGTATCTGGGTTTTTCGGGTTTCAATGCCCGCACCAGTGCCAACAATTTTAACGCGGATACGCTGAAAGATGCGGTCGCCTTCTGCCATGCGCGGGGCGTGGCTGTGCATGTGGCGCTGAACACCACCGTCTATGGCGGCGAGCTGCCCGCGCTGGAACAGGCCATCCGTGCCGTTGCAGCCAGCGGTGCCGATGCGGTCATCTGTCAGGATCTGGCAGTGGCAACGCTGATCGGTAAAATTGCACCGCAGCTGCCGCGCCACGGCTCCACCCAGATGAGCGTGCACAGCCTGCAGGGTGCGCTGGAGCTCAAGGAGCTGGGCTTCACCCGCGTGGTGCTGGCCCGTGAGCTGAGCATGCCCGAGGTGGAGCATATCACAAAGCACTGCGGCATCGAGACCGAGTGCTTCGTGCACGGCGCGCTGTGCATGTGCGTCAGCGGCCAGTGCTACATGTCGGCCTTTCTGGGCGGACGCAGCGGCAACCGCGGTTCCTGTGCCGGCCCGTGCCGACTGCCGTTTGAGGCAAATGCCCTGCCGGAGGGCAAGCCGGGCCGTCTGCACCACCTGTCCTTAAAGGATAATTCGGTCATTGATAAGCTGGACAAGCTGCAGGCGCTTGGCGTGGCATCGGCAAAATCGAGGGCCGTCTGCGCACGCCGGAGTATGTGGCGGCGGCAGTCAGCGCCTGTCTTGCAGGCCGCGAGGGCCGCGCTACGACCGCGACCTGTTGAAGAATGCTTTCAGCCGTTCCGGCTTCACCTCCGGCTATCTGGATGGAAAGATCGACGGCACCATGTTCGGCGTGCGCAGCGAAGCAGATGCAGAACAGACCAAAAAGACCCTGCCCATGCTGCGGGAGCTTTACCGCCGTGAGCGCAGCCGCGTGCCGGTAAAGATGAAGCTGGAAATTGAAGAGGGTGGCGAAAAGCTCACTGTCACCGATGCAGACGGCGGCAAGGCCTTTGCCTATGGGGATGCAGAGCCGCAGCCTGCCCGTACTGATCCCACCGAAAGCCTGCACCGCAGCCTTTCCAAGACCGGCGGCACGCCTTTTGCGGTGGAAGATCAGGATATTACCGTGGAAATGGACGGCGGGCCGTGGTTTATCCCGGGCGGTGCGGTGAACGAGCTGCGCCGCGAAGCGCTGGATGCCCTGCTCAAAAAGCGGGAAGTGCTGCGCCCGTGGCCCACCACCGAGGAGCATGTGCCTGCCCTGCCGCTGCGCACCCTGCCGCCTCACCGTACCCTGCGTGCCCGGTTTGAGAGCTGGGAGCAGGTGCCGGAGCGGGCGCTTGACGGCATCGAGTATCTCATCCTGCCCATTGCGCAGGCCGACCGCGTGCCCCGGGAATGGCGGGCAAAGACCCTTTTGGAACTGCCCCGGGTCATGTTTGGCAAGCTGGAAGAGGATACCGCCCGCCGCATCGCGGCCACGCAGGATGCCGGTTTTGCAGGCTATGAGGTGAGCAATATCGCCCACCTGCGCCTGTGCCGGGGCCTGCCCATGAGCGGCAGCTTTGGCCTGAACATCACGAACCAGCTGGCCGCGCAGTTCTACGCGGACAACGGCCTTGGCTCCATGCTCATCCTGCCCGAGGTGAAGGACAGCGACATCAGCACCATTGCGCCCACCATAACGCAGGCCGGTGCCTACCGGTGTGCTGGTGTACGGTCACATGCCGCTGATGGTCACCCGTGCCTGCCCGCTGCAGAACATCCACGACTGCGCCCACTGCGATAAGACCGGTGTGCTGACCGACCGCAAGGCCAAGAAGTTCCCGGTGCGGTGCGGCCTTGGTGTGCGCACCATCTACAATCCCGTACCTATTTATATGGGAGATAAGCCGGGCGCTTTGACGGTGGACTACGGTGTGGCTTACTTCACGCTGGAAAGCCGGGAGGAAGCGGCCAAAATTCTGGAGATGATCCGCACCCATGCACCCTTTGAAGGTGATTTTACCCGTGGGTTGTATTTTAAAGGTACGAACTGAAACTCCTTCCGTCATTGCTGACGCAATGCCACCTCCCTGAGGGAGATGGCGAGCGTATGCGAGACTGAAGGAGCTGCTATAAAATCAAAACGAGGTATACTATGGAACCCATCACAGTAAAATATAAGGTATTGGACACCCGTGCCAAGGTGCCCTCTTACGCAACCCCCGGCTCTGCTGCCGCCGACCTGTGCGCCGTACTGGACGCGCCGCTCACCCTTGCCCCATGGAGCGGGCACTCGGTGCCCACCGGCCTTGCCATCGAGCTGCCCGGCCCCCACAGCGTGGCACTGGTGTACGCCCGCAGCGGCCTTTCCATCAAGCACGGCCTGTGCATGGCCAACGGCGTGGGTGTGGTGGACAGCGATTACCGCGGCGAGCTGAAGGTGCCCATGGTCAATCTGGCAGGGAAGCCTACACCATTCAGCCCGGTGAGCGTGTGGCCCAGCTGTGCATCGCACCGGTGTACACCGCTGCCTTTGTGCCTGCCGAAGAGCTGGGCGATACCCAGCGCGGCGAGGGCGGCTTTGGCTCTACCGGAAAGTGAGATGGAATCATGAACCTGATCTTAGCTTCCGGCAGCCGCGCAGGCGGGAGCTGCTCTCCTTATATACCACCAATTTCACCGTCTGCGTCAGTGACTTTGACGAAAGTGCGGTGCAGGCCGCTACGCCTGCCCATCTGGTGGAACAGCTGGCCCGGGGCAAGTGCCTTGCCGTTTCGGCCCAGCACCCGGGCGCTGTGGTCATCGGCTGTGATACGGTGGTGGATGTGAACGGCGAGGTGTTTGGCAAGCCCCACAGCGAAGAGGACGCAAAGCGGATGCTGCGCGCCCTTTCCGGTGCCACCCACGAGGTGCACACCGGCGTGTGCATCTCGGACGGTGCGCGCACGGAAAGCTTTGTGGACAGCTGCCGCGTTACCTTCTTCCCGCTGGGGAAAGAGGAGATCGACTTCTACGCTTCCACCGCCGAACCCTACGATAAAGCCGGTGCCTATGCCATTCAGGGACGGGCGGCCCTCTGGCTGGACCGTATTGAGGGCGACTACTACACCATCATGGGTCTGCCGGTGAGCCGCACCGTACAGCTGCTGGCACATTTTGTGTGATAAAACTGGAAAAAACGAAGAAAACTTGCGCAAACGCTTGAGAAATCATTGCCTTGCGGCTATAATAGAACCGTGTTATTCTGCGCAAAGGCGGCACAAAAGGGCTGCCGGATGTTCTGGCGCTATAGATAAAATGGGAAGCATAAGGAGAATTTTTACAATGGGCCTGTTTTCTAAAGATGTAGGTATCGATCTGGGTACCGCAAATACTCTGGTATATATGAAGGGCAAGGGCATCATCATGCGGGAGCCTTCGGTCGTGGCTGTGGATACCAAGACCGACGAGGTACGCTGTGTGGGTGCCGAGGCAAAGGCTGTCATTGGCCGTACCCCCGGCAGCATCGTGGCTGTGCGTCCGCTGAAGGATGGCGTGATCGCTGACTTTGACATCACCACCAACATGCTGGAAAATTTCCTCAAGAAGGCATGCGGCAACAGCATGTTCTCCCGCCCCCGCGTGGTCATCTGCATCCCGTCCGGCGTTACCGAGGTGGAGCGCCGCGCTGTGCGCGAAGCTACCCTGAAGGCCGGTGCCCGTCAGGTGTCCGTCATTGAGGAACCCATGGCAGCAGCCATCGGTGCGGGCCTGCCCATCAGCGAGCCTACCGGCAGCATGATCGTGGATATCGGCGGCGGCACGGCTGAGATCGCTGTGATCTCTCTGGGCGGCATCGTGGCCTCCCGCAGCGTGCGCATGGCAGGTGATATGTTCGATCAGGCCATCATCGCCTTCATCAAGCGCAAGTACAACCTTCTGATCGGTGAGCGCACCGCAGAGCAGATCAAGATCGAGATCGGCTCCGCCTATGCGCTGGACCCCGAAATGACCATGGAGATCAAGGGCCGTAACCTCGTGGACGGCCTGCCCAAGAACATCGTCGTCCACTCTGAGGATGTGCGCGAAGCTCTGCTGGAATGCCTGGTCAAGATCACCAGCGCCATCAAGGAAACGCTGGAGCGCACCCCGCCGGAGCTGAGTGCGGATATCATCGACCGCGGCATCACCCTGACCGGCGGCGGTGCACTGCTGCGCGGTCTGGATCAGCTGATCCAAAGCGAGACCGGCATCGACGTACACATTGCGGAAGACCCGCTGGACTGCGTGGCCAAGGGTGCTGGTGCGGTGCTGGATCATGTGGATGTCCTGCATGACGTGCTGGACACCGACGGCGGCCACATGTAACACGGGCAAGGCCCACACTTGCGGAAAAAGGCTCTTTTGCGCAGCGTCTGCGCTGATTTCCGCTGCAAACAATGTCTCTTGCGCGGATGGCAGGGCTGTCCGCGCTTTTCTTATGGCATGGCATCCACCGAAACAGGAGGGTACTCCCTTGAAGGACTTTTTTGACACATGGAAATTTAAGATACTGGTAGCCGTGGCGGTGTTTCTGGTGGGCATCATGGCCTATGCCGGTGCCAACGGACGGCTGACTGCTGCCCCGCAGGAACTGCTGGGCGTGGTGCTGATGCCGCTCCAGAAGGTCACATCGGCACTGAGCGGCGGCATTGGCTCGGTGTGGGAAAAATACACCAGCATCGATGAGGTCATGGAACAGAACGAACAGCTGGAAGCGGAGAATGCTGAGCTGCGCCAGCAGATAGTGGACTACGACGCATCAAGGCGGAGAACGAAGCCTACAAGGCACTGGCCCGCATTCAGGATTCCAACACCGAAGCAAGCTATATTTCTGCCTTTGTGATCGGCCGCGACCCGCTGGATGAGTTCGGAGGCTTTACGCTGGACTGCGGCACGGTGAACGGCGCAGCCGTGAACGATGCCGTGATCAGCGATAAGGGCTATCTGATCGGCATGGTGGTGGAAGCCGACACCACCAGCTGCAAGGTGATGACCATTCTGCACCCCAGCTTCAGCGCTGCGGGCGTGGTATCCCGCACGCGGGAAAACGGCATTATTAATGGCAGCACCGATTATGCCGGTGACGGCCTGTGCGTGCTGACCAATCTGGAACGCGCCACTGAGACGAAGATGGGCGATCAGGTGATCACCACCGGTCTTGGCGGAGTGTTCCCGCCGGATCTGCTGGTGGGAACCGTGCAGAAGGTGGAGCCGGAAGTCAGCGGAAAATCTTCCATTGCAGTGGTGCGCCCGGGTGCAGACCCGCGCACGGTCAAGCACGTATTCGTTATTACCGACTATTAAGGGGGGCGCATTTGTATGGAATCACGCCGCATGCGCAGCCGCAGCCAGATCCTGAAATGGGTCTGCTACGCGGTGGCACTGTTTGTGTGCGCGGCACTGCAGACGACCCCCGGCCTGCTCCAGCTGGGGCAGGCAAAGCCGCTGTTCATTCTGCCGCTGTGTCTGGCTGTGGCCGTGTATGAAGGCGAGTTTGCAGGTGCGCTGTTTGGTGCCGTGAGCGGCCTTTTGTGGGACTACACCGCCGGGCGCACCGTGGGTATGCTGGCGCTGGAACTGCTGTTGCTCTGCTTTGCGCTTTCGGTGCTGGTTCAGGTGTATCTGCAGGGCAGCACATGGAACTTTGCGCTCATCAGCACCGGCACGGCCCTTGTGGTGCTCTCGCTGGACTGGCTGTTCTTCTACTACATGCCCGGCTACAGCTGGGCGCTGAGCCGCTGGCTGACCTTTGTGCTGCCTTCGGCCATGATGACGCTGGTGCCGTCGCTGATGCTGTTCAGTCTGGTGCGGCACATTTACAGCGCATTCAAAATCGACAACGGCGTAGTCTGAACCGCCGGAGGAAACGCGGATGAACCAAAACGAACGAAAAACCGTTGCGCGCCGGATGATCCTGCTCATTGCAGTGGCATGTGTTATCATGGGCCTGTACGTGATGCGGCTGATCTTTCTGCAGCTGGTCAACGGCGACGACTTCAAGGCCAAGGCCACCAATACCACCGACTATAACTTTACGGTCACGGCGGCCCGCGGCGATATCGTGGACAGCGCCGGGAGGCGCATTGCCACCACAACCACCAGCTACAATGTGGTTCTCAACAAACTGCTGATGGGCGACCGGGATCTGGACACCATGCTGCAGCAGATCGTGGAGCTGCTGCGTGCGAATGGCGAGAGCTGGAATGATACGCTGCTGATCGGTCAGGCGGACGCAGCAGGCAATTACGCCTTTACGGACGATGACACGTCCACCAGCGACCAGAAGCAGCTGGCAGACATGAAGGAAACGCTTGGTCTGCAGCAGTACGCCACCGCCAACGATGTAATGGAAATGCTGGTGGAAAAGAACGATCTGCAGGATTTTTCGCCGGAATGGCAGCGTGTGCTGGCCGGCATCCACTACGAGATGGACCGGCAGGCGTTCTCCAATGTGAACAATTTTGTCATGGCGGAGAACGTGAGCACCCTCGCGGTGGCCACCATCAAGGAGCACAGCCTGCAGCTGCCAGGTGTGGAGATCGTGGAAACCAGCGCCCGCAGCTACGACCAGAGCGATATCATCCCGGCGGTGCTGGGCCGTGTGGGCAAGATCACGGCGGAAAAGTGGAAGGTGACCGATTCCAACGGTCAGGTGACCTATCCGCTGCGGGAAAAAGGCTATAACATGAACGATGTTCTGGGCATTTCTGGTCTGGAATCCGTTTATGAGGACGAGCTGCGCGGCAAGGACGGCGTGGAGACCATCACCCGCAATTCGGACGGCGTGATCGTGGATACAAAGCTCACCACTGTGCCGGAGCCGGGCCATACCGTGCAGCTGACCATTGACAGCAACTTCCAGCGTGCCGTGGACAAGGCACTGGCGGACAACATTGATATGATCAACCGCGTGTACAATACCGGCACCATGAAAGCTGCCGCCGGTGCGGTGGTGGTGCTGGACGTGAAGGACGGCAGTGTGCTGGCTGCTTCCAACTATCCCAGCTATGACCAGAACCTGTATGCCGCTAACTACAGCGAGTACAGCTCCGACCCGAGCCTGCCGCTGTTCAACCGCGCATTGCAGGGCCTGTATACGCCGGGTTCTACCTTCAAGCCCGCCGTGGCGGTGGCTGCACTGGACAGCGGCCTCATCAACCAGTATTCTACCGTTTACTGCAACGGCGTGTACAACTACTTCAAGGATTACCACCCCCGCTGTACCCGCCATGGCCACAGCGGCAACATCGATGTGGTAACGGCCATCAAGTGGAGCTGCAACATCTTCTTCTATGATGTTGGCCGCCGCCTGACCAGCGATGTGTACGATGCCTATGCCTACAAGCTGGGTCTTGGCCAGCGCACCGGTGTGGAGGTGAGCGAGGCCGTGGGCCGTCTGACCACCAAGAGCGACTCCAACTATACGGCATCGCTGGATGTGCAGGCCGCCATCGGTCAGGGCAACACGGTGGTCTCGCCCATCCAGCTGGCTACCTACGCGGCAACGCTGGCCAACAACGGCACCCGTTACCGCACCCATTTCGTCAAGGCCATTCTGGACACCAACACCGGCGAGGTGCTCAGCGAGACCAAGCCCGAGGTCATGGATGTGATCGAAGGCACCGGTAACACCTTTGAGCTGGTGCGGCAGGGCATGAAGCAGGTGCCCAGCACCATCAGCGGCAAAATTTCCAGCTATCCGGTGCCGATCGCCTGCAAGACCGGTACACCTCAGCGCAGCGAGACCTATGCGCCCGGCAAGCACTATCTGAACGCCATGATGGTGGCTTACCTCCCGGCGGATGATCCGCAGATCGCCATTGGCATTAGCATTGAGTACGGAGGCTATGGTGCCCGTACCGGTGATCTGGTGGTGGATATTGCAAATGCCTATTTTGCCCTGAAGGATGGCAGCCTTGCCCAGCAGGCCGAAGCGGAAAAGGAAGCCGAGCAGGCCCAGCAGGAAGATCAGGCGCAGACCACTGACCCAGCGCAGGCCGCTGCAGGCCAGACCACCGGCAATGCCGCAGCCCAGCCTGCACAGATGACACCCGCCGCAGACACCGCTGCGCCGGAAACGGCAGCAGAAGGGGAAGCCCAGCCTGCCGTGCAGGACGAGCAGCAGCCCGCCGCAGACACCGAGCAGAACCCCGATGCCATTGCGCCGGAGAACTGAAAACGGGAGACAAAACCGACACGGGAAAGGGCACTGCAGCGGGGTTTTGAATGGAAACATCCCTGAAAAGAAAACAAAATTGAATATTCTGTATAAAAAACAGTTGTAAAAGATTGGATTTTGTGATATCATTTCAGGCGAAGGACTTTTTTACAAAAGCGTTCCAATCGTTTAGGAAGAGGAGAGGGTAACGGATGACGATTGCACTCATTGCGCATGACTCCAAAAAGGAGCTGATGGTTCAGTTTTGTACGGCTTACTGCCGTATCCTGAGCCAGCATAAATTGGTGGCCACCGGTACGACCGGTAAGTTGATCGCCGAGGCTACCGGTTTACAGGTGCAGCGCTTTCTGGCCGGTGTGCAGGGCGGCGACCAGCAGATCGCATCCCGCATCGCCTGCAATGAGATCGACCTGCTGCTGTTCTTCCGCGACCCCATCAACGCAAAGCCCAGCGAGCCCAACGAAATGACGCTGCTGCGCCTGTGCGATGTGCACAACATCCCCATGGCCACCAACATTGCCACTGCAGAAGTGCTCATCCACGGCTTGGAGCGCGGCGATCTGGATTGGCGCGATATCGTGCATCCCCAGAACTGACAAAACGATTTGGAATGGCTCCGCGTGTGCTGCGCCATATTCAGCGGAAACTATATTGATAATGCGAAAATCGGGAGCATCTGCGGATGTTCCCGATTTTCATTTTCACAGGAATGGGGTCCGAACCGCAGAATGCATTTCTGCCGCCGTGCGGCTGTTTCCGCAGGAAGCAAAAACAGCAGATGCCGTGTGCCGCAGCGGCCTTGCCTGTGAAAAAGAATTCCGGAAAATCCGCAGATTTTCCGGAATTCTAATATAAAAATAATGTTTCCGCTGAATATGGCCAGAGTGCAACGGAGGCCATTTGAAACGTACGGTTAAACTTTAAAATCCTCGGCCATCTCCGCCACATCTTCCGGGGCAAAATCGCCCAGCGGCAAGATCAGCCGTGCCAGCGTTTCCTGCGGCAGAGCTGCAAGAATCGTGCTGTCATCACTGCCGGTGCCTGCGGGCGTGCAGACGGTGTGCACGCCGTCTGCACCGGTTTCCACCCGGGCACGGTGAGTGGTTGCCACATATTGCATCCCAAGCTTGTCTGCAGCCGTCAGCAGAGCGGCAAACAGCGGCGTGCCGCCCTCGCCCAGAACGTCTGCGTCCTGCCCGGCCAGTGCTTCGGCGTTCAGCACGATGCACTCGATGCCAAGGGCCTCTGCTGCCTTTTTGGCGCTTTCCGCATCGGCGGTCTGTTCTGCTGCCAGCCGCACGGAAGCGCCCGCCACGGCAAAGCCCTGCTGCTGTAAAATGCGCACAGCTACGGCGCATTCTCTGCTGCCGTCCATCTGCACCAGAACCTTATCCTGACTCTCGTAGGTGTCGAACCCACTGCCGGGCAAAAATGTGTCGCTCATGTTCCTGCCTCCCGCCATGTGCTTTGCTTTGGGCCACGGCCAGCTGGTCGCAGCGTTCGTTCTCCGGGTGGCCTGCGTGGCCCTTGACCCAGACATAGGTGATCTTGTGCCGGGCTTCCTGCTCCAGTGCCTGTGCCCAGAGATCCGGGTTCAGGGCGGGGGAGCCATCTGCTTTTTTCCAGCCCCGGCGCTGCCAGTTTTTGGCCCAGCCTTCTGAAGCCCGTTGATGACATACTGGCTGTCGGAGCACAGCCGTACCTCGCACGGCTCCTTGAGCTGGCGCAGTGCTTCGATAAAGGCTGTCAGCTCCATGCGGTTGTTGGTGGTGCTGTCGTCGCCGCCGCTCAGCTCTTTTTCGTAAACTTTGCCGTTAAAACGGTAGCGCAGCACGGCACCCCAGCCGCCCGGGCCGGGATTGCCGCTGCATGCGCCGTCGGTGTACACTTCGACCTGCTTCATGCGGTTCTCCTTCTAAAATGAGTTGCTTCTATTTAGCGCTATTTTCCGGCTTCTGTCAAGTGCGAATGTATATTCCGTGCCGGAGCTGCCAAACCTTGGAATTGACAAAAACGCCGGGAAATACTATACTTATCCTAACAAAATGCGTATAGGGGCGCACCGCAGGCGTGTGCCCGGGCGTTCCAACAGAAAAGCCACGGTCGCATCGAGCAGATGGACCTATCTGGCACAAAACCTCTTACGGAACAGGCAGCGGTTTGCAAAAAACACGCTGAGAAATAAATTCTATACGGTGCATCCAACGGAAGCCGATGCGATTTTTCAAGGTGCTTCCCATGCACAGCGCGGCTGTTCCCACAAGCGGGGACGGCCTGCGCTGTAATTATTTTGGAGGTCAGAATGGCACAGTCGAAAGAAAATACCAATAATTCCGCACGCAGCAAGGCAACAGCTGCTGCTCAGAGCACCGGCGCACCCGCCGCGCAGACGGGCGAAAAGCGCCCCCGCACCACCCGCCGCCCTTATTATAACCGTCGGCCCCGCCGCCCGCAGCAGCCCAGAGAGGCCGCTGTGCCCATCCACATCTACCCGCTGGGCGGTCTGGGTGAAGTGGGCAAGAACATGACCGTGTACGAGTGCAACGGCGACATGATCATCGTGGACTGCGGCCTTGTGTTCCCGGACAGCGACATGTACGGCGTGGATATGGTCATCCCGGACTTCACCTTTGTGGTGCAGAACAAGGATAAGATCAAGGGCCTGCTCATCACCCACGGCCACGAAGACCACATCGGCAGCATCCCATATCTGCTGCAGAAATTTGACCTGCCCATCTATGGCACCCGCCTGACCTGCGGCCTGATCCGCAACAAGCTGGAGGAGTTCGGTCTGGCAGGCAAGACCAAGTTCGTGGAGATCACCCCCAGACAGAAGATCAAGCTGGGCTGCTTTACCATTGAGCCCATCCATGTGAACCACTCCATCCCGGATGCGGTGGCCTTTGCCATCGACAGCCCGGCTGGCACCATCATCCAGACCGGCGACTTCAAGATCGATTACACTCCGCTGGCCTGCGGCGTCACCGACCTGTCCACACTGGCCGAGTACGGTCAGCGCGGCGTGCTGGCCCTGCTGAGCGATTCCACCAACTCCGAGCGCCCGGGCTTTACCGCCACCGAGCAGAAGGTGGCTGCAGGCGTGCGCAATCTGTTCGCCCGTGCCCGCAACAAGCGGATCATCATTGCCACCTTGCTTCCAACATCTACCGCGTGCAGCAGATCATCGATCTGGCCGTGGAGGATGGCCGCAAGGTGGCATTCAGCGGCCGCAGCATGGTGAACAACACCGCCATGGCGCAGGAGCTGGGCTATATGCACATCCCGGAGGGCACCTCATCAGCGTGGATGAGCTGAACCAGTATCCCCCGGAGCAGGTAGTGCTCATTACCACCGGCAGCCAGGGCGAACCCTTGAGTGCCTTTCCCGTATGGCATCCTGCAGCCACCGTCAGGTGCGCGTGGGCCCCGGCGACTTCATTATCATTTCGGCAAATCCCATTCCCGGCAACGAGAAGAGCGTGACCAAGATCGTCAACGGTCTGCTGCTGCTGGGTGCAGAGGTCATTTACGAGAGCATGTACGATGTGCATGTTTCCGGCCACGCCTGTCAGGAAGAGCAGAAACTCATGCTCACCCTGACGAAGCCCAAGTATTTCCTGCCGGTGCACGGCGAGTACAAGCAGCTCAAAAAGCATGCCCTCACCGCTGCCAGCCTTGGCATCCCCACCAGCAACATTCTGATCGCGGAGAACGGTTCCAATGTCATTCTCAGCCAGGACGAGATAAAGCTGGGCGAGCCTGTCACCGCCGGTGCAGTGATGGTGGACGCCTTGGCGTGGGCGACGTGGGCAATGTGGTCCTGCGCGACCGCAAGCACCTGTCCGAGGACGGTCTGGTCATCATTGTGGCCACCGTGGACAGCAAGACCGGCAAGGTGCTGGCCGGCCCGGACCTTGTGAGCCGTGGCTTTGTGTATGTGCGCGAGAACGAGAGCCTGATGGACGGTGCACAGAGCATCGTAGAAAATGCGCTGGACCGCTGCGTGGATGAACATGTGCGCGACTGGAACAGCGTCAAGACCCGCGTGCGCGAGGCACTGAGCAGCTATATCTATCGGCGCACCAAGCGCAGCCCGATGATCCTTCCCATCCTGATGGAGGTCTGATCCGGGCACGCTGCCGCAAACAATGCGGCGGAAGGCAGGAGATTTGATGAAACAAAAACCAAGATGGACATTGGAGATGCTCACCGCCAGTCTGGCCGTGCTGTGCAGCCTGCTGGTGCTGGTGCTGCTGATCCAGCGGCCCACGGCATGGCCGGTGCTGCTGGCACTGGTGGTGCTGTGGGGCGTTGTGGTGGTGCTGTTCCGCTGCCAGCTGCGCAAGTGGGTGGCCCGGTGGATGTGCGGCGGCAGCTTTGAAGGCTCCAAGCCGCAGTTCAGTCTGGAACCGCTCTCTCAGCCGGCCGCGCTGCTTTCCGGTGAGACGGTGCTGTGGTACAATGCACAGTTCCGCACCCGCCTGTTGAACGGGCAGGATGCGCTGGTGAACCGCGTGCAGAAGGTGCTGCCCGGCCTTGATCTGCAGCAGTGCCGCAAGCAGGAGGGCCAGCTGCTGACCCTCGCGGACGGCATGTGGAGCGTACACAGCTCCACGGTGCCCGGCGATGCGGAGAGCATGACCCTGCTGGTGCTGAACGAGGAGACCGCCCTGCGCAAGGTGGAGGCGGAATACAAAGCCAGCCGTCCGGGCTATCTGGTGTTTCTGGTGGACGGCTACGACGATGTGTTCGGTGACATGCTGGACAGCGAGCGTGCCCGCCTGCTGGAAGGCATCAACCGCACGCTGGAGGATATGATCGGCCGGGGCAGCGGCTTTTTGCGCCGTGTGGCCAGCGGCCGCTATATCGCTGTGGTGGAAGAGCGCCAGATGGAGCAGTTCGCCAACCGCGGCTACGATGTGCTGGACAAGATCCGTGCGCTGGATCCCAGCGTGAACCTTTCGCTGTCCATCGGCATTGGCCGCGGGGCCAAGACCCTGCGGGAAGCCCAGGATATGGCCGTGCAGGCGCTGGATATGGCGCAGGGCCGCGGCGGCGATCAGGCCGCTGAAATGACACCGGACGGCTTTACGTTCTACGGCGGCGTGAGCCACGGCGTGGAAAAGCGCAGCAAGGTGCGCAGCCGCATCGTGGCCGATCAGCTGGTAAAGCTGATCAAGGAAGCCGACCATGTGGTCATCATGGGCCACCGCATGAGCGATCTGGATGCCATCGGCTCCGCCGAGGGCGTGCTGCGCATCTGCAAAATATGCGATGTCCCAGCGGTGATCGCGGTGCGGCGTGACGCTACCCTTGCGGGCAGCCTGATCGATGCATTGTGCCGTGCAGGCAGAAGGACGACTTTATCGACCCGAAGGACGCACTGCCCATCATCTCCAAGCGCACTTTGTGCATCGTGGTGGATACATATCAGGTGGGCCTTGTGGAAAGCAAGGATATTCTGGAAAAATGCGGCAAGGTAGCGTGATCGACCACCACCGCAAGGGCGTGGGCTACATCGAGAACCCGGCGCTGGTCTGCCATGAGCCGTATTCTTCCTCGGCCAGTGAGCTGGTCACGGAGCTTTTGCAGTACGTGGGCGAGCGCGACGACAAGCCCAACCGTGTGGAGGCCGAGGGCCTTTTGTCCGGCATCATGCTGGATACCCGCGATTTTACCCTGCACACCGGTGTGCGTACCTTTGAAGCTGCCGCTGCGCTGCGCCGCTATGGCGCGGAGACGGAGCGGGTGCGCCAGCTGTTCGATGTGACCATGGTGGAGTACAATGCCAAGGCAGATCTGGTGGAAAAAGCACGCATGTACAAAAATTGCGCGATCTCCGTCAGCGGCGAGGTGGCACCGGAAGCCCGCGTGGCCATTGCACAGGCGGCAAACGATCTGCTGACCATTCAGGCGTGGATGCCAGCTTTGTGGCAGTGCAGGTGGCACAGGCGTGAACATCTCGGCCCGCAGTCTGGGTGCCGTGAACGTGCAGGTGATCATGGAATCTTTGGGCGGCGGCGGCCACCAGACTATGGCAGCAGCACAGCTCAAGCACATCACGCCGGAAGCAGCCCGTGCCCGCATCGAAGGTGCCATCGACAAATACTATGCATCGCAGAAAAAGGGCGATGTAGAAGGAAAATAAACGGAACAGAGAGGATCACACCCATGAAACAGTACGATTACCTGATCGTTGGTGCCGGCCTTTACGGCGCGGTCTTTGCACAGGAAGCAAAAAAGGCAGGCAAGAAGTGCCTTGTGATCGATAAGCGCAGCCACATTGCAGGCAATATCTACACGGAGCCGGTGGAGGGAATTAACGTCCACCGCTACGGTGCACATATCTTCCACACCAACAACAAGGCTGTGTGGCAGTATGTGAACCAGTTTGCAGAGTTCAACCGCTACACCAACAGCCCGGTGGCAAACTACCACGGCGAGATCTACAACCTGCCCTTCAATATGAACACCTTTAATAAGATGTGGGGCGTTGTTACCCCTGCCGAAGCCAAGGCCAAGATCGAGGAGCAGAAGAAGGAAGCAGGCATCACCGACCCGCAGAATCTGGAAGAGCAGGCCATCAGCCTTGTGGGCACCGATATCTACGAAAAGCTCATCAAGGGCTACACTGGCAAGCAGTGGGGCCGCCCCTGCACCGAACTGCCGGCCTTTATCATCAAGCGCCTGCCGGTGCGCTTCACCTACGACGACAACTACTTCAACGCACTGTATCAGGGCATTCCCAATGGCGGCTACACTGCATGGTGGAAAAAATGCTGGACGGCACCGAGGTACGGCTGAATGTGGACTATCTGGCCGACCGCGAAAATCTGAACGCTCTGGCCGAGAAGGTGGTCTACACCGGCCCGGTGGATGCCTACTTTGACTACAAGCTGGGTGCTCTGCAGTACCGCAGCGTCCGCTTTGAGACCGAGGTGCTGGACACCGACAACTATCAGGGCAACGCGGTGGTCAACTATACCGATGCGGAAACTCCCTACACCCGCATCATCGAGCACAAGCACTTTGAGTTCGGAACCCAGCCCAAAACGGTCATCAGCCGCGAGTACAGTGCTGAGTGGAAGAAGGGCGACGAGCCGTACTATCCCGTCAATGACGAGAAGAACAGCGCCCTGTATGCCGAGTACAAGAAGCTGGCCGATGCGGAGCCGGGCGTCATCTTCGGCGGCCGTCTGGGCGAGTATAAGTATTACGACATGGACAAGGTCATTGAGGTGCTCTGGACGTGGCCGCAAAGGAACTGGCGTAACCGCTTTGCTTAACGCTTTTCGTATTAAAGTCGCTGTGCGACGGCCGCAGGCCGACAGCAGCATATGCCGTTTGCCGTTACGACCCCTCCCGTGAAAAAGTAAATCAGAAAAATCCGCAGATTTTTCTGATTTACAAATTAAAAATAAAATTACCGCTGAATATGGCCAGAGCGGAGCGGCGGCCATTTTAAATGGTCAGGCGCTTCCTCTTGCCCAAAAGCGGCAAATGCGCTATACTATAAACACAACAACTGCACCGGTTTTCCGGTGAGAAGTGAGGGATAACATCATGAAAGTGATTCTCAAGCAGGATATCAAGGGCATTGGCAAGAAGGACGAGATCCACGAGGTCTCCGACGGCTACGCCCGCAACTATCTGTTCCGCGCAAGCTGGCCGCTGTGCAGATGCCAGCGCTGTGAACGTTGCCCGCAGCAAGGAAGCTGCTGCCGATTTCCACGAGGCTGAGACCGTAGCTGCTGCCAAGGATCTGGCCGCAAAGATCGAGGGCAAGACCGTGACCATCAAGGCCAAGGGCGGTGCATCCGGCCGTCTGCACGGCAAAGTCACCGGCAAGGAAGTTGCCGATGCTCTGGCTCAGCTGGCAGGCGCACCCATCGATAAGAAGAAGATCGAGCTGGAGACCAAGGACATCAAGGATGCCGGTGTGTTCAACGGCAAGGTCCGTCTGCACGTTGGTGTGGTCGCTTCTTTCAAGATCATGGTGGAAGTGGAACAGGCCTGATTTTTCTGCCATCTGCGCCCCCTCACAGCAGGGGGCGCTTTTTGGCTTTTCAGCGAAATGATGCAAAAGGATAAACTACCATGCCGAACGAACGACATTATTCCAATGAACTGAATCTGGAAAGCGTGGGCATCAACCTGCCCTACAACATGCAGGCAGAGCAGAGCGTGCTGGGTGCGGTGCTGCTCAAACCGGAAACGCTCACCGACTTGGTGGAGATCATCCGGCCGGAGATGTTCTACACCCGGCAGAATGCGCAGATCTACTCCGAAATGCTGCGCCTGTTCACCGCCGACCAGACCATCGACTTTGTGACGTTGCTGGACGCTGTTATCTCGGACGGCGTGTTCCCCAGTGCCGACGAAGCAAAGGTGTACCTGACCGGCCTTGCCGAGACGGTGCCCAGCATTTCCAACGTGAAGGCCTATGCCCAGATCGTGCAGGAAAAGTATCTGGTGCGCCAGCTGATGGGCGTTGCAAAGGACATCCTGCAGGATGCCGGAGATGAGCCGGATGCCGACCTGCTGCTGGAAAACGCGGAGCAGCGCATTTATGAGATCCGCTCCGGCCGCGATTCCAGCGCACTGACACCGCTTTCCTCCAGCATGGTGGAGACCCTGACCAACCTGCAGAAGATCAGCGGCCCGGATGCGGACAAATACAAGGGCATCCCCACAGGCTTCCGCCTGCTGGATACGGTGCTCACCGGCCTTGGCCGCGGCGACCTCATCATCCTTGCGGCCCGCCCCGGTATGGGCAAGACCAGCTTTGCGCTGAACATCGCCACCCGCGTGGCCATGCAGCAGAAGGTGCCGGTGGCCATTTTCAGCTTGGAAATGACCAAGGAACAGCTTACCAACCGCATCCTTTCTGCTGAGGCCGGCATCGACAGCCAGGCATTCCGCACCGGTGCCCTGCGCGCCGAGGACTGGGAATATCTGGCCCTTGCCACCGAAAAGCTGCACGATGCACCCATCTATATGGACGATACCTCCGGCATCACCATCACCGAGATGAAGGCGAAGATCCGCCGGGTGAATCAGGACCCCACCCGCCCGAATGTGGGCTCATCGTCATCGACTATCTGCAGCTGATGACCACCGGCCAGCGCAGCGAGAACCGCGTGCAGGAGATCAGCTCCATCACCCGAAACCTTAAGATCATGGCAAAGGAAATGAATGTGCCCATCATCGCACTTTCTCAGCTGTCCCGTGCGGTGGAAAAGCAGGGCAACAATTCCAGCCACCGGCCCCAGCTTTCCGACCTGCGCGATTCTGGTTCTATCGAGCAGGATGCGACTGCGTTCTGTTCCTGTACCGCGATTCCTACTATGCCAGCCAGAACCCGGACGGCGCTGAGGTGGATGCCGATACGGCAGAGTGCATCGTGGCGAAGAACCGTCACGGCGAGACCAGCACGGTGCCGCTGGGCTGGGATGGTGCCCACACCCGCTTTATGGATGTGGACTTTAAACGCTGATGAACAATGAAAAAATTCTGGCGCATGTGCGCATGTTTGTTCTGCGAGAAAAGCTGCTTTGTCCGGGCGAGCCGCTGCACTTGGCCGCGGCAGTGTCCGGCGGGGCGGACAGCATGGCACTGCTGCGCATCCTGCTGGCCTGCAGCCGGAATTCGGGTTTGTGCTTTCGGCCTGCCATGTGAACCACGGCCTGCGCGGCGAGACCGCCGACCGGGACGAAGCCTTTGTGCGGGCCGAATGCGCCCGGCTGGGTGTGCCGCTGCGGGTGTTCCATGCTGCAGAGATGGCCGATGAAGTGGGCCTGCCGTCGGAACATGCCGGGGAGGACTGGGCGCGCCGCCTGCGGTATGCCTGCTTTGAGCGGGTGCTGGCCGACGGGATAGATGCCGTCGCAACTGCCATACTGGGAGTGACCAGGCCGAGACGCTGCTGTTCCGGCTGGCAGAGGCACCGGCCTCACGGCGCG
>ENA-OQDD01000338-OQDD01000338.1-human-gut-metagenome-genome-assembly--contig:-NODE-338-length-20082-cov-1.934302_pt1 | contig 20082 bp, 30 predicted proteins | sample MGYA00242507_ERZ504598 | MGnify/ENA primary metagenome ERZ504598 (study PRJEB26092, sample SAMD00036318) | human gut metagenome | host: Homo sapiens | study: EMG produced TPA metagenomics assembly of...
CCATAACAGCCATAATAGCAGGAACCTTTTTGACCGCATCATCTGCGGCTGCCGCTTTATTGGCAGGGCTGCATTCTTCATCTCAAAGGCGGAGGCTTCTGGTTATCCTCGTTTGTAAATCCACTGGGCAAGCTTATTTGCCCACTCAGGATACTTGGTGTATGCATTTACAGCCATATATTTATAGCCTTTAAACGATGACATCTGAATCTGCTGTCCGGCACATGTGTATGTAGCAGCTTTACAGCACCATAATCATCGCCCCATAATTCCTTGATTTTTGCCGCATTCCAGCATCCACTGACACCGGCAATAATACTTCCGTCCTGTACTCCTGCAATAAAATCGTCCTGTACACAGTTCTTAAAACCCGGCTTAGCCGCAATATCAAGCATAGCCTGTGCTATATCAACACCCTTGATGTCCGTGATGATTGCATTCCAGTTGCAGTGGTTTGTCACACCATCATCATTCACGCCAAAATCAAGCCCTGTATTTCCAAAAATGAATACAGATACCAGCCTGAGCTCCAGTCCATAGTCAAGTACTTACCATTTGCCCCTGCAATGTCGAGCATGCCATCAAGCGTAGCCACATCGCTGTCTGAGAAATAATTCTTATTGTAATACATAAAATATCCATTGTCAGCGGTCAGCGGATATCCATATAATTTGCCATCGATAGTGGCAGCCTCAACCGCACTTTCATCGTTAGCCTTTTTAACGGCATCCACATCCTCTATCTCATAAAGAGCGCCTCCCGCTACCATAGAAGTTATCTGGTCATCCGCTATAGGGAATACATCCGCACCATTATGCACATTTGATAATATATTATCTCTGGCATCAGAATCCTCTGACTCCTCGATAATTATATTAAAATCAGTTCCTTTATTAGCCTCCTTGAAGCTTCAATCATCTGTGTAGTAATATCCACATCATTCTTCGAACACCAGACGTGCATCTTTACTTCCTTATTCTTCGCTTTATCCGAAGAATTCTCCGTCGTCCCCACCTGTGTATTGTCATGTGATTTATTTGATACTCCGCATCCAGTAAGTAATGAAACCCCAATGGCAGCCACAAGTGTTGCAGCTATTAACCTCTTCATACATATTCATCCTTTCAGTTTAATCTCAATTTATAATTTAGTACAATTTTACCATACTTTCACACAAAAATAGGTCTAATTTGATTTTTTTAACAAATTTAGACCTATTTTTTTAAAGGATGCATTTTAAAGCACTATATAAGCATTTTTGTTACTTAATCATACCTGAAAGTGCGTCCTTTACTGAAGCAATAGCATCAGGAATACCTGCCGGGTTCTTTCCACCGGCCTGAGCCATGTTAGGGCGTCCACCGCCGCCACCGCCTACCTTTGAGGCGATTGCCTTGATTAAGTTTCCTGCATGCGCACCGCTCTTTATGGCAGCGTCTGTTGCCATGCAACAAGATTTACCTTGCCTTCATTTGAAGAAGCAAGCACGATAACTCCCTCGCCAAGCTTTTCCTTGATGGAATCGCCAAGATCACGCAGTCCGTTCATATCAACGCCGTCAACACTTGTTGCAAGAAGCTTGATGCCGTTTACATCAACTACCTGATCCATAACATCGCCGAGTGCATCCTTTGCTGCCTTGCTCTTAAGAGACTCATTCTCACTCTGAAGTGCCTTCATCTCAGCCATCAGGTGCTCAAGTCTCTCTTTGAGGTTGGCAGGAGTTGATTTAACAACCTTAGCAGCCTCCTCAAGCTCCTTCTCCATATTGCTGTAGTAAGCGAATACATTGTCGCCTGTGATAGCCTCGATACGTCTGACGCCAGCAGCTACACCGCTCTCCGAAAGAATCTTGAATACCTTGATATCAGATGTATTCTTTACATGTGTACCACCGCAGAATTCCTTAGAAAAATCGCCCATTGATACGACACGTACCTTTTCACCGTATTTCTCGCCGAAGAGAGCCATGGCACCTGTCTTTTTAGCCTCATCGACAGTCATGATATCTGTGCGAACTTCAATAGCTTCGTTGATTTTCTCGTTTACGATATCCTCAACCCTTTTAAGTTCCTCAGCAGTCATAGCAGAAAAATGAGAGAAATCAAAACGTGTTCTCTCAGCATCCTGATAAGAACCTGCCTGCTCTACATGTGTGCCGAGTACCTCACGCAATGCCTTCTGAAGCAGATGAGTGGCAGAGTGATTTCTGCATGTGTTTGTTCTTGTTTTTGTATCAACAGAAAGTGTAGCCTTCTCGCCTGTGCGGATCATACCTTCTGACACATAACCTACATGTGCATATCTGTTGCCGACTACCTTTACTGTATCCTCGACAACAAATGTACCGCTCTCTGTCTTTATGATACCCTTGTCACCCTGCTGACCACCCATTGTGGCATAGAAAGGTGTGTTCGGCACGATTACAGAGCCCTTATCACCATCTGAAAGAGCCTCGACTACATCATCAGATGTGGTAAGGAAAGCAATCTCAGCTGTGTCAGTAAGCTTGTCATAGCCTGTGAACTCTGTAGTAATTTCAGAATCTATATCATTGTAAACATTGGCATCAGCACCCATATAGTTTGTTTCCTTGCGGGCTCCTCTTGCCTTCTGTCTCTGAGCCTCCATACAACTCTCAAAGCCAGCCTCATCATATGTGAAGCCTTTCTCCTCGAGAATCTCTGCAGTGAGGTCTACAGGGAAGCCGTATGTATCGTAAAGCTTGAATGCATCCTCTCCTGAAAGCACCTTGACTCCGTCAGCCTTCATATGCTCTTCCATATCTGCAAGGATACCAAGTCCCTGGTCGATAGTCTTCGCAAACTTCTCCTCTTCCTGAGTGAGCACCTTAAGAATGAAATCCTTTCTCTCCTCAAGCTCCGGATAGCCATCCTTACTCTCATCAATGACAACCTGCGCGATTTTACCAAGGAATGCTCCCTGTATGCCAAGTGTACGTCCATGCATAGCGGCACGTCTGATGATACGGCGAAGCACATAGCCCCTGCCCTCGTTAGATGGCATAACTCCGTCAGAAATTAGGAATGTAGACGAACGGATATGGTCTGTGATAAGACGGATAGAAACATCGTCCATCTCATCGACATGATATTTCTTGCCTGAAAGCTCGCAGACCTTGTCACGGATAGCCTTCATTGTATCAATATCGAATACCGAATCAACATCCTGCATTACAACAGCAAGACGCTCAAGTCCCATACCTGTATCAATGTTCTTGTGCTCAAGCTCAGTGTATCCACCGTGTCCGTCACCGTTAAACTGTGTGAATACATTGTTCCACACCTCCATGAAACGGTCACAGTCACAGCCTACCTTACAATCAGGCTTGCCACAGCCGTACTTCTCACCGCGGTCGTAGTAAATCTCAGAGCAAGGACCGCAAGGACCTGCGCCATGCTCCCAGAAGTTGTCACACTCACCGGTCTTTGGATCTCTGTAGAAACGTGTAATACGATCTCCCGGCACTCCTACTTCCTTAGTCCAGATATCAAATGCCTCATCATCCTCACCGTAGATGGAAGGATAAAGCCTGTCCTTCTCAAGACCGAGCACCTCTGTCAAAAACTCCCATGACCATGCGATTGCTTCATGCTTGAAATAATCACCAAACGAGAAGTTTCCGAGCATCTCAAAAATGTAAGATGACGAGCTGTCTTACCTACATTCTCGATATCACCTGTTCTGACGCACTTCTGACATGTAGTCACACGACGTCTTGGCGGAACCTCCTGTCCTGTAAAATATGGTTTAAGCGGTGCCATACCTGCATTAATAAGAAGCAGACTGTTGTCATTGTGAGGCACCAGTGAAAAACTCTTCATTGCGAGATGTCCCTTGCTCTCAAAGAACTCAAGGTACATACGACGTAATTCGTTAACGCCATAACTCTTCTTCATTACTTGAATCTCCTATTCTTTTGTCTTTGCGTCCTTCATTTTACGAAGCTTTACCCCAATCAGCGCCCCGCAAAAGCCTATGGCCGCCAAAACAATCATAATAATAACATATTGTGCTACGCACATGAAAAAGTCCCCCATAATTACCCTCCTAAATTTATTGAACTAATTTATTATAAATGAATTTGTGAAATAATTCAATAGTTCTCTCCAAAAGCGAACGTCTGATTTTCACGTTCAATCTCAATCACCCTGTCAGCCATTTCCTTATTGCTCAGCCTCTTTTTGTATTCAGTAATACCGCTGTAGTCCTGCCACATGTGCATAGGAAACACAAACTCTGCCGAGGTATTTTGTAAAAAGAAATCAAAGCCCTTGAACTGATATTCCATAAGCTTTGGATCCATCGGGAAAAATGCCACGTTTATTGGTTTTTCCGAAAGCTTTTTTATCTCATGCCTGAAGGCTCTGCGCACTCTGCCGTTTATCAGGTCTCCTGCACCATCCCACTCCCAGTCGTTTAAATCACCGGCATGAAACAGGCTCACACCGTTTGAGGCAACATAAAATGCCACACCGGCATCGGTGGATCTAAGTGTCATTATGTCCAGATCATCCACATGATATGTATTGTCAGGTGAAACAAATGTCACCCTGTCCCTGACAGCGGGATCAATGCCATGCTTTGATAAAAAATGCGGACTGATACGGATATCCTTTGAAAAAACATAATGTATATTCGGATATTTGTCAGTCAGACGCAAAATATCCATATCATAATGATCCTTGTGGCTGTGACTTGCAAACATATAGATTTTTGTATCCGGCTCATAAGATGGCAGCTTTCCGGTAAAATGCATACCCTCCACCTTGTCTCCATCAAAATAATCAAATATAAGCACCTTGTCATCCAGTTCCACAAGAAAACAACTGTGATGTATAAAAATTATCTGCATGTAACCTACTCTCTTTCGCTTTTAAATCAGTCTTTATGTATCATTATGCTATCTTTATGCTATATAGTCAACTTATATTTCGTATAATATAGTAATTAAACTCTAATTACCAATCAATAATTATATGATTAAAGGTCAAAATACCTTTTGACCCTCATATCATTATATAATTATACAAATCATGCCGCCATTTGAGTCATTCACAATCTTTTGCATGGTTTCCTGAAGCTTTATCTGGCACTCATCATCCATCTGCATTATTTTGCTTCTTATTCCGTCCTCCATAAGCTCACCGACAGACTTCCAAAAATATTGGTCTTCCAGACTCCACTGTCACTGTTTCACCATTTTTGTATGTAATCTATCAGATCCTCTGCCTGTTCCCTGCTTCCGACTATCGGCGCTATCTCGGTCTCGATATTAGCCCTTATCATATGTATTGACGGTGAAATAGCCTTCATTTTTACGCCAAACTTATTTCCATGGGCTATAAGCACCGGTTCCTCCATTCTGATATCAGACAACTGTGGCATCACAACACCGTAACCCTTCTGCTGCACCGATGAAAAAGCATCCTTAATCTTTTCGTATTCATTCTTTTCCTCAGTGAGTGAAAGAATCAGGGAAATCAGCTCCTTTTCCCCGGAAATAGTTACACCGCACAGCGCGGAAATATTCTCGTAGTAGTACTTCTCTGCAATCTCAATTTTGACCTTTACCACACCATCAGACAGCCCCATCCCGGCAAGAGATACCGCTTTTAATATATCCCTATCCGATTCAGGCATATCTGTGCTCATCTGTGCGACATCCTTCAGCTTTGAAGCCCTTGCAAGAAAAGTCTTTGCATATGTAATTACAGCCTGCTTTACATGATTGTCATAAGGCAGAAGCTGCACCCATTTCGGTATATCATAGTCCACTCTCGTGACTGCAAATTCATATAAGAGCTTTTCCATGATATCTGTAATCTGTCCCATGCAAAGCTTTTCACAGTCTATAGGAATGGCAGCCGCTTTATACTCTCTGCTAAGTGACTCGCATAAAAGTCTCGTTTCTGCCGCAAAAGGCTTTGTAGTATTTACCACAATTACAAATGGCTTTCCTGAAGACTCAAGCTGCATGACGGTTTCTCTTTCTGCCGCCTCATAGCTCTGTCTTTTTATATCGCCTATGCTGCCATCGGTGGTTACAAGCACAGCCACTGTCGAATGCTCCTCTATTACCTTTTTTGTACCTACAACTGCAGCCTCCTCAAAAGGTATATCCTCGTCGAACCATGGTGTTTTGACCATACGCTCGCCGTCCTCCTCGAGATAACCGACAGCATCCCCACTGTAAAGCCCACACAGTCCACAAGGCGTACCTTCACAGCGCTGCCATCATCCAGACTGATAGTAACCGCATCCTGTGGAATAAATTTCGGTTCAGTCGTCATAATAGTCTTTCCTTTGCCTGATTGCGGCAGTTCATCGACCGCACGCTTTTTAGCATACTCATTGTCCATCTTCGGGATTACACAAAGCTCCATGAAATGCTTTATAAATGTGGACTTGCCTGTGCGCACAGGACCGACGACACCTATGTAAATCTCGCCGTTTGTGCGGCATCTGATATCTTTATATAAATCAAACTCTTTACTGTCCATATTACTGCCCATAAAAGCTTCCTCCATACACTTTATTCTATAATCAAAGTGTATTCACCTACTCTTTGAATTATTACACATAAAAAGGCCACAGGCTTCAAAACAGATAACCTGTGGTCTTTTGTAATAACATATAGTATTTTAAACCAAACTACTTAGCAGCCTTTTTCTCACATCCTGCTGTCTTGCTTGTAGAAGTATCAGCTGTTTCTTTAGCATCTGATTTGTCAGAAGCCTCCTCAGGCTCCTCTCTCAGACGTGCATACATCTGCATACACTTGTGGAGCTTCTTTGCAAGCTTATTGTCTATCTGCTCAGGAGTAGCTCTCCACTGCCAGTTGCCACCGGTAGTTGAAGGAATGTTGATACGAGCCTTTGAATCAAGTCCAAGCAGATCCTGCATAGGAACAATAGCCATATCGGCAACTGATGACCATGCCGCACGCATCATGCCCCAGTTGTAGCCCTCCTCCTTTGTGAGGTTTAAGTAATCCTTTGCAAACCTTACGCAATCCTTTGGAGCTGTCTTCATCCAGCCCATAACTGTGTCATTGTCATGGGTACCTGTGTATACAACACAGTGCTGCGGATAGTTATGTGGCAGATAATCGCTGTCTTCTCTTGAATCGAAGGCAAACTGGATAACCTTCATGCCCGGGAAGCCTGAATCCTTTAAAAGCTTCTTTACGGAAGGTGTGAGGAAGCCGAGATCCTCCACGATGATAGGAAGCTTACCAAGCTTCTTCTCAAGCACGTTGAATAAATCCATGCCAGGTCCATCTTTCCATACACCGTTCTTTGCCGTATCATCCTTTGCAGGAATAGCATAGAATGAATCAAAACCTCTGAAATGATCGATTCGCACGATATCATAAAGCTTTGCCATAGCACTGATACGCTTTGTCCACCAGCTGTAGCTGTCCTTCTTCATAACATCCCATCTGAAAAGAGGATTGCCCCAGAGCTGTCCGTCAGCTGAGAAGGCATCAGGAGGACATCCTGCCACCTCGATTGGATTTAAGTCTTTATCGAGATAGAACTGTGTAGGATTAGCCCATACATCTGCTGAATCCATGGCAACATAAATAGGTACATCTCCGATAATTCTTATGCCCTTTTCATTAGCATATGCCTTTAAAGCAGTCCACTGCTTGAAGAAGAGATACTGGAGCATCTTGTAGAAGGCAATATCATCTGCATACTTCTCCTTTGCTTCTCCCATAGCCTCAGGTTTTCTAAACTTAAGAGCATCATCCCACTCGCTCCATGCCACTCCGCCATTGGCATCCTTTAATGCCATAAAGAGTGTGTACTCATCAAGCCACTCTGCCTCTTTACTGCAGAATGCTTCATAGTCAGCCGGTGTTTTCTTTGAAAAACGCTCATATGCCTTTCTTAAAAGAGCATATCTGTTGACATACATGATGCCATAGTCTACATACTGTGGCTTTTTGCCCCACTTATATGACTCGCACTCCTTCTTTGTCAGAAGCTTGTCCTTGCATAAAAGCTCCAGATCGATAAAATAAGGATTGCCTGCGAAGCTTGAAAATGACTGGTATGGAGAATCTCCATAGCTGGTAGGACAGATTGGAAGAATCTGCCAGTAAGTCTGACCTCCCTTCTCAAGGAAATCGACAAAACGCTTTGCCTCCTTTCCCATAGTTCCTATACCATACTGTGATGGCAGTGATGAGATTGGCATTAATACACCGCTAGTTCTCATGTTATTTTTCCTCCCTTTTGTTGTATACTCATTGTTTGGTTGCGTGAGCCTGTATTTTAAAATAATATATAATATACATATGAAATCATATGATATTTTCGCTTTATTTAGTTATTATAACATCATAAAGTGCAACTTGTAAATTAAATTAGTTAATGTTAATATCAAATTAATAAAAAGTTTAAAAGAGGTGTAACATAATGAATGAAACAACCAGGCAATTGATTGTGCATAAGGTAAAGCATAATACGAAACGTCTTATAACATCCATTAATGGGTAATCTTTTCTATCGTTGTCGGCATAGTCGCAGGAGGCTGCGGCACCGCCTTTTATTTTGCCCTGTCGGTCGTAACCGATTTCAGAATGAAATACCCTTGGCTCATTTACTTTCTGCCAATCGGCGGACTTGCATTGTAGGACTCTATCATCTGTGTAAAGACGATAACGACACCGGAACCAATCTGGTAATATCAGCTATCCATTCAGGCGACAAGGTGCCCTTTATAATGGCCCCGCTTATATTTGTATCCACACTTATCACTCACCTGTTCGGTGGCTCTGCCGGCCGTGAGGGTGCTGCACTGCAGATGGGAGGCAGCATCGGAAGCTCTATAGGCAGGGTATTTAGATTTGATGAAAAGGACAAGCATGTCATGATTATGTGTGGCATGAGCGCTGCATTCAGTGCACTGTTTGGTACTCCGATGGCAGCCGCTATTTTTTCCATGGAGATGATAAGCGTCGGTGTCATGTATTATATAGCACTCGTTCCATGTGTGATAAGCTCCCTCATCGCTCACGGTATCGCATCATACTTCAATGTTACAAATGAATTTTTTGCTATTGAAAACATACCGGACTTTACCATTTTAAACTCAGTAAAAATCTCTGCGCTTGCAATACTGTGCGCACTCGTAAGCATACTCTTTTGTGTGGCCCTTCACTCAGGTGAGGCGCTGTACAAAAAATATCTGCCAAACAAATATACAAGAGTATTCATTGGTGGCTGCTTTGTCATCATAGCAACTATGCTTGTAGGAAACCAGACATACAACGGCACCGGAATGAGTGTCATCCAAAGCAGTATAGACGGCTCTGTCAGACCTGAAGCATTTCTGCTAAAATCATCTTCACCGCACTGACTCTTGGCGCAGGCTTTAAGGGCGGCGAAATTGTACCATCCTTTTTCATAGGCGCAACCTTTGGATGCCTGTTCGGCAACCTGACAGGCTTTGAGCCATCGCTGTGTACAGCTGTCGGCATGATTTCACTGTTCTGTGGTGTCACCAACTGTCCGATTACATCGCTGCTCATCAGCTTTGAGCTGTTTGGCTACGACGGCATGCCGTACTTTCTTTTGGCAATCCCATTCAGCTATATGCTGTCAGGATACTTTGGCCTGTATCGCAGCCAGAAAATCGTATATTCAAAATACAAGACAAGCTACATAAATAAATCAACTCACTAACATTTGCTAACTGCAACCAGGCATGATACCCCAGGTATTATTGCCTGGTCTTTTATTGTGTAAAGAGCTTTATCTCCCGCAGAAGATTCATCTGCGAGAACCTCCCACAAAGCATCTGCAAGTTTAATTGTGATTTTATTTTTGCCGGCATTGTAAGCTACGAACACCTTCTCTGTATCGTTATCAATAGTATATGCTACAACGCCATCAGGCATATCATCCATGAAATGTATGGATTTCTTAATCTCATCTACTGTGTCAAGATAAAATGACTTGTGAGCCCTTCTTAGTGCTATAAGCCCCTTATAGTAGGCTTTAAGGTCCGAAAACTGCTCAGCCCTGTCATAATCTATTGCATTGACAGAGAGAGGACTGCAATAGCTGTTCTCTACAGGAGCACCATCAGCCTCACTAATCTTTGTTCTCGCAAACTCCTCTCCATGCAGGAAAAACGGAATCCCCTGCGCTGTAAAAAGGATGGCTGCTGCAAGCTTATTCATACGGATACGCATCTCTTCACTCTCATGTGAATTGGATATGATAAACCTGTCCCAGAGAGTATAGTTGTCGTGACATGACAGATAGTTAATCGACTGCATAGGCGATTTGGCCCACTTAGCGCACGTAACAGCCTGCTTTAGCTCTTCACCTCTGTCTGCAGCTCCATTGACAAAGCCCAGCTCATCCATATAGAACACATGTCCCTTTACCGCATCACGTATATCATCCGAAAACATGCCGATGCCCGGTGTCCTTGGAGCATTTATTTTCATGCCACGCTCTGATTCTGGCAGAGTGCTCTCTCCACCTGTCCAGCCCTCTCCGTACATTATTATATCAGGATTTATTTTTAAGAGAGCTTTTCTGGCTTCGTTCAATGTCTCGATATCAAGTACTCCCATCAGATCAAACCTGAAGCCATCAATGTGATACTCACTCGCCCAGTAGCACAGCGAATCAATGATATATTTTCTGACCATAGGCTTCTCTGAGGCTATTTCATTGCCACAGCTGATGCATCAGAGTACTTTGCATCATCCAGCATGCGGTAGAAATAATTGCCCGCAGTCTTGTAAAAGCAGCTGTCATGAACATTGAAGGTATGATTGTAAACCACATCCATGATTACACCAAGACCCGCCTCATGAATCGAGTGTACCATCTCCTTATACTCTCTCACTCTCACGGCTCCATTAAACGGATCTGTCGAGTAAGAGCCTCCGGCACATTGTAATTGTACGGATCATAGCCCCAGTTATACTGCTCCTTTAAGGAATCACTCTCGTCAATGCTGGCGAAATCATACGACGGCATAAGCTGCAGATGTGTCACTCCCATATCCTTGAAATACGAAAGAGTTTTATCCTCAGTAAATGCCTTAAACTTACCCGGATACCTGGAATGAGCAGATGCACCGGCAGACACATCCGCGACAGACACCTCAGTGATAATCATGCTCATGGGTCTGCAAGCTTTGGCCTGTCCTCATCTGCAAATCCATAAGGATTAGTCTTTGACAAGTCAATAACCATAGACCTGTGCCCATTTACACCGCAGGCTCTTGCATACGGATCATGCGAGCTGAATGTGCCATCTGAGGTGTGAACCTCATATGTATAATAAACACCATCCAGATTTCCCTCTGCCGTAACAGAAAAAATACTGCGAAGCTCTCCCTCTCCGCGCATCATCTCAAGCCTGCCTGTCTCGGCCGAATCATTTCCCTTATCATAAAAATAACAAAAACACTGTCCGCAACAGGCGAAAACAGTGTAAATGTTGTCTTTTCCTTTGAATAAATCGCTCCTAATTTCATAGCACTATCCTTTTCGTTTATTTTCGTATACATTATAATAAAATTTACAATAACTGTAAATAGGGCAATTCAACCAATTTTCAAAAACTTTTTAGTCAATGTGCCATTTTTTCTTTTGCTGATGTGAAACAATCTTTATATACAAAGATTGTGGCAGAAATCTGCCACAGGTTGTAGCAAGCTTCATCCTGAGAGTAGGCACTATGACCGTTTTGTGCTTCATCATCCGGTCTATGGCATAATTGGCGCAGTATTCAGCGGAAATCCCCTTCAACGCAAATCGCACATTCGCCACATCATTGAACTCTGTATCAACGGTCCCGGACACAGACACCCCACATACACATGGCTGTGGCTCTGTCGAAGCTCACATGCAACAGCCCTTGAAAGGCTCGCAACATATGCCTTAGAGGCATAATAGGCAGCCATGTACGGACCGGCAGGAATAAGACCCGCAGAGCTTGCCACATTTAATATAAAACCTCTGTCCTTTACCCTCATTTGTCTTAAAAGCTTTTTCGTCAGGAAGTGTACAGCACGCACATTGACATCTATCATGCCCATTTCCTTAGCTATATCAGTCTCCTCAAACAGGCCGCAATCACCGTAGCCTGCGTTGTTTATAAATATTTCTATATCTTTTTCCTCGAGATAGTCCGAAAGTCTCTGACACTCATCAAGCTGCATCAGATCCGCGGTAAAAATATCACACTCAAGCTCCTTATGTGTGGCTTTAAGCTTATCAGAAAGAGCTGTAAGCCTCTCCCGCCTTCTGGCAACAAGAATCAGGTCATACCCCTCCTTCGCAAGTCTCTTTGCAAACTGCTCACCTATTCCTGAGCTTGCTCCTGTAATCACTGCATACATATATCATATCCCCTATTCTTCAATCATAAGCTCTTTAAGTAATTCATCTTCTTTTTTCATATTATACACCTGTTTTCATTATCAATGCTCATCAACTCTCACACCATGTACCACAAACCTGTATGTCTCACCGCTTGTGGAACAGGTTGAAAGAGTCACAACCTTGTCATCCTTTGTCGGGACTATGCCTGTATCCTTCATTGATGAGGCAGCCATCCTCTGTACGAATTTGCCAAATGTCTCGTCAGGCTCAAAGCCCACAGTATACTCATCACTGTCATCACTTACCGTTTCATATGAGAAAATTTGGTACCTATACTTTTTTCCATCGACAAGTATCTGGAAATACTGATGGCTGTCATAGTAATTCTCATCACGGTTATAGTACTTAAGCTTTCCAAACATCGACAGGTTTTTCATATTGTGTCCATAAATGATTGTATGGCAGTCGCTGAAATCAGTCTTGTTTGAACCCTCAAGGAAGATGGAACCTGCAGTGGCATGCTCTCTCTTAAAGGTCTTTCTGAGGTAATAGCTGTTATCCCCCGAATACATGACAGGGTAGCTGATATCCTCATTCTCAAAATAAATCCAGCCAACCACATCAGGGTTTTCGCTCCTTAGACCGGCGAAATCAATATCTATATCATCATACCACGGCGACTGTGCTTCACTGCTGTCATCATTCTTCTTTGAATCGTCCACTGCATACTCATCCTGCAGCTTCTCATATGTCTTATCCGAGGTATTATAGTCAGAATAAATCTTAAACAGATGATAACCCGAATAAGCCACAAGAGACAGACCAATTATCAGAACTATAAATCTAATTACTTTCTTAACCATATATTTTCTCCATTTTTTTATCAGTCAGTACTGTAATACCGGTAAAAATAATCAACAATACAATGAATACAAATTTACCTTGCGAGGTTCCTAAAAAAGAAGCAGGATAACCAAGCACCGGGACATCAAACACAGGCACTCCGATCACATCAGACCATGCAACCGGCTGTACATCATTCACCTGATTGGCATCTCCCTTTGTAGTGTAGGTCTTTTCATCTGTATTTATTTCAACTACCCTGTGAGTCACAAGCTCGCCATTTCTGTAAAAGGTAATGGCATCACCTGTCTCTATCCCTCCGACGCCCTCCTTTACATACAATAGGCTCCCCTTCATGTAAGAAGGCTCCATGCTTCCGCTTACAACTACCATCGGCTCGATACTAAACAGCTTGGGGATAAATATTACAGCAATAATTAAAATAAGAATTAATAAAATCACACTGGAAATAATGTTAATAAGTCTCCTCATGAAACACCTCTATATCAGAAAATATCATTTGTCACTCACAAAACTGCTGTAGCAGCTTACCGGCTCAATGTCAAAGTGTATTGTCATATTACTATGTGTGTCACATGTATGATTGAACCTATCGATAATACGCTTCATGACATCGGAGGCTGTATCGCATGAGCACTTCGACAAAAGCACAATGTACTGCGAGTCACTGTACTTTGCCGCCACATCACCCACACGCAGGCACTTTCTAAGTGCTCTTTCAAGTGTAAGCATGGAATCCTTCATCTGACTGTGATTCTTATCCGGCTGACTACTATACATTGGCACAACAGTGACAAGCACCAGACTCTCCGGAACCGTAGAGCGTGCACTCTTTCTGACCTCCAGATGATAGATCTCCTTGAACACAGGATATCCGCACATGAAAACACCCTCCATGCTCTCCTCGTTGATATCCTCCCTTCACCTCATCTATATTGTAGCTTGAAACACCCTTTGTGACAGATAAAAGCTCCTCATACACCTTGTTGAGCATGACAGTCTTTCTAACCCCCAGATCATTGTCCATAATAGCCTTGGCTGTCTCATAAGTATCAAAAGCCATCTGTACCTTTTTGGTACGCATGCGTGCCAAAATCAGATATGAGTATATCTGCTCATCCGAACGTTCATATACAACCGCCTTGGTGCAAAGCTGCTCAAGCTTCTCATAGCAGCCTGTATCAATATACAGCTCTGCCAGAGCCTTTACTGTATTTACGTATCTGGAATGGTAAAATGCATTGAGCGTCATAAACCAATGGGTATCAGTCAGGCGCGATAGGAAATCACCGTTATAAAGTGCTATGGCCTTCTCATAGCTTTCAATAGCTGTCTCCTTGCTCCTGCTAAATGCAAACTCTGCCTCATTTATATATCTGTCAAACTCTTCGACATCAATGGATACTTCCACATCATCGTTCCATTTGTACAATCCGCCTCTTACAGAGACTATGCACTCTTCGTCAAAAGAAGCATCTCTTAGGGCCTTCCTGAGTCTGTATGCCAGATTTTTAAGGGCACCTACCGGATTATCAGTCTCCTCCTCAACCTGCCATATAGCCTTTGAAATGTCTTCTATACAGACACCTCTGTTTCTGTTTATCGCCAGATATACAAACAGCTTTTCAAGCTTCTTAGACCGCCATGCCCCTTCCTGGACAGATGTTAAGTCATTACCTACCGTAAAGCTGCCAAAAGTTTTTAATTTAATCACGTAAATCTCCCCATTTCTGAGATTAATCATAAACATATTAATCTTTTGAAATCCCTATAAAACGCAAAAATTAAATCCAGATTAAAATTTACGCAAATCATCACTGCCGTCGTCGACAGTATTTTGTATTTTCATTATCTTAACAAAGTATGAGTAGTCATCATTTACCTTTACCTCACACCTGTCACCCACCTTGTGCCCGAATATAGCGGCACCAAGCGGTGACTCTTTGCTTATCAGATTCTTTAAGGAATTGCCCCTTACGGTTGTGACAATCTTGTATGTCTCAGTCTCATCATCATCCTCAAAATACACGTCAACCGTATTGAACATACCCACCTCATCATCCTTTGACTCATCGGATATGACAACGGCAGTCTTAATCATCTTCTCAAGATATCTGATACGGCTCTCATTCTGGTTCTTAAACTGCTTTGCGGCCTTGTACTCGAAGTTCTCACTCAAGTCACCCTGGGCTCTCGCCACCTTTACGTCATCAAGAGCCTTCTTTCTGACAACGAGTTTTCTGTACTCTATCTCGTCCTCCATTTTCTTTATATCATTTGCTGTCAATTCATCATGCATGTCTTAAACCCTCTTCCTGCAAAATTGCGTCAAAATGTATTTAGAGAAGCCCTGCGATACCACAAAGCAGCACAATCGCACCAAGAACTATACGGTACCATCCAAACACAATAAAGTTGTGCTTCTTTATGTAGCCCATCAGAAATTTGATAACAATAAGTGAAACAACAAATGCCACAATCATCCCGATAATCAGAATAGCAGCCTCTTCCCCTGTAAAATGAAATCCAAATTTAACAAGTTTCAGAAGACTCGCACCAAACATAACCGGAATAGCAAGGAAAAATGTATACTCAGCAGCAACAGTCCTTGAAACACCAATTAAGAGAGCTCCGACAATAGTAGCGCCTGAACGTGATGTACCCGGAAAAACAGCTGCAATAAGCTGGAAAATTCCAATCATAAGCGCAGTCGTGTAGCTTATGTCGACAAGTGAATTAATCTTGGCAGACTTGCCATTATGTCTGGTCTCAATCACAATAAAAGCGATACCAAAGAGTATAAGCATGATAGCTACTGTCTGGAAATTGTAAAACAGTCTCTCGAATACATCATCAAAAAGCACTCCGATAATAGCTGCCGGAATAGTTGAAACAAGAATATGAAACCACAGCACGAATATATCAGTCTTGACCCATGCACCGACACCGGTCTTTGCAAGAGGAGCTTTGTTATTCTTCCTGCCGAATGGCCAGATCTGGCTCCAGAACAAAACAACAACCGCCAAAATGGCTCCAAGCTGGATAACCACCTCAAACATACTGTAAAAATCGTCCGGGTTCTTTCCTATTCTAAGTGGTAAAATCTCATTCAGAAGAATCATGTGGCCGGTGCTGCTTATAGGCAGCCACTCTGTAATGCCCTCCACAATTCCAAATATAACAGACTTGATAATATCAAAGATTTCCATAAATAAATTTCCTTCCTTCAAAATATTTTCTACAACTAATTTATTATATTATTTTTCCAATAACAAGTCTATGGAATTTAAGAAAAATTTAAATTTAATCTTTTCATATTAGAAAATTTTTTGTAAAATATTCATAGCAATTATGAAAAAGTGAAAGGTAAAGAAAAAATATGAAGAAAAAAATCAGATATCATGCTTTGCATAGTACTCTTCGCCCTGACAGGCTGCACCACCTCCGGCAGCACAATACGCTTCGGAGCAGCCGATATCGGTGGAATGTACTATTCATTTGCAAATACATTTACGGAGCTTGCCAATGAACAGGGCTATGACTTTACCTGCAAGGTCCGTACAACAGCCGCTCTAATGCCAATATAAGACTTTTATCCGATGGCTATATAGAGATAGGCCTCGCACAGGCAGACCTGATAGCCGATGCCTACAAGACAAATGAAGATTTAAGGGCTATAGCAGGGCTTTACACCGAGACCTGTCAGCTTGTGGTCCGCGCTGATTCAGACATACAGACTCTTGACGACCTGTCAGGACACACTGTAAGCATCGGAGCAGAGGAATCCGGTACCGAGCGAAATGCCACACAGATTCTTGAGTTCGCCGGTATGCCATCATCCTTGTTGCCACCAAAACCTGGACTATATCGAGGCCACAAAAGAGCTAAAAGCCGGTGATATAGATGCCTTCTTCTGCACTGCCGGACTCACCACCACTGTCATAGATGAGCTCTCAAAGGAATGCGACATAAGGCTTATCCCGCTGACAGACACTGTGATAAGCAAGATGCTTGAAAGCAGCTCTGCCTACACAAGCGAGGTCATACCTGCCGGCACATACACAGGCCAGACCACAGATATAAGCACTATAGGATGTAAAATCAGTGCTTATCACAAAGTCTGATGTATCCGATGATACAATTGAGCAGCTTACATCGCTCCTGTTTGAAAAAGAAAATGAGCTCTCCTACTCCAACTCTCTTAAGCTTGAGCTGACATATGACTTGCAACAGACGGTATACCTATTCCATTCCACAATGGAGCGAAAAGGTATTATGAAGCCTGCGGATATAGCACAATTAATTCGCGAATTAATTTTTAGCTCAATATATAATATTCAAAATTTAATAAGAAAATAACAAGAATATAATCAATTAAAATTGAAAGGTAACACATGAAAATACAACTTGACATGTACCAGACACTGGCCGTTGCCGTGCTTGTACTACTACTTGGAAACTATTTAAAAAAGAAAATATATTTTCTTCAGAAATTCTGTATTCCGGCGCCTGTCATAGGCGGACTGATTTTTGCCATCATGACATGCATATGCTATGTCACAGGAATCGCAGAATTTTCCTTTAATGACACACTGCGCGAGGTCTGCATGGTATTCTTCTTCACATCTGTAGGCTTTCAGGCAAATCTCAAGGTGTTAAAAAGCGGAGGCAAATCGCTCATCGTATTCCTGGGACTGGTTATAGTGCTTATAATATTACAAAACTTAACCGCCGTGGGGCTTGCAAAGCTCTTAAACCTGAATCCTCTAATCGGCATGTGCACCGGCTCTATCCCTATGGTAGGCGGACACGGCACCGCAGGAGCCTTTGGCCCGGTGCTTGAGGACTTGAACATAAAGGGTGCCACGACCATCTGTACAGCCGCAGCTACCTTCGGTCTCATCTTTGGAAGCCTGATAGGCGGACCTCTTGGAAAAGACTGATCGAAAAGCATAGCCTGCTTAATACAGCAGCAAACGAGGACGACAGCCTGCTGGTGGAGGATGAGAAAAGCATGAGCGCCACACAAATATGTACGCTGATTCCGTATTCCAGCTTATCCTGGCAATAGGTGTCGGAACCATCTTTACAATGCTTCTCACAAAAACTGGGCTCACTTTCCCAATATATATAGGAGCGATGCTCGCAGCCGCACTCATGCGAAACATATGTGAGTACACAGGAATCGCCACCATCCATATGGGAGAGATAAATGACCTGGGAGGTATAAGCCTCTCTCTATTCCTAGGCATGGCAATGATCACACTAAGGCTCTGGGAGCTTGCATCACTCGCTCTCCCACTCGTCATACTGCTTGCAGCACAGGTGCTTCTCATAATCATATTCACGTATGTTATCGAGTTCAACATCATGGGGCGCGACTACGATGCAGCCATACTTGTATCAGGCACCTGCGGCTTCGGAACCGGAGCCACACCAAACGCCATGGCAAATATGCAGGCTGTCTGCGACCAATATGTGCCGTCCATCAAGGCATATCTGCTCATACCGCTTGTCGGGAGCCTGTTTGCTGACTTTTTGAACAGCCTTGTAATCACATTCTTTATAAACTTACTGTAAAACAACCGGAGAAAAATATGTTTGAAAAACTGAAAAAAATATTTAAAAACAGAGACGAAAAAGAAAAACATAATTACGATTTAACTTTTGACAACGTGGCAATACCTGAGGTGCACGTAAAAAGCACCGAAAGTCACGAGGACACAGATAAAGAAAATGCACCTATCAGCTATGACAATGTTGCCATACCTGAGGTGCATATCAGAAACAGAAAAAATAAATAAACTAAAACAATATGTATATAATGCAAAAAGGACTCCCAAGGGCCATGTCAAAATTCTTAACTTAATGACATTGCCCTCAAAGAGTTCTTTTTTATTGCCTTATAACACTTCAATTATTGAATCACTCCATATGCCTTTTGCCCTTTCACAAAGCTCCTATCCTTCCCTGCTTATTGTCCTTATTCTGCCTTCTCAATAGATATTATCTTCCCCTCAAACGGATCCACCTCTGAAATAGTACCTGTATACTTAACATTCACCTTATCTCCGCTTGCAACACCCTCGAGTCCGTCAGGCTTCTCATCGAAGGTAAAGCTGTATGGTGTATCCTTATCATCAGTCACTACAAACATGAAGTCCTTTATGTCATCGATTGTTCCTGTAAGCTCCTTCTCTTCCTGTGAGCCCTTTTCACCTTCATCCTTGGTATCAGCCTGCTTTGCACTTTCGGTACCTGCTGCCTTATCCTGCTTTGTATCGCTCTGTCCGCAGCCTGCAAACAAGCCGGCGCAAAGCATAGCTCCTATTACAATTGTAATCAGTTTTTTCTTCATTATGATATACCTCTTTCTTTATTTATAAGCACTACTATGAGTACGTTTTCTAAAGAGTACTCTTCTATCCACCTAAAGTAAATAGAATACATAAAATATTAAAAAAATCTTACGAATTACTGCTTTTTTGAGCCTCTTGCGAGCCTTGCAGGATACCATTTTTCAAACCATCCGGTAAATATGCCCATCAATACAGGCATCAGATTGTTTACGACAATAAGTGTAGCTCCAACACCTGCCTTTTTCAGCAGAAATGTCCACACTGCTGTCAACACGTATAATACTCCCCATGCCGCCGCAAGTATATAATTCGTCTTCATAAAGAGAGGATTTTTATGTGCGGCTTCACCGCCATAATTGTATTTCACATATGTTGCGCATAAAGGCTCCTTTGTCAGGCATGAAACCAGCCAGAACAGCCCAAACACCAGATATCCGATATCTGTTGATATGTCACCTGCTCCTGTCAGGCTTG
>ENA-OQDD01000339-OQDD01000339.1-human-gut-metagenome-genome-assembly--contig:-NODE-339-length-20036-cov-2.265558_pt1 | contig 20036 bp, 20 predicted proteins | sample MGYA00242507_ERZ504598 | MGnify/ENA primary metagenome ERZ504598 (study PRJEB26092, sample SAMD00036318) | human gut metagenome | host: Homo sapiens | study: EMG produced TPA metagenomics assembly of...
TGATAATAGATGTCATGATGCCAAAGCTCGACGGAATAAGAGCTACTTTGCAGATACGAAAGGAAAGCAGGGTGCCGATAATCATTCTATCGGCAAAGACAGAGGATGCAGACAAGATTTTAGGCCTCAATGTGGGTGCTGATGATTATGTTACAAAGCCTTTTAATCCGCTTGAGCTTGTGGCGAGGGTAAAGTCGCAGCTTCGCAGATATACCACTCTGTCAAGCAATGATGCAGCCGGAGACAAGGTTTATGAAGCCGGAGGCCTTTTGGTAAATGATGATTTAAAAAAGGTGACTGTGGATGGTGAGGAGGTAAAGCTCACACCGATTGAGTACAATATCCTGCTTTTACTCCTTAAAAACAAGGGAAAGGTCTACTCAATAAATGAAATATATGAGAGTATATGGAACGAGGAGCGATAGGCGCCGACAATACAGTTGCTGTGCACATCAGACATATCAGGGAAAAATAGAGATAAATCCTAAGGAGCCACGCTATCTGAAGGTGGTCTGGGGAGTAGGCTATAAGATAGAGGACAACAAATGAAGCAGTATACGATAGGAAAAAAGCGGCGGTCATAGTCTTACATCAGCTATGCATGATACTTATGGTAACAGGAGTGTTTGCCACAGGCTATGCATTCAGGCACGATGCGCATGGAAATATTGATATCTATACACTAATATCGCTTGCGGGTCTGGTAGGCAGCTTTGTGAGCCTGGCATATATGGCAAACGTGGCAGGCAGAAAATCAGAGGATGATTATACAATATACTATTTACCGATTGACAAGGTATACTCTGATGTGATGCTAGTGATATTTACACTGCTCATGGTATTTATGGGAAAAGTGATTTCAGGCGTAAAAAACCAGCATTTTGACTATGCATCACTCATTATGACGGCCGGCACATTTACTTTTTTGTTTGATCTGGCTTTTATTATTTTATACCAGAGCATTGTAAGGAAGATAAAAGGCAATATACTTTACACACACAGCCTGATGTACAAGGGCTATGAGCTTTTGAAAAGAGTTATTGAGAAAAAGGATATCCACACACAAAAAACCAAAGAGATAATGCGCATACAGGAGGCTCTTGAAGCTATCTCGGAAGGAGCGCTTGACACTACACTTAATGTCAATGAGTTTCATGGGCAGCAGAAAAAGGTGGCGGAGCTGTCAACCATATACGCCAGGGTCTTATGAGCTCGGTAAATGAGAGCCTTAAAAATGAAAAACTAAAGGCAGACTTAATAACAAACGTATCACACGATATAAAGACACCTCTGACTTCAATAGTCAACTATGTTGACCTACTTAAGAGGGAAAATCTGGAAAATGAAAATGCCAAATACTATATACATGTGCTGGAGGAAAAGTCACAGCGTTTAAAGCAGCTTACAGAGGATTTGGTAGAGACATCAAAGATTACCTCGGGAAATGTGAAGCTCAATATGCAAAAGCTTGATCTGGTTGAGCTTTTATACCAGACCGGAGGTGAATTCAATGAACGCTTTGAGTCGAGAAATCTGACAATAGTTACAAAAATTCCATCAGAACAGATATTTATCTATGCGGATGGGCGTCAGCTTTACCGCTCTATTGAAAATCTGTATACTAATGCCGCAAAGTATGCACTGGAAAATACCAGAGTGTATGTAGAGCTTGAAAAGGCAGATAAAAAGGCAGTTTTTACAATAAAGAATGTGTCTAAGAACGAGCTTGACATAGTAAGCAACGGAAATGTAGACCTGACAGAGCGTTTTGTGAGGGGAGAGAGATCGAGAACCACTGAAGGAAGTGGTCTTGGACTTTCGATTGCAAAGAATCTGACCCATTTGATGGGAGGAAAATTCGAAATTAAGGTAGATGGTGATTTATTTATTGCCACAATTACCTATAATATTATATAATAGTAAATAAAAGAATTTTGAAATACACATACGGAGGTAGAATAAGTGAAATTATATGAAAATGGTGCTTACCTTTTAAACGGTAAGGAAGTAATAATTGATGGACCAGAGGCTCAGGCAGCTGTCAAAAGCAAGACCGGCATGGACATCGATAAACAGACAGCTAAGCAGGAGACAATTGCTTACGGTATTTTAAAGGAGCACAATACATCCGGCAATATGGACAAGCTTCAGATTAAGTTTGATAAGCTTACATCGCATGATATCACATTTGTAGGTATCATCCAGACAGCACGAGCTTCAGGACTTGAGAAATTCCCTATCCCGTATGTACTTACAAACTGTCACAATAGCCTTTGTGCAGTTGGTGGAACAATCAATGAGGATGACCACATGTTTGGTCTCACATGTGCAAAGAAGTACGGCGGAATCTATGTACCACCTCATCAGGCAGTTATCCATCAGTTTGCACGAGAGATGCTTGCCGGTGGCGGAAAAATGATACTTGGTTCTGATTCACATACACGTTATGGTGCACTTGGTACTATGGCAGTCGGCGAGGGTGGACCTGAGCTTGTTAAGCAGCTTCTCGAACAGACATATGATATTGATATGCCTGAGGTAGTAGCATTTACCTGACAGGAGAGCCAATCAAGGGCGTTGGACCACAGGATGTCGCACTTGCAATTATCGGAGAGGTATTCGGAAACGGCTTCGTAAAGAACAAAGTTATGGAGTTTGTAGGACCGGGTGTGTCTAATCTGAGCGTTGACTTCCGTATAGGTGTCGATGTTATGACAACAGAGACTACATGTCTTTCTTCTATCTGGAGAACAGATGACCAGGTTAAGGAATTCTTTGAGATTCACGGTAGGGCTGAGGACCACAAGGAGCTTAATCCGGGTGAGGTGGCTTACTACGACAGATTTATTGAGATTGATTTAAGCCAGATCCGCCCAATGATAGCTATGCCATTCCACCCAAGCAATACCTATACTATCGATGAGCTCAATGCAAACCTCATGGATATTCTCGATGACTGTGAGAAGAGAGCTGAGGTAAGCTTTGACGGCAAGGTGAAGCTTGATTTAAAGAGTAAGGTAAGAGACGGAAAACTGTATGTAGACCAGGGAATCATCGCAGGCTGTGCAGGCGGTGGATTTGAGAATATCTGCGATGCGGCTGACATATTAAACGGACATTCAATCGGAGCAGACGAGTTTACACTGAGTGTTTACCCGGCATCTACTCCAATATACATGGAGCTTGTGAAAAACGGAGCTGTAGCAAAGCTTCTTGAGACAGGTGCAATCGTAAAGACTGCTTTCTGCGGACCTTGCTTTGGTGCAGGAGATACACCTGCCAACAACGCATTCTCTATCCGTCATTCAACAAGAAACTTCCCTAACAGAGAGGGTTCTAAGGTACAGAACGGACAGATCAGCTCAGTGGCACTCATGGATGCACGTTCAATCGCTGCAACAGCAGCAAACAAGGGCTTCCTTACATCAGCAGCGGATATTGATGTCAACTTTACAAAGCCAAAATATTTCTTTGACAAGACTATATATGAGAACCGTGTATTTGACAGCCATGGAGTGGCAGATCCTTCAGTTGAAATCCAGTTCGGACCAAACATCAAGGACTGGCCGGCAATGAGCGCGCTTCCTGAGAATATGCTCCTTAAGGTGGTTTCAGAGATTCATGATCCTGTTACTACAACAGATGAGCTCATTCCTTCAGGAGAGACATCTTCATATCGTTCAAACCCTCTTGGACTTGCAGAGTTCGCACTTTCAAGAAAGGATCCTGAGTATGTAGGCAGAGCAAAGGAAATCCAGAAGGCCCAGAAGGCTATAGAGAGTGGTGAGTGCGCAGGAAAGGCTGTTCCTGAGGTTGCTGAAATCATGGGAGTAGTAAAGAAAAAATTCCCTGAGGCAAGCCATGAGAATATGGGCTTCGGAAGCACAATTTTTGCTGTTAAGCCGGGTGACGGCTCAGCAAGAGAGCAGGCTGCCAGCTGCCAGAAGGTACTCGGAGGCTGGGCAAATATCGCAAACGAGTATGCTACAAAGAGATACCGTTCAAACCTTATCAACTGGGGAATGCTTCCATTCATCATCGATGAGGGAGAGCTTCCGTTCCACAACCTCGACTATATCTTCCTTCCGGGAATCAAGAAGGAAATCGAGGATGCAAAGACGGAGTTTGAGGCATATGTTGTCAAGGATGGTGAATTAAAGCCATTTACACTGAAGATGGGTGAGCTCACAGATGATGAAAGAGAGATAATATTAAAGGGATGTCTCATCAACTATAATCGTAAATAAGGAGAGTTTAATCCGATGGAAGAAACCGGAAAAGCTGGTAAAAAATCAAACATTGAGATAAATGCAGATAAGGGTGCGAAGCAGAATTCGCACCCGGGGCGTGAGGAATGGCCACATCTGATCAGAATAGGTGTCATGGTATTTGTCACGTTTGCAGTCAGTATACTGTTTTTCTTTGCACTGTACAGATTTGAGGGCTTTGCAGGCATATGGAGCAAGCTGCTTGCGGCAGCAATGCCTATTATAATGGGACTTGTGCTTGCATACCTGATGAATCCTGTCATGCTGTGGCTGGAAAGATGCTTTAAAAAGCTTCTTTCCAAAAAGATGAAAAGCGAAAGCAAGCTGCGAAAGGTTTCAAGAGCTCTTGCAATCACAGGCTCGGTTATTATTCTTGTAGCAATTATTTCGCTCCTCATTGCGGCTATTGTGCTTCTGTCATAGCAAGTATATCAGGACTTATGAAGACACTGCCAAATGATGTTGCGGCATTCATCAACATGATAAAGAACGGCAATTTCGGGGACAGCAAAATTGCTGAGCTCGCGAGCACAGGTTTACAGAATGCAACCGACTACATTGAGGATTATGCCACAGAAAAGCTGATTCCTGAGGCACAGAAGTATGTTGCACAGATTACAACCGGTGTGATTTCGGTAGTCAGAGGCTTATTTAATTTTATTATCGGAATAATCGTGATGGTCTATGTGATGAGTATTCAGGAGACTCTCGCAGGACAGAGCAAAAAGATAATATATGCTGTCTGCAAGCCAAAGACAGGCAATATCATCATTGAGACGATCAGAAAGACAAATGAGATTTTGGAGGCTTCATAAGCGGTAAGATTATAGATTCACTGATTATAGGTGTGATTGCATATTTCGGATGTCTGATTTTAAGGATTCCATCATCGGTGCTCGTTGCAGTGATTATCGGCGTCACAAATGTGATTCCGGTATTCGGACCGTTTATCGGTGCAATTCCATCGTTACTCATAGTAGTAATTCAGAGTCCGTGGCATGCGCTTTATCTTCTGATATTTATTGTCGTGCTGCAGCAGGTGGATGGCAATATAATAGGGCCTAAGATACTTGGCTCATCTACCGGTCTTTCGACCTTCTGGGTTATGTTTGCCATACTAATCGGCGGAGGAATGTTTGGTTTTCTTGGAATGTTACTTGGTGTTCCAACCTTTGCTGTGATATACTATATTGTGAAAAGAGTTGTTAATTATGCTCTCAGGAAAAAGAAGCTTCCTGAGGACACAAGGGATTATACAAAGACAACAGGCGTAGATACAAAAAATAATAAGCTTAAATACGAGTAGGTGAAATAAGTGGATAAATACGAATACAATCTCAAGCTGGATCAGATAAAAGCCCTAAGCGCCGAGGAGGGCTATATGAGCGCAGCAGAGATTGCGGATAGCATAAATTGGAACAAAATTAAAAATGTAAATACACTCGTTAAAATCGGCGAAATCTACGAGAAGGCCGAAAGATACCAGGATGCAAGGGACATACTTTTAATGGCCTATGACCGTTCACCAATCGGCAGGATGATTATATACAGACTGGCTGAGGTCGCATCAAGATGGGGATTATGATGCTGCTACAGAGTATTATGATGAGTTTGTTGAGATAGCGCCTCATGATGATATGAAGTATGTATTAAGATATGCCATCAAAAAAGGGCAGGGGGCTTCATTTGATGAGCTTATCACTATTCTTGAAGAGTACAAGGATGAAGAATACACTGAGGAGTGGGCATATGAGCTTGCATATCTATACCACAAGGCCGGAAAAGCCGATAAGTGTATAGATGCCTGCGATGAGCTCATTCTGTGGTTCGGAGACGGACCATATGTGGAGCGTGCGCTGGAGCTTAAGATGCTTTATCAGCCACTTACCAAGGCTCAGGAGGAAAAGTACAGACGATTCAAGGCAGAGAAGGAAAAGCCGGCTAAGATAAAGGATGAGGCTGAGGTCACTGAGATAGGTGCCATGGAGATGGTAAAGGGCGGAGAGATAGTGCATGATGACGTAACTATTCCGCAGATTACTGTAAATCAGGAGAAGTTCAATACTGTAAATTTACAGCAGGAGATTGCCAAGGGTATGCAGCAGATCATGGAGGCCAAGGGCAAGAATGAAGTTGCTGATACGATGGATACCATCAAAAAAATAGTTGAGGATATTCCTTATCTCAAGCTCGAAAAGGAGCAGGAAGAGTATGTACAGCAGCCGGAAGAGACAGAGCATATCGCTACAGATGAAGAGATAGATGGTTCACTTAAGTTGAATTTCAAGGAGCTTTTGGGTGAAGACGCTGACGGACAGATGTCTATGGTCATGAGTGAAAAGACTCAGCTTGAGCATCAGATTACAGGACAGATGTCTATACAGGATGTGCTTGAAGAATGGGAAAAGACCAGACATGCGGCTGAAATTGCCCTTAAAGAGGCTGAGCAGCAGAAACTTGAGTCAGCTAAGGCAAGAGCACTTCAGGAGGCAGGAGACATCATGGAGAGACTAAATGATGTCATTCCAAAGCTGGATGCAGGTGTCACTCCGAAGGAACTTCTTGAGGAGGAGTATTTGAAGGTTCCGGTTGATATTATAGAGCAGAAAGCTGCCGTGAAGGAGCCTGAAGAAGAGCAGAAACCGGATATGCAGGAGCTTTATGCAGAGGAGACTGTGGATGAAGTACAGGAGCCGCAGGAAGCACCGGAAGATACTATAGACGAAGCACAGGAGCCGCAGGAAGCACCGGAAGAGGCTATAGAAGAAGCTATAGAAGAAGTGCAGGAGTCACAGGAAGCACCGGAAGAAGCTATAGAAGAAGTGCAGGAGTCACGGGAAGTACCTGAAGAGGCTGCAGATGAAGCCAGGGAACCGGTTGGAGAGCCGGAGGATATAATTATGGCAGAGGAGTCTGAGAAAGACGAGATACTCATGCAGCCGACTACCATGATGCCTGAAATAACAGATGATATGTTAAATGTCGATGATGATACATCAGATGATGAGACTTCACAGGAGAAAGAAAACGTTTCTGAGAAGAGAGATTTTGATCATGTGACATCATTTATCGAGCAGGAAATAGCCAAGATGACAGCAAAGAATCCGGGACTGGAGAAGAAGCTGGATATGGCTAAGACAAGAAAAATGCCGGATATTTCATTGCCGGAGGATTTAGACAGCGAAGAAGATGACTCGAAATTGAAAGAAACAAAACATATAAAAGAGCTTACAAGCGAACAGAAAGCTATATTTTCATATTTCATACCGGTAAAGGGTATGGAGGATCAGATCTGCAAGGCATATAATGCAGTGCTTGATCATTTCAACAGGAAAGAAAACGCATCCACAGGCAACCTCATTATACAGGGAGAGCAGGGTTGCGGAAAGACAATGCTTGCTACAAGCTTTATAAAGGTATTACAAAAAGATGGTGAACAGCTTACAGGAAAGATGGGCAAGATTGATGCTGCCGCACTCAATAAAAAGGATGTGCAGCAGGTAGTCAGAAAGATAACAGGAGGCTGTCTCATCATAGAAAGAGCCGGTGATATCGACCGCAGCATAGCTGCCCAGCTATCATTTTTGATGGAGCATGATATTACAGGAACACTCTATATACTTGAGGATACATCAAAGGGTATAAAGAAGGCTCTCTCAATGGATGAGGGCTTTGCATCCAAGTTCACGGAAAAGATATCGGTCCCTATTTTTACAAATGATGAACTCGTATTGTTTGCCAAATCGTACTCTGCAGAGCTTGGGTACAAGATAGATGAGATGGCTATTCTGGCATTGCATAACAGAATCAGCAATATTGAGAGGATAGACCAGGCTACCACTCTGACAGAGGTCAAGGATATAATTGACGAGGCCATAGACAGGGAGGCTCACAGCGGACTTAAGAAGCTATAAGTATTCTGACAGCCAGGCGATATACAGATGATGACCGAATTGTACTCAAAGAGGATCATTTCAGGGAAAAATAAATACTTATGGGGGGTATATATATGTGTAATTTTACAGCAATGGATTGTTACCTGTTTGGTCAGGCAACACACTATGATATCTACAAGAAGATGGGTGCTCACTTAGCTGAGCGTAAAGGAAAAAAGGAGTGTGCTTTGACGTCTGGGCGCCACATGCGAGGGAAGTATACGTGTTTGGTGAGTTTAACGACTGGAATGAGACCAGTCATGAGATGAAGCGTGTAGAGCCGGAAACCATGGGAGTGTATGAGCTTTTTGTACCGGGAGCGCAAAAGGGTCAGATGTATAAGTTTATTATAGTCACTGAACAGGGTGATAAGCTGTACAAGGCGGATCCATACGCAAACTACGCAGAGCTTCGTCCGGGAACAGCGTCAATCATCACAGATATCGAGCACTTCACATGGACTGACAAAGAGTGGATGGATAAGAGAGCAGCAAAGTCAGATGCTGATGTATATTCTTCACCTATGGCTATATATGAGTGCCATCCGGGCTCATGGATGAGACATCCGGGCAGGGATGATGAGGGCTTTTATACATACAGGGAGCTTGCAAAATCACTCATATCCTATGTGAAAACTATGGGATATACACATATTGAGCTTATGGGTATTTCAGAGTATCCGTTTGATGGCTCATGGGGATATCAGGTGACAGGCTACTATGCACCTACATCGAGGTATGGAGAGCCTGAGGATTTTGCATACTTTGTTGATCAGTGCCATAAAAATAATATCGGAGTAATCCTCGACTGGGTACCTGCACATTTCCCAAAGGATGCGCATGGACTTGCCAATTTCGATGGAACAGCCACATATGAGTATGCAGACCCAAGAAAGGGAGAGCATCCTGACTGGGGCACAAAGATATTTGACTACGGTAAGAATGAAGTAAAGAACTTCCTTATCGGAAGTGCACTTATGTGGATAGAAAATTACCACGTAGACGGACTCCGTGTGGATGCAGTTGCGTCAATGCTTTATCTTGACTATGGAAAGAACGACGGACAGTGGGTGCCAAACAAGTTTGGAGGAAATAAGAACCTCGAGGCAGTAGAGTTTTTCAAGCATATCAATACACTCATACTTGGAAGAAATCACGGAACTGTAATGATAGCCGAAGAGTCTACCGCATGGCCAAAGGTAACAGGCAAGGTAGAGGAAGACGGACTGAACTTCAGCTACAAATGGAACATGGGATGGATGCATGACTTCCTTGATTATATGAAGCTGGATCCATATTTCCGTAAAAATAACCACAACAAGATGACATTTGCGATGAGCTATAATGAGAGTGAGAAATATATTCTGGTACTGTCACATGATGAGGTGGTACATCTGAAGTGTTCTATGCTCAACAAAATGCCGGGCTTAGAAGGGGATAAATTCAAGAACCTCATGGCAGGATATGCATTTATGATGGGACACTGTGGAAAGAAGCTTCTTTTCATGGGACAGGAGTTTGCACAGAAGCAGGAGTGGAGTGAGGAAAGAGAACTCGACTGGTATCTGCTTGAGAATCCGGAGCATAAAAAGATCCAGAACTGGGTAAAGGAGCTGCTTCACCTCTATAGGAGAAACCGCTGTCTGTATGAGCTGGATTCAAGCTGGGAAGGCTTTGAATGGATAAATGCAAACGATGCAGACAGAAGCATCTTCAGCTTTATCAGAAAGAGTAAGGATGGCAAGAATAATATGCTCTTTGTCATCAATTTCACACCGGTAGAGAGACCTGATTACAGAGTCGGAGTGCCAAAGCACAAGACATATCAGCTTGTTTTAGATAGTGAGGATCCTAAGTTTACCGGCAAAACGGTACAAGAGCCTGTAAAGAAGGCTGCAAAGGGCAGAGGCAAGGCAGCAAAACAGTCATATAAGAAGCTGGACTATAAGGCAGTCAAATCAGAGTGTGACGGCAGACCATTTTCATTTGCTTATCCACTTGCGCCTTACGGAGTTGCTGTATTTAAATACTAATATACCGGTAAACAGCAGGGTAAAGGACCGCGCCAATTTAAGGCGCGGTCTTTATTTTTGCGTATTATATGTCGATATATAGTAAAAAGATAACTATTCAGAACCACTGAGAACAAAAAACTGATGCGTCATGCTTGCATGTAAGCAGCAGATTTTCTTGTTCTAAGGTGGTTCTGAACAGTTGGATAAAAAAGTACGAAGTATGAATATCCATAAATAAAAGCAGCAGAGATGGTATATATGCAGGGCACGGAGCAGGAAATATGCAGATAGAGAATTTGATTAATAAAAGCACAGATACGAAAAATACGGACGCAAAAACCATAAATGACATGACAGCGGGTATGCGTGTGTCAGACTACATAAAGACAGACAGCAGTGACAATATGTCAAAAAAGGCGGCTGTTGTCGGTTCGTCAAATTCTGTTGATATGTCGGATACGATATATGCAAGACCACAGGCTAAAAACGAAGCCGGGAACAACGATGGCACAGATATGGCAGAAAATCTGCTAAATGACATGAATCAGACCTCAGAAAACAGGCGAAATGATATGATTGTCACTGCAAGCACCACCACGAGTGATGATTACAAAGCTGCAAAGGATGACGGCTACGATGTCATTGTCACTGAGACCGATAAGATTAAAGCAGTGCTGGCAAAGGCAGGCGTAGATATATCCATATATGGAGATGATCTGAGCAGGCAGCAGCTTACAGACATCACGGGAAGCCAGACTGAAGCGGCCATGCTTGTCAATCAGATGAAAGCATATGATATTCCTGCTACAGATGACAATATAAAGGCAGGTACAGATGCCATAGACCGGGCAAAGAGCCTTACAAATATATCCAATGAGACAAAGGCATATCTGGTCAGAAATAACATGAATCCGACGGTTTCCAATGTATACAAGGCTACATACAGCAGCAGTCAGGTACAAGATTACAGGCAGAAAACCAAAATGACGGAGATATCAGAGGAGCTTTTTGAGGAGCTTAAGCCACAGCTAAAGCAGATATTAGAGGAAGCTCATATAGACAGTAGTGATGAGAATCTGAATCAGTGCAGATGGCTGATAGATGAAGATATAGCCGTTACACCTGACAATGTGTTGCTTGCGAATCAGGTAGACTGCATCAACGCAGCAGAAGAAAATGTGAGCAGTGATTTTATGCAAGGGCAGTGACAGAAGCACTGGCAATGGGAAAAAAGGCTACAGATGCCACTATGTCACAAGATGGTCTGACATTTGACATGGCAAAGAAAGCCTGTGATGTATTAGGTGAGGCGACCGCAGATGACATTGTCACATTAGAGTCAGATAACATACCTGTCACGATAGAGAATCTGTCAAAGCTTATAGCTGCAAGGGGCAGGGATAGTGCAGCATCGCAAGCCTCAGCAAACAAAGCTTTAGATAATCAGATTACAGACAGCGGGAAGCAAGGCTTGTGACAGCTCAAAGAAAGCTTGAGGAAGCGAGACTTTCCATGACAGCAGAAGCCAACCTTTCACTCATAAAAAAGGAGTTTCAATAGACACAGAGCCTATTGAACGTGTAGTGGAGATGCTTAAGCGGCAGGAAAATAAATACTACGGAGCGCTGTTTGGTGATAGCAGTGTAGAGGCATCTGATGATAGGGTACGTATGTACAATAATGTCTGTGATATTTTCAATCAGATGAAGCAGCAGCCGGCGTATGTACTGACCCTGGAATCCGCTGATGACACTGTGTATGAGCTGTATACAGCAGGCAAAGCAATGAAGCAGTCATTAGAAGCAGCAGCCTCAGGATATGAGACTCTTATGACATCACCGCGGGCAGATATGGGAGACAGTATATCAAAAGCATTTCAGAATGTGGATGATATACTTAAAGAGCTTCAGATAGATACATCTGAAAGCAATCGCAGGGCTGTGCGGATACTTGCGTACAACAGTATCGACATCACAGAGGACAATATAAGCAGATAAAGTCTGTAGATGAGCAGGTGCAGAGAGCATTCAGCGATATGACACCGGCGGTGACGATTGAGATGATAAAAAGAGGTATATCACCGCTTGATATGAGCATGAGCGACATAAGTGACACAGCCAGACAGATAAAATCAGAAAATAATGATGAAAGAGATGAAAAATTCAGCGAGTTTCTCTGGAAGCTTGAAAAGAAAAATGAAATCTCAGAGGAGGAAAGAGACTCATATATAGGTATATACAGGCTTATATCACAGGTGGAGCAGTCAGATGGAGCAGTCATAGGCTCACTTGTTAATCAGGGCGCAGATATTACAATGAAAAATCTGCTTACAGCAGTCCGGACAAGAGGAAAGAGTACTATGGACTATAAGGTGGACGATACCTTTGCCGGAGTGGAAGGAGTAAGTAAGGGAGCTAGAATTGATGAACAGATAGAAAGCGCATATCAGGCAAACTGTCTAAGGGATGTGCTTGATACACTTTCACCTGAGAAAATGGAGTTTGTGCAGGATGACGGCTGGCTTGAGATGACTCCGGAGCAGCTCAGGCAGGCTGTATATGAGGCAGACGAGGATAATACACTGTCAGAGCAATATGCCACGGAGCAGCTCAGGCAGTTCAATCAGGCAGTTTCGGTGCCTGAGAACGTATATGCTTTTCTAGAGAAATATGATGTAAAAACAACCGCGGTAAACCTCATGGCTGCGTCACGGCTAATGAAAATCCGTCAGAGGCAGTAAGAAATCTCTGGGAGCATGGAGACAGTGCTACGGCAAGGGCTCTTTTGGATGAGACTCTCAGACGGTTTTCTGAGTCGGTCAAAAATCCAAAGGAACTTGCGCAGGCGCAGGAAACGCTTGCTGATACAGCTGAGCATGTTATGGATTCGATGATTATAGAGGATAGGCACACCGGTTCAATAGACCTCAGACAGATGAAGCTATTATGCAGTCAGCTAAGGATAGCTTCAAATATGTCGAGACAGGAAAACTATATCGTACCGATAGAGACTGCAGACGGAGTGACAGGCATGAAGCTTAGTATAGTAAGGGGCGAGGATAAAAAGGGCCTGGTTGACATATTCCTTGAGGACAAAAAATGCGGCAGGGTAGCTGCATATTTTGAGGCAAAGGAAAACTCAGTATCTGCTATGATAGTCACAGACGATGAGCAGACTAAAAGGCTGTTTGAAGACAATATCACTATGTTTGAGGCAGGAATAAGTGATGGTGAACAGCGTGTGCGCATAGATGTGGCACTGGAGCATGATATATCTGCAAAAAGAGTCTAAGATGTCAGATATGAAATCGAATACTGAGTCAGATAATGAGACTAAAAAGCAGCTTGATGGCAGTGAAAGTGTCCAGACAACCAGACTATATCACATCGCAGAGCAGTTTATTGTAAATGTCCAGAGGGTGATTGCGCAAGATAGTCTGTAACACCGATATATATTGCATGTGCCAGGTCATCCTGATAGTTTTTGTCAGTAAGAAGAAGTGTCTCAGCAGGATTACTCAAGAATCCACATTCTACGATTACGGTCGGGGATGTGGATTTTTTAAGTATAAAGTATTCTTTATTGGGCTTAATGCTTCGTGGCTTTGCGACACAAAGAGAAGTGTTTAAAGCTCCAAGAACAGAGGATGCGAGCTCTTTTCCTGCATCAGAGGCTTCATAATAGAATACCTGTGGACCGCAGCTTGAACTGTCCTCAAAACTGTTTTGATGGATACTGATGCTGACTGCCACATTGCTCTTGGACATCAGGGCAGTTCTCTTTGTCAGATCATCTGTCTTTGGATGCTTGGAATTATCCGGGGCGAGGTCGCAGTCGGTGGTTCTGGTCATGACAACAGTAAAGCCTCTGTTTTCAAACAGCTGTTTAAGAGCCATTGCAATACTGAGGTTGACATCCTTTTCCATGACGCCGGAGGTGGAAATCTTACCGGGATCACTTCCACCATGTGCTGGTTGTAGTTTACGCAAATTGTGATATGTATTCCCCAGTATATATGGGGAGTTAGAAATGTATTGAGATTAGATAGCCTTTTTCTCCAAGTCCTCACAGTAAACGCTTGAAAATAAATGTTCCAGTTCATTTCCGAAGTTGTATGAGATTTTAAGTTTGCGGTTTTCATAAACTGTTATCTGGTCTATCATTTCCACAATAATATCTCTGTCTAATTCTTCAATGTCTTTCAGTTCCAACAACCGCCTTAACCACGGTGTTTCAAAACATCTTCTGTTACACTTTCCTTTTTCTTTTCTTCCAGCGTTTCAATCTGTTTGGAGTAAAGCGTTTCTTTTTGTTGATAGTCCTCTCGATAAGAAAGAAATTCTTCTTTAGAAATCAGTTCGTCTTTGTAATCTTCATAAATTGACTTTTTCAACTTCTTCACTCTTTCAAGCTCTGCTTTTAACTTTGTCAGTTCTATGTCTGTTGATTTTCTGATTTTTATTGCTGTGAAAGATTGTGATTTTACAAGTTCCTGCAAGTTCTCTACATTGCGGATAATCTGCTTTAAATCTCCCAGCACAATATCATTCAATACTTGAAACGGGAGCGTGTGCGGAGTGCAATAATCTTTTCCACTTCTTTTGTAAGTTCCACAATAAAATGAATAGGACTTACTTCCGTCAGCACGTCGCCAGAAATTTTTCATCATTGCCCGACCACAATCGCCACACTTGATAAAACCTGCAAAGATATTTTTATTTGTTTCTAAATCAATATCCCTATGTTTTTTCGTCAGCAGTTTTTGTACCTTATCCCACAGTTGACGGTCTATAATCGGTTCATGTGTATTTTCAACCCTTATCCAGTTTGCTTTCTCAACTGGACGCTGTTTGCTTCTCATACGTTGATGTTTCTTTCCTTGTACCATATTTCCAATATAAAGCTCATTTTGTAACATCACTTTAATCGTGGAATACGTCCAATAAGAAGTTTTCTCTAAACGATTGCAATTTTTGTAATTTTCGCCGTTGAGCTTTTTATATTCCGACGGACAAAGGATACCCTCTGCATTTAGTATTTTGGCAATGCTTTGTTTTCCTATTCCTTGTGCATACATAGTAAATACTCTTTTTACAACTTCGGACGCATATTCATCAATCACAAGTTTATTTTTATTTGCAGGAGATTTCTTATAACCATAACTTGTAAAAGCTCCGATAAATTCTCCTGCTTTCTGCTTTGATTTTACAGTCGCTTGAATTTTATTAGAAATATCTCTGGCATACTGCTCGTTGAATATATTTTTAATAGGAAGTAACATATCGTATGCCTGCTTCATACTATCAATATTATCTGTTACAGAAATAAAACGAACATTAAGCTCTGGAAATATTCTTTCCAAATATCGCCCCGTATCAATGTAATCTCGTCCGAAACGGGAAAGGTCTTTTACAACAACACAACTTACCTTGTTATCTTCAATGTCAGCAATCATTCTATGAAAGTCTGGTCTATTGAAATTCGTTCCCGTAAAACCGTCATCAATATAAACATCATATAAGATAAAGTCATCATGCTTGTTCACATATTCTGTTAAAAGTTTTCTCTGATTTCCTACACTATCGCTTTCTTCCTTATCTCCGTCCTCTCGTGATAATCTGATATAAATAGCCACGTTAAATAAGTTTGAACCTTTTTGATAAATCATTTTTCCACCTATTCAACTGCCGTACCTATGATAATATTATACCATAAAGTACGGCTTCTTTCCATTGTTTTCAAGGGTTTTACCCTCTTGATAGTCCTTTTTTTACATGAGATTTCACGATACGGACAAGCAATTCCTCTACGGAAAATTTACCTAAAAATTCCCGTTCTACGATATATTGTGCAGGTTCTTTTTTAGCCAAGTTATCAGCCCCTTAGTCAGCTATCTATCTCAACATACGCACATAGGCTTATCCAATATGCGTGTTTTTCACAATGTTACAGAAGCAGACAGACGGCTTTGGAAAGCTCCGTTAGTATCTCAACTATTCCCATTCTTGTGGGCAGAACCGCACCATGCGGACGTATCATTATTCTGTGAGGATAGGTCGTGGCAAAACGACTTTTCCAACAGTCGCTCTCGGATCACTGCGTGGGTCGCTCGCTTTCTTTTGAAAAGGTCGTGGCGTACAGTCCCCGTGGCTCGCTATCTCACAAACGTATCTGTCTGCTTTATTCAGTTGTCAAAGAGCTGTGGCGAAAGCGTGTTGCTTTCATGTAAAAGCAGGGGCAGAGCAGGAAAGAGGGGATTGAACAAATCATGCTCTGCGGTTACTGCTTGTTATTCTTCGGTTTCTAAAGGAATATCAAAGTCCAAAATCATTTTAATAAGTGCTTCTCTGATACGTCCTTTTAATTCCATGTCTACGACTATGCAGACATTACCATATTTGTCGTAGAACGGACGCAAACAACATTTTGATATGTACGGGTCATACAACGCCAGTATCTTTTCAATCGCATTTACGTTGCCGTCCACAGCCGACGAAATAAGGTAAAATGACGGGCGTGTGTTATTCATCATTCATGTTCTCCTTTAATTTTTTCTTGATTTCTTCAAGTGAGTTCTTCCTACTGCGGAACGACGTTGAACGGTTAATCTTTAATCTGTCGCCGATTTCTGTATCGCTCATGCCTAAGAAGAAATACATCAACAAGATTCTCTGTCTTTTCAGACAGATACTTAATCGCTTCTGCTAAATCATCATCAAGGACACGAACCTCAATACCACATACATCAAAGGCGGTATAATCGCTTTCGTATTCGTCCCAGACTGCCAGCTTTTCTACGACGATTTCTGGAAGTTCACAATAGGAAATTTCCTTATTTCTTCGTCGCTTTAATTCTTTGCGATAATTACGGACAATGCCTTTCACTACACGTTTGAGCTTGCAGTCAAATTGACATTGTATTGTCTTTTGGAAGTCCGACGGTTTCATATCATCACACCCCCTTTCCGTTATGACGTGAAAAGTGTTTATCCCTCTTTCCGCACCATATCTGTACAGCAAGGTGTGATTTGTTGCATGATTTTGAAAAAAATGAAAAATTTTTCGGGTACAAAAAAGCCCGCACAAAACATATAGTCTGTACGAGCTATTAAAGCTGTGAGATATTCAGTTGTTAATAAAATGCTGTTAGGTAGTGTATGAGTATATAAGATTATGCTTAAAACTTTCCATAATACAAGCCCCCTTACAGCACTTGATTTCTATTAAACTTTTGCCTTTGTAGCATAAGCATAATGCCCTCAGTTTTCATATTTCGTTTTTATTATGAGTTTAATTCAGACTTTTTATATATACGATACAATAATGGAAGTAGTATAAAATAGCATATTAAATATATTGTAAATAGAATCGGGATTGCCCCTATAACCTTACTCCCAATTTGATAAACATTAAAATAATTGACAGATGAACTGATTTGTAAAAGTTGGTCTGGCAACAATCCTAAAATTTTCGATAATACGGAAAAATCAGATAAAAAAGACGGAACAAGTAATATTACAAAAGGAACTATTACTGCTAAAACAGAAGAACGCATTTTTGCAGATACTAACATAGAAAGGGTCGACATAAATAACACCCCTATATATCCGCCTATTATTGTCAATAAAAATTTTTGTAATAATGTTATATTGTAAAAACTTTTCCAACCTCCCAAACTCGTTTGAATTAAGCAATTTGCTCCGTCAATACCCAAACACCCAAGAACAACTCCAGAAAAACAACATATAGAAATCCAATAAATTGCTGTGATACAGACAAATCCAGCTACAATTTTACTTCTAATTGCTTTGCTTCTTCCATATACCGTACTAAAAAAAATGGAATCTGCTTTTAAACGGAACTCATCAGAAAAAATTCCAGATATTAAAAATGTTCCAACTAACATAATCAACATTATCAATACTGGCAAATAATATAAAAGACTCGTCCAAGCACCTGCGTATTCATAGTAAAAAGGTATTTGCATTTCTTCATATTTTTCAACAAGATATTCTTTTTCTTGTTTTGTATAATTGTCCTTAACAGAATCCGAAGAAAGCCACTTCTTCAAGTTATCTATCCTGTTCGAATAAAAATTTCCTAGTTCTGTCGGAGTAACTGTATCAACTCGATAATAATCGTACTCTTGAAAATCACAAAAACTTCTATTTATCATATCTTTAATATCAGAAAACCCTTGTCCCCGAGAATATGCTATATTATTTTCCGTATCATTTTTTGATAAATATTCTTCAGAACTCTTTATTTTATTATTCTCCTCTAAAACTTCTTGCAATACACTCTCTGTTATATTACCTTTCCATTCATTTTTTACTTCTTTTAACCTGTTATATGCAGTAATTCCTGTATGACTATTTCCGCTAGAATCTACATATTCTATACTTCCAATCGCAAAATAACTAATTACTACAATAGCCACCAAAAGAATAATTAACGCAATTTTATTTGATGATTTTGCAAATATTTTTTTAATTCAAATCGTACCATTATTTACACCTGCCTTTTCGCCGAAATAATACAAAAACACATCTTCAAGAGTGGCGTTCTCTCTTGTTGCCTTTTCAACTGGCTTATCTTTTGAAATAATTCGTAATTCTACACCATTCACATCTGATTTATATTCGACACTTTATTTTTTTGCGATAAGTTCTGAACCATATTTTTTCTACATGACATACCCAAACATATTCCTTCATTGATTGATAAGGTCAACTACAGTTCCTTTATGAATCAATTGTCCATCTTTCATCAGTAGAATTTCGTTTGCAATATATTCCACATCAGAAACGATATGCGTAGATAAAAGTACAAGCCGTTCTTCTGCCAATTCACTGATTAAATTTCTAAAACGAATGCGTTCATTTGGGTCAAGACCAGCAGTCGGCTCATCAAGAATTAAAATTTGGGGATTATTTAACATCGCCTGTGCAATTCCAACCCTACGCTTCATACCGCCAGATAAATTTTTCATTTTTTTATTGAATGCTTTTTGCAAACCAACCTTTGCAACCAATTCTCTTACTCGTTTTTTTGCGACGATCGGTTTTATCCCCTTTATTGACGAAATATAAAGCAGATAATCTTTTACGGTAAATTCTGGGTAAAAACCAAAGTCTTGTGGTAAATACCCTAAAATTTTTCTATAATCTCCGTCCATAGCCAAAATATCTTTTCCGTTACAAGTTATTTTTCCCTCGGTTGGACGAAGTAATGTACAAAGCATACGCATAAGAGTAGTTTTACCTGCACCATTCACCCCCAACAATCCATATACACCTGTTGTCATTGTGACATTTATATTATCTACTGCTGTGAAATTATCAAATTTCTTTGTTAAATTAGTTATCGTTAAATCCATTTGAATGTCCCTCCCAATATCTAGTACAATCATGTAAAACTCTATAAATCATACTTCCTAAAATCAATAACGCAATTCCCAACAAAAGTATCCATACTGGCATTTTTATAACAGAATATATTTTTCATTTGCTGTAATTAGCCACCATACTACACTCCACAGAATACATAAACAATAGAAATAGTTTCATTTACATTTTTTTATTACATAGCAGACCAAAACAAATACAGGCAGTAACAACCGCAGGAAAGACAAACTGTGATAGTAGGGAAAGCAATGTAATATGCAAACTTCCATGCAAAAATATACAGAATGCAGTAAGTAATATTACATCTACCAAGCCAAATAAAAAATCCGTGTTGAATATATTGTCTAAGAGAATAGTAAGATGTATTCTCTATTCCATACATTTGATTAGATTTATTTTACCACAATCTTCA
>ENA-OQDD01000340-OQDD01000340.1-human-gut-metagenome-genome-assembly--contig:-NODE-340-length-19995-cov-2.780250_pt1 | contig 19995 bp, 21 predicted proteins | sample MGYA00242507_ERZ504598 | MGnify/ENA primary metagenome ERZ504598 (study PRJEB26092, sample SAMD00036318) | human gut metagenome | host: Homo sapiens | study: EMG produced TPA metagenomics assembly of...
ACACAGAGAAATCACCGTACAAATCCGTGAAAACCAATGGAACCGGATACCTTCTGACCAGTGTCAAAATGGAAGATTATGTAATTCTGTATCAGCGGACCGAAGAAGACCGCAAAATCCGTACTTTGCACCGGTACTGGCAGAAAATCTGCAGGGACTGCCGGACACGCTGGTACTGACGGCGCAGTACGATCCGCTGCGTGATGAGGGCGAGGATTATGCGAAAAAGCTGAAAAGGGCTGGCAATCTGGTTGAACATCATCGGATCAAGGGCGCATTGCACGGCTATTTTGCGCTTGGCATTGAACACCTATATGTGCAGGAAAGTTTTCAGTATATGAATGCATTTTTAAGGAAAGAAAAACAGCAGAAAAATGACAGACGAAGAACTGGAAAACATAGCAGCAGTGAAGAAACAATTGACACACGGGAAGGCGTAAGGAGGCATAGAAAATGAAGAAAGAACATTCTTCGCGCTGGAGAAAGCTGGACAACGCGGCACAGGCATTTCCGGCGGCCACCGGAAAAAGGATACGAGAGTCTTCCGGTTTTACTGCCAGCTGAAAGAGGACATCCAGGCGGATCTGCTGCAGAAAGCGCTGGAGCAGACAATGGAGCATTACCCGGTGTTTTCCATGGTACTGCGGAAAGGTCTTTTCTGGTTTTATCTGGAGCAGCGCGATCTGCCAGCAAAAGTAGAAGAGGAAAAGCGTCCGCCGTGCAGTGAGATTTACGTACCCGACCACAAAACGCTTCTTTTCCAGGTTTCTTACTATAAAACCCGAATCAATTTCGAAGTATTCCATGCCCTGACAGACGGCACCGGTGCGATGCTGTTTCTGAAAGAACTGGTGAGCAATTATCTGATCTTGTGTCATCCCGAGGAAATCTTTTCAAAGGTCAGCGAAGACATGCTGACAGAGACAGATTTCGAGGAGGACAGCTTTTCACAGTATTACACCGGAAAGAAAAATGAAAAAGAAAAAAGCCGCCCGGCATACCAGATCAAAGGCGAGTATCTGGAGCAGGAGGAGATGGAAATTACTGAGATTCTGCTTTCCGCGGAAGCAGTTCATAAGTGCGCAAAAGCACATGGCGTGTCGGTGACGGCGTACCTTGCGGCGGCGCTGGTATATGCGGTATATGAAGAAATCCCGAAAAGCAGGCTGAAAAAGCCGGTTTCTCTGATGGTTCCAGCCAATCTCCGCAACTTTTTCCCATCCGCATCGATGACGAATTTCTGGAGCTGGATCGAGATTGCCTGTGATCTTGGGCCGGAGGCATCGTTTGAGGATGCCCTGCAGATCACGGGAGCCGCGATGCAGAAAGAGGCGCTGAAGCAGGAGATTTCCACACGTATGAACGATCTGGTGCGGATTGAGCGGAATCCGGTGCTGCGCGCCGTGCCGCTGGAAATCAAAAATCTGGCGCTGATGGCGGGCACGACGCTCGGCGGACGAAGCATTACGACCGTCTATTCCAATATCGGCCGGATTCAGATGCCGCCGGAGTATGAAACATATATTGAGCGGTTCGGATTTTCACCAGCACCGACAAAGTACAGATGTGTTCCTGTTCCTACGGTGACAGCATGGTGCTTGGAATCACATCTAAAATCGCTGATTCCAATATTGAACGGAACCTGATGCATCTGCTGCAGAAAGAGGCATCGCCTGTGAACAGGAGGAAAATGATTTTCCGGGACAGAAAGAACAGCCGCACGGGACGGCCAAACTGGGATTGAAAATTTTTTCTTTCACCTGCATCGCGGCTGTCGTACTCTGCTGGATGATGAATTTCCTTGCAACGCCGCAGATGTGGTGGGCAGGTTATGCGACAGCGGGTGTGTTCTGCGCCTGGCTTCTGATCCGGGTGGGATATCAGAAACGGAAAAATCCACTCAAAAACAGTATGTGGCAATTGATCTTTATTATGATCGGTGCGATTCTGTGGGATTATGCGACGGGCTGGATCGGCTGGTCTGTCGATTTCGCAATTCCGCTCGCCGTTCTTCTGAATGGCGCGACGATGCAGATTCTGGCAAGAGCGTACAAAATGGAGGTCAGTGAATATCTTTTTTATCTGATGCAGTCCGGAGCAGCAGGAATCGTTCCGGCGATTTTGTGGCTGACGGGAACTGTCCGCATTACCTGGCCGTCCGTGATCTGCGTTGGCCTTAGTGTGCTGTATCTGATCGGGCTGTTTTTTTCCGCGGAAGATTTTATGCGGGAAATGCAGAAAAAATTCCGGGTATGAAGGGAAAAGGTGATAGAAAAAATAAGAAGAGCAGGTAAGAAAAGTGGATGTTGGTCCCTTTTCTTACCTGCTCTTTTGAAACTTGTGTGTGTCTGCGGCGGAAAAGCCTGGAGAGATATCTACTGCGCCTTCTCCTCACAGCCGCAGGAATCCCACGACGGCATTTCATCCCCATTTTTAATCGCATCGCGAACCGCGCTGTAATACCGCACTTTCTGCTGAATATGTTCGAGATCAGATTCCATGCGCTCGATTTTCTCGCGTGTATTCTGCTCATGTTCCTTGAGAATGGCAACCATCTGGTCAATATTTCCCGGGATATCGTTCTCAAGCCGGAAAAACTCCTGAATCCCCGCAATCGGAAGCCCGGTGCGTTTGAAGCAGAGAATTGCGGTCATGCAGTCAATGTGCTGCTGGGTGTAAATTCGTTTCTTACTTTCGGTATGAATGACATCCGTCAAAAGTCCGATCTCCTCATAATAACGAAGCGTAGAGGCCGGAAGTCCAAAACGCTCGGACATTTCACGAATGGTGTAGGTCTGCTGTTCCATGGAAAAACCTCCTTGAACGATAGAATTTGAATAGTAGAATAACTTCTTAAAGTATACTTTAAGAAAGTGAAATTGTAAAGAGAGAATCTTCGTTACGTTTCACTTGGCAGTGCAGCACTTGCTGGTTTGATGCGTAGGAAAGGAATATTTATCAGAAAGTGAGAAGAAAAAGTACATTGCTTATTTGCACCAGAATGGAATATAATAGAAAGCAGAAAAAACGTGAAAAATGTGAGGAATAATCGTGAAACAGGAAATTATAGCAGACCTGTCCCGGATTACGGAGGAGGAACAGGCGATTCTGGACGGCAAGACGGAAGTGGAAAAGGAGCGGTATTCGAGCGGGCAGAAGTTTGTGATGGATGCGGGAAAGCTGCTGAAGCGGGGAAAATTGATTGATATTCGGCCGCACACGCGGTTTATTCGTTTTCCGGCGCACAGCCACAATTATGTCGAGATGATCTACATGTGCCAGGGAAGCACCGTGCACACCATCAACGGGGACCGGATCGAGCTGAAAACGGGTGAGCTGCTGATTCTGAATCAGAATGCAGTGCAGGAAATTGAACCGGCAGGGCGTGACGATATCGCGGTCAACTTTCTGATTCTGCCGGAGTTTTTGACCAGACGCTGCGAATGATCGGGGCAGAGGAGAATCAGTTAAAGGATTTTATCGTCGGCTGTCTGAAAAGCGGGGAGGTACCGCTCTGTTATCTGCATTACAGAATCGCGGATGTCCTTCCGGTGCAGAATCTGATCGAAAATCTCGTCTGGACGCTCTTACATCACCAGAGCAATAAGCGGAGCATCAATCAGATTACGATGGGCCTTTTATTCCTGCAGCTCATGAACTACACCGAACGCGTGCAGGTGGGAGAGCAGTATTTTGAACAGGAGATGCTGCTCGGCGTATACCGCTATATCGAGGAACATTACCGGGAGGGCAGTCTTTCGGAACTGGCGGAAGAACTGCACTACGATTTTTACACCTTAAGCCGCATGATCCGCCGCCTGACCGGGAAAAACTACACTGAACTTGTCCAGAACAAACGCCTCACCCAGGCCGCGTATCTGCTGGAAACGACAGGACTTTCCGTGGCAGACATCGGCGAGCGGGTCGGGTACGAGAACATGAGTTATTTTCATCGGATTTTTAAAGAGCGCTATGGAATATCGCCGAAGAAGTACCGGGTGGAGAAGAAAATACAATAGGACAAGAAAAACGGATCGAGAATCTGACTTAAAACCAGATTTTCGATCCGTTTTTGTTTGTAAATTACTTACTGTTCATTTTCATCCTTCGGCAGCCGCACAATCCGTACCTTGTCGACTCTCCGGTCTGCCATTTTCAGTACGGTTACGTCGAGGCCATCCGAGACGAAATGATCGCCTTCCTTTGGCACGCGCTCGAGGATCCCCATGATCCATCCGCTGACCGTAAAGACGTCAAATTCTTTGTCAATATCGAGCTCTTCATACACCTTGTCGATGCTTGCCGTTCCGGTCACGAGGTATTCGTTTTCGGAAACTTTCTGGATTTCCTGTACAACCGCATCATGCTCATCCCAGATTTCGCCGACGAGCTCTTCGAGGATATCTTCCATGGTGATGATACCGTCGGTGCCGCCGAATTCATCAATGATAATGGCAATATGCGATTTCTTCGCCTGCATTTTTTTCAGCAGCGGGCCGACCTTCGTATTCTCGGTTACAAAGAGCGCCGGGCGGATGATGCTGCTTAGCGGTTTGTTGGTGTGGTAAATGTGGTTGTGGAAATCCTTCTGATACACAATTCCCACAATGTGGTCGATATCATCATCATACACCGGCAGCCGGGAAAATCCGGTGTCGGAGAAAGTCTTAGCGATCTCGGATTTCGTCGCATCGAGCGGAATGCCGATGACGTTGACACGCGGAGTAAAGATCTCTGCGGCCTCCATCTCCATGAAGCCGATTGCATTCTGAATCAGATCGCCTTCCTGATCGTCGATGTCGCCTCCTGGGTCGCCTCCTCGACGATGGTCATCAGTTCCTCATCGGTGATGCCGTGGTTTTCCGAGGATTTGAAGATGCGGGAGAGCAGCTTCTTCCACTGGGAAAAGAAAAACGTCACCGGGGTCAGCACGATCATCAGAATGTGGAGAAACGGTGCGGAAAATTTGGCGATCGTCTCCGGGGATTCTTTTGCAATGCTTTTCGGGGAAACTTCGCCGAAGATCAGGACCACGATAGTGGTTACGATCGTGGAAACCGTCGCACCGGAGTCGCCGCCGAGAAGTTGATAAAAAGCACCGTGGCAAGGGAGCTGAGTCCGATGTTGACGATGTTGTTGCCGACGAGAATCGTGGAGAGCAGCTTGTCAAAGTTCTCCAGCAGCTTTAACACCAGTTCCGCCCGCTTGTCGCCTTTTTCTGCCATATTTTTCATGCGGATGCGGTTCAGCGAGGTGAAAGAAGTCTCCGTCGCCGAAAAGTAGGCTGAGAGCATGACGCAGATAAGAATGATGATGAGTGACACAATGTCGCTGTTCATTTGTTTTTCCTTTCTTAGGAAACCGGGACACGATGCAAAAAATGTACAAAAAGACATAACCTATCTTGAATCTGGCGGAATCAAAGATAGATTATGTCTCCGTTTATCAAATGATGAAAATAAAGCATCGTCGAGGCATACTGCCTGAGTCGTCCATGTTTCTGTAATCCTTTCGTTGATCAGTAATCCCTTTTATTGTACGGTATGTGGGAATAATTGTCAATAAGACATGCGAAAATCACAGGAAATACGAAACCGCATTGTTGTAGCTGATATTTTCCACCATCTCTTTCAGAAACTCCAGGTTCGCCGGGTACTCCCCGTTTTCCACCCAGTTTCCGATTTGATTGCAGAGAATCCGGCGGAAATATTCGTGGCGCGGGAAGGAGAGGAAGCTGCGGGAGTCGGTCAGCATGCCGATGAAGGTGGAGAGCATGCCGATGCTGGAAAGCGTCGCAAGCTGGGATTCCATGCCGTATTTGTGATCGTTGAACCACCATGCGGTACCGAACTGCACTTTCGAGCGGATGCCAGGCGCAGCAAAGTTTCCAGCCATGCTTGCAAGCATCGGGTTGTCGCTCGGGTTCAGAGAGTAGAGCACAGTTTTCGGCAGTGCGTCGTCCTCGTCCATATCGTTTAAGAAAGCGCCGAGCATCGGGGCAAAGGCGAAATCGTTCATGCTGTCAAAGCCGGTATCGGCACCGAGCGCACGGAACATCCGCTTCGAGTTGTTACGGAGTGCTTTGATATGAAGCTGCATGGCGATATTGTGCTTATGATACAGCCGTCCGAGGTTCGTCAGAAGGAAGCCCTTGTACATGCCGAGCTCTTTTTCAGTGAGAGCACCGCCGTTCATGCGATTTTCAAATACATCATTCGCCTCAGCAGCCGTGCATGGCACATAGAAGCAGTCCTCAAGGCTGTGGTCGCTGACAACGCAGCCGGCGGAGAGGAAGAAGTCGAGGCGGCAGGAGAGGGCATGCACCATATCCTCTGCGGATGCAATCGTCCTGCCGGCGGCAGCGGCAAGCTTTTCCACGTATTCCGGGAAATCCGGCTTTTCGAGATGAACGGCGCGGTCCGGGCGGAAGGACGGCAGAACGCGGCAGGCAAAGTATTCCTTTTGTAATGCCAGATGGCAGTGCAGATCATCTGCAGGATCGTCGGTGGTGTACAGATGCGACACATGCTGGTTCAGAATCAGATTGCGCACGGTAAACTCCTTCGTCTGCAGTTTTGCATTCGCCTCATCCCAGATCTCCTTCGCTGTTGCGCGGGAGAGCGGTGTCGTGATGCCGAAGTACCGCTGCAGCTCCAGATGTGTCCAGTGGTATAAAGGATTGCCGATCGCGTTCTCAATCGTCTCGGCAAACGCCAGATATTTGTCGTAATCATCGGCGTTTCCAGTGATCAGATCCTCCGAAAAGCCCATCGCACGCATGGCACGCCATTTATAATGATCCCCGCCGAGCCAGACGCGTGTCAGATTCTCCATCTGGCGGTCTTCGAGAATCTCCTGTGGATTCAGATGGTTGTGATAGTCAAAAATGGGCATTTTTTCAGCCGCCTCGTGGTACAGTGTTTTCGCCGTATCGGTCTGCAGCAGAAAGTCAGCGTCCATAAAAGGTTTCATATGGAAATACCTCCCCTTTAGAATTGAGCGGTCAGAGCAGCAAGCGTATCTGCCACAGCGCCAGGTCCCTGAAGCATCGAGACAAAAGCATCCAGTACACGGTCAGAAAGTCCGGCGAAAATCAGATCCACACCGAAAATCGAAGCATCGGAGAGCAGCGGAGCCAGAGTTTTGGAAAGGGTCTCGCGGTCAGCCGGTGCGCCGAGTTTCAGATCCTGCACATACGGGCGGACCGTGGCAAGCAGCGGATCCGGCTCAGATCAAATGCATCGCCGTTGTCATCCACGCCCATCAGATACCGCAGCCATCCCGCAAATACAGCCGGAATTGCCTGAAGATCCGAGAGTGACAGCTCCGGAGAAGCAAGATACGATTTGATCGTCTCACCGAACCGGATCGACAGCTTCTGTGACGTATCGGTTGCAATTCGCTGCGGCGTATCCGGCATAAACGGATTCGGGATGCGGATGTTCAGCACTTCATCGATAAACTGCTTCGGAGAGAGAATACCGGGATCGGTGACAACCGGAAGTCCTTCGATATATCCGATGCGCTCCACGAGCTTTTTCAGTACCGGATTTTTCATCTCCTCACTGATTAGTTCATAGTCCAGCAGGCAGCCGAACACAGCGAGTGCGGTGTGCAGCGGGTTCAGGCAGGTGCAGACCTTCATGCGCTCTGTTTTGTTGACAGTTTCCCGGTCGGTAAAGATCCATCCGCTCTTTTCCATCGGCGGCCGTCCGTTCGGGAAATGATCTTCGACTACGAGGTACTGGCATTCCTCTGCATTGACGAACGGAGCAACGTAGGTGTGGCGGGAGGTGACGATCGACTGTGCATCAGCGAGGCCGTTCTCCTCGAGTATCTTTTCGATGGAACCATCCGGCCGCGGGGTGATCTTGTCGATCATGGTCCACGGGAAGCTGACTTTTTCCGGGTTCTGCAGATAGGAGAGGAAGCCTGGCTGTACCAGCTTGTTTTCTTCCCATGCAGAAGCGTAGGCTGTCAGGGCAAGGGAAAGTTTTTCGCCATTGTGGGAGCAGTTGTCGGTGCTGACCATCGCAAACGGTTTTTCGCCTGCAAGAAATCTTTCATATAAAAGAGAAGCAACTTTTCCCATATAGCTGGTAACGGAAGAAGGTCCGGCAGCAAAATCGGCAGCAACAGACGGCAGCAGTTCGCCCGCACCGTTTTTCAGGGAATATCCCTTTTCGGTGATCGTAAACGTCGCCATCTGCAGGGAATCCTTGGTAAAGATTTCTTTTAACCGGGCAAAATCCGGAGAATCCGCCGTATCGGCAGCCAGCGATTCTGCGATGCTTCCAACAACGGTTTTCTCGACAGAACCATCGGCTTTTAAGGCCACCAGAATGCTTAAATTATCGTGCGGCTGGTACATATCACGGATGATTTCTGTATCGAAGCCCTCCGCAACGATGACACCGCGGTCAAAGGTACCGTTGTTCAGCAGTTCCTGTGCTGTATTTGCCTGGAAGGCACGGAAAATATTTCCGGCTCCGAAATGCACCCAGCACGGAGATTCTTTCGTGCGGGTGATCATGCTCGCTGGTCGATAGGATGGAAGCGCATAGCCTGCGGCTTCCCACGCTTTTTGATCTGCCAGTCCGGCAGCTGTTAAGTTAAGAGACATCAGTAAAAACCTCCTTTAAATTCCACGTTTGTGACTCTTGTCAATAGCTTCCCAGAGTCCGTTTAAATAAGTCGCGCCGAGTGCGCGGTCATACAGTCCATAGCCCGGCATTGCCTTCTCGCCCCAGATCATACGTCCGTGGTCCGGGCGGATCGGGCCGTCAAAGCCGATGTCGTACAGCGCTTTCATGATCTCATATATATCGAAGCTGCCGTCAGAGGAAAGGTGTGCGGCCTCCTCGAAATCCTGCTGGCTGTGGAATTTCAGATTGCGGACGTGAGCGAAGTGGATGCGGTCCTTTAAGGAACGGATCATATCCGGCAGATCGTTCTCCAGGTTTGTTCCGTAGGAACCCGAGCAGAAGGTCACGCCGTTGTGCGGGTCATCGACCATCTTCATCATGCGCAGAATGTTTTCTTTATTAATGATGATTCTCGGAAGACCGAAGACACTCCATGCCGGGTCGTCCGGGTGAATGGCCATTCTAATGTCGTACTCGTTGCAGACCGGCATGATGCGTTCGAGGAAGTATTTGAGGTTGGCAAACAGTTTCTCATCATCCACATTGCGGTAAGCGTCAAAGAGCTCTTTCACTTTTGCCATGCGCTCCGGCTCCCAGCCGGGAAGAATTGCGCCGTTTGCATCACCTGCGATAGATTCAAACATTTTTTCCGGAACAAGTGCGTCTACGGCGGACTGTTTGTAGGCAAGTACGGTCGAGCCGTCCGGACGGACGCGTGCGAGTTCTGTTCTGGTCCAGTCGAAGACCGGCATGAAGTTATAGCAGACAAGGTGAATGTCTTCCTCGCCGAGGTGCTTTAACGTTTCAATATAATTATCGATGTACTGCTCACGGTCCGGGCTGCCGATTTTGATGGCGTCGTGGATGTTGACGCTCTCGATGCCGGAGATGTGAAGTCCAGAGGCCTCAATCTCTTCTTTTAACGCGTGAATCGCTTCGCGTGTCCACACCTCGCCCGGGGTAGTGTCGTACAGAGTTGTGATGACTCCGGTTACGCCCGGAATCTGGCGGATCTGCTCTAAGGTAACGGTATCAAATTTGGAACCATACCAGCGAAATGTCATTTCCATAAGAAAAACTCTCCTTTATTTTGTAATGTACTCTCGGAATCTTTCTGCACTTGCCTTTGCGGCTGATTTTCCGCCAGCTGCACCCGAATTTCATCAACGTACGCACCGCGTAACGCCTCAAGAAATTTGGGCACAACTGACAAAAAATCATCTCACAAAAACAAGCACAGAAAGATTCCGAGAGTACATTGTATTTTGCAAGTGGTGTTCTTTGCTTTTTATTGTATCGTTTTTTAAGAAAAAAGCCATGGCAAGAATTGTTGAGCACATTGCAAAAGTTGCGGCGGTTGGTAGGAAAAAGCAAAATCAGCCTACAGGTGTGATAAGTAATATCTTTCTGGTATGACTAACCAATAGGAAAAACCTATAATCGATTCATCGAAATAACAATTACCAAAAGGCGTTTTAGGGGTTGCACATAGAAAAAATATGCATTATAATATGCCATGTAATCGAGAAACACATTAAACATATCGGCTTAGTAGGAAAGGAGAACAGCAAATGAAAAAAACAGACAACAGACGAATGCAGGAGAACAGAATGATGGAGATGTGTTGTTGCTGTTGCTGCAGCTCCAATCAGAATAAAGAAAAATAAGAAACATTCGCAGGCAGAAAAAGCATAGCAGAAATTGCATGTGCGGGCAGGCCGGAACGAATGCCTGCTATTTTTTTAACCTTTTTTAAAAGAAATGCGAATGAATAACATAAGAATAGATAATAAACAGATATAGAAAACGGAGGACAAAAACATGAGCGGATGCGGATGCAGCTTCACCCCAGTTGAAAATAAAGAAACCGAAGAAATCAAATACACAGATGCGCTGGCAGAACAGTTTGCAGCAGAAGTCGGAGTAGACCCAAGACCAAATGAAACCCTTGTAGAGATCGATGAGCGCGGCGCTTTCATCCGTCAGCCAAATGCATTTATCCACATCGGCGATAAAGAAGGCGGCCTGAAAGCAGAAGCAAACCGCTTCGGGATCTACTGGGCAACCGGATGCAACTGGTCCAACCGTCCGATCATCGTGCGGGAGCTTTTAGGACTGCAGGATGTGATCTCGGAGACGAGAGTTTCTCCATCCGGCGAGACAAACCGTTACGGACATGCATTCGGACAGTATCCGGATTTCAAGGATCCGGCGACAGGCGCTTACTTCTTAAGTGAGTTCTATAAAAGAGCAAACCCGGACTTCAAAGGAAGAGCAACGACACCGACCCTGGTGGATGTCAAAGAGAAAAAGGCTGTGAACAACGATTATCACCGCCTGACGAACTATCTCGAAGTGCAGTTCCGTCCATTCCAGCCAAAAGATGCGCCGGACCTGTACCCGAAAAAATTCCGGAAAGAGATCAATGAGTTTAACGACTGGCTCTTCCCGCATGTCAACAACGGCCATTACCGCATGGCATTCTGCCAGTCACCGGAAGCATACGATGAGGCATACGAAGATTTCTATGAATCCCTCGATAAGCTGGACAAACGGCTGGAGACGAACCGTTTCCTGTTCGGCGACTACATCACCGACAGCGATGTCCGCGCTTACGTCACTCTGATCCGTTGGGATGTCAGCTACTTCCACAACGTAGGACCGGTGAAGAAACCGATTCGTGATTACAAAAATATCTGGGGCTACTTAAAAGAGCTGTATGCGATCCCGGCCTTCCGTCACGGAAGCGATCCGCAGGTGCTGGCACTTTCGAGACCTGGAAAGAAATTAGGAGAGGTTCTCTTCCGCGGATACAACGAACGAATCCTTGCAAAAGTAGATTTCGAGAAGCTGATGGAAGACGATGGATCGAGAAGAACACTCAGCAAAACACCGGATGAAGTATTCCTTCGCCATCCGGAGGGAGAGACCTACGAGGATTACGCAGGAGAAATCTCAAAAACCATCTGGAACAGCCCGAAATGGGAAGACAGAAACCCGAAGAACGGCGTACTTTCCGTGGATGCATCGATTAATCCGCTGAAAGGACTTTTATAAAGAGATAAGACAGAAGAATCCGGAGCGCTCTGGTGGAACACTCTCAGGCAGCCGGGGTGCGGCCGGAACTGAAAAGAACGAGGAAATGAGGAGGATTTTATTATGAAAAAGACAAAGAAATTATGGGCAGTATTGGCAGCGGCGGGCCTTTTGGCAGCAAGCTTTGCAGGATGCGGAAGCAATGCATCAGCAAATGCAGGAAGCAGCAGCGGTTCCGCAGCATCATCTTCCGCAGAAGGCAGCTCCGCATCGGATTCCGGTGAGAAAAAAGTGATCAAAGCTGTAACAAGCGGCACACTGGCACCGTACTTTTACGTAAATGATGACAACGAGCTGACCGGTGTCGATATCGATATCGTAAAAGAAGTGTTCAACCGCCTTCCGCAGTATGAACTGAAAATTGAGCAGGCAGATGCACTGCAGGGTGTGCTGAGCGGTCAGTACGACATCGCAGTCAACAACTATGGATATACCGATGAGAGAGCAGAATCCTACTACTTCTCTTTACCATATAAAACCAGCTTCAACGAATACATTCAGAGAACCGGCGATGAGCCGCTGACTTCTCTTACCGATCTGGCAGACCGCGGATACAAAATTGAGCTGAGTGCAGGAAGCCTTACCGCAAATGCACTGGAAAAATGGAATACAGACAACCCGGATCACCAGATCAATATCGTATATTCCAATGCAAACTTCCAGGTCCGCTACCAGCACATCGTAGATGGAACCGCTGATGTGGCAATCGACGACGGACCGATCATCGACAACTTGCTTCCGCAGTTCGGACTGGAAGGTCAGCTGGAAGCAAACGAGATCGACGAGGAGACCGAAGATTTCCTGTTCCCGCAGAACAATACCTACTTCCTGTTTGGAAAGAACGAAGAGGGCGCAGCACTCCGCGAGGATGTTGACAAAGCCTTAAAAGAGATGAAAGAAGACGGAACTCTTTCCAAGATCACAACCGAGTATCTCGCGTGGACACCAGCCCGGACGAGAAATACTTTGATGAGACACCAAACTAGAATATCGTTTTCGAAATAAGAACAGAAGAGATTACAAAACAGACGGGAAGCGGATCGAGAACATCCGTTTCCCGATTCTAAAAGGAGCGAAAAACATGGCAGAAATTTACCGGGTAGAAAAGGGAAGCGAAGAGTGGAAATACAAAGCATATGATTACGTCAGAACCGATGCGTTCTGCTGCGGACAGAACATTCCGATTGAACTGGAATTCGGACAGGACGAGAGCAAAGATGATCTGCAGGCGATTCTGGTGACAGAAGATCACAAGCCGGTAGCCGGCTGCCGCATCGCATTTCCGGCGGAAAAGACAGGAAAAATCGAGCGTGTCTGTGTTGTCAGAGAAAAACAGAAAAGCGGATACGGCCGCGTGCTGATCGAAGCCGCTGAGAAATGGCTGAAAGAATACGATGTCGATCACATCGTCATCACGAGCCAGGACCGCGCCGCAGGCTTTTATGAGAAATTAGGCTACAAACTGAATCCGGATGCTGACCTGTCGGTATACGACCACCATGCACCGAAGAAAGACGAAGAGCCGAAAAAGCCGAAGAAAAATCTTGGCTTTACCTGTGTACTGGTAGAAAAATACGTGTAAGAGAGGACAAAAATCATGGGAAAATTATTTGACGTTTCACTGGTATTTTCATCCATACCAGAATTGCTGACAAAGCTGCCGATTACGCTGGAACTGGCCGTGGTTTCTATGCTGATCGGACTGGGACTGGGACTTGTGATGGCGATCATCAAAATGAAAAAAATCAGAGTGCTGACGCAGATTACGAATCTTCTGATTTCACTGCTCCGCGGCACGCCGGTCATCGTACAGCTGTACGTTGCGTTCTTTGGTATTCCCATGATGTTCAAGGCAATCAACCAGCAGTTCGGAACGAATCTGGCGGTTGCCAATATTTCCGGTTTCGTCTATGCGATGATCGCTCTGGGACTGAACCAGTCGGGCTTTATGGCTGAGATTATCCGTTCGGCCCTGCAGTCCGTTGACCCGGGCCAGATCGAAGCAGCACATGCACTCGGCATGACGTATCCGCAGACACTGCGCCGCATCATTCTGCCGGAGGCTTTGAGGTTGCGCTTCCGACCCTTGGAAACTCTTTTATCAGTATCATCAAAGGAACGTCTCTTGCCTTTACCTGCGCCGTTGTCGAGATTACCGCACAGGGCCAGATTATTGGAGGAAGAACGTATCGCTACTTTGAAGTTTACGTTTCACTGGCCATCATTTACTGGCTGGTAACGCTGGTGATCGAGCAGATTATCCGCGTAATTGAAAATAAAATCCGGATTCCGGACCAGGTAGAGCTGGCGTCCGCAAACGGGGAGGGTAAGAAAAATGATAAAAATTGATCATTTATCAAAAAAATATAACGACAACGTGGTGCTCGACGACATCAGCCTCGAGATCAAACAGGGCGATGTTGTGGGAATCATCGGTCCTTCCGGAACCGGAAAATCAACGCTTCTGCGCTGCGTCAACCGCCTTGAGAAACCGGAGAAGGGAACGGTGACGATCGGGGACAAGGTGATCGGCCTTTCCGAGCGGAAACCGAAAGAGCTTCTGTATTTAAGACAGAACACAGGAATGGTGTTCCAGCGGTTCAATCTGTTTGAGAAGAAAACCGCACTGGAAAATGTGATGGAAGGCCTGATTGTTGTCAAGAAGATGAAAAAGACGAGGCCAGAGCCATTGCATTAGAAGAACTGAAACTGGTCGGCATGGAGAAATGGGCAAACCACTATCCGAAACATATGTCCGGCGGACAGCAGCAGAGGGTGGCGCTCGCAAGAGCCCTCGCCATGAAACCGCAGATTCTGCTGCTCGACGAGCCGACCTCAGCCCTTGACCCGGAGCTGGTTGGAGAGGTTCTGGATGTTATTAAAAAAGTTGCGGCACAGGGATATACAATGCTTCTGGTTTCCCATGAGATGAACTTTATCCGCCATGTGTCGAACCGTGTGATCTTCCTTGATAAAGGACACGTAGTAGAAGACGGAACACCGAAAGAAGTATTCGAGCATCCGCAGAATCAGAGAACACGGGAGTTCTTCAGCAAGATGCATATTATGGCGCAGCCTGAGTATGTTATTTAAATTGAGCAGTGCCGGAATGCAGTGAAGCAGGAAATTTTGTGCTCGCACGAAATTTTCTGTTTTGCTGTATTCTGATAGGCGAAAGCCCGAAGCCCAGGGAAGCGAAGCTTTTCTGGGCCGCACTGCGGACACAGCCAAAGAGTAGGAGAAAATATTATGATAGATGAGAAAAGAATTGCTGATTTTTTTGCGGAGCTGGTATCCATCGATTCGCCGTCCTTGGAGGAGCGCGAGATGGCGGACACTCTGAAAGCAAAATTCGCCGAAATCGGAGTGAATTTTACAGAAGATCATACACAGGAGCAGACCGGTTCGAATGCGGGCAATCTGTTTGCACGTATCCCGGGCAGTATTGACGGTGCGCCGGTTCTCTTTGCCGCCCACATGGACACGGTGGAGCCCGCAAAAGGGAAAAAGGCTGTTTTCCACGATGACGGAACCGTAACGAGCGACGGCACAACTGTTCTCGGCGCCGATGATCTGGCCGGTGTGACCGCGATCTATGAGGCGGTGCGCCACATCACTGAGGCAGGAGCGCCGCACAGCCCGATCGAAATCCTGATTTCAACCGGTGAGGAGCTGTACTGCAAAGGTGCGAATGCCTTCGATTACAGCCAGGTGCAGGCAAAAGAAGCGTACGTTCTGGATTTAAGCGGCGCGATCGGTGCAGCCGCCTACGCGGCACCGACACTCGTTTCCTTCGCGGCGAAAATCCAGGGAAAAGCCGCCCACGCCGGTTTCCACCCGGAGGACGGCATCAACAGCATCCAGGCGGCTGCACGTGCAGTCGCACAGCTTCCGCAGGGCACGTGGCAGAGAGCACCACAGCCAACATCGGAAAAATCGGCGGCGGTTCCGGCACCAATATCGTTTCGGAGAGCTGCCTTGTCGAAGGCGAAATCCGCAGCCTGAACCACGAGACGGCGATGGAACTTCTGGCGACATATCAGAAAACCTTCCAGCAGGAGGCAGACGCCATCGGTGCCAAACTTGTCTGGGAAGAAAAGCTGAACATTCATGCCTATGAGACACCGCTGACGGGCGTGGCCGCAAAACACTATGAGAGCGCCGTTGCCAAAGAGGGTCTGACCGCCGCATTCGAAAAAACCTTCGGCGGCAGCGACAACAACGTCTTCGCCCAGCACGGCATCGAGGGCCTCGTCATCGCAACATCGATGAACCAGGTACATAGCTGTGCCGAGTACACGAAATCCCGGAGATTGCCAGGTAGCACGGATTGTGGCGAATCTTGCAGCACTGCAGGAAGACTGAGACGATCCCGGATGAAAAAACAGAATACAAAAATCCCCAAAGCCCACCGGCAAATGTGAAAACAAAAACCGGCGGGCTTTTCCTGTTTCCGGCACGGCTTGCCACGCAGAGAAAAATAGTCTATAATAGGGAAAAGCTTCCGGTGCATGCCGGAATTTAACACCAGTAGACAAGAAGTCCCCCGCTTCTAAAGCGGTGGGATGAATTGTTAAAAGAAACATAACGGCAGTGGCGGGCGGAGAAAAATCGGTATCCTCCACTGACATGAGGCAAGTCACAGTCGAACTATTTTCGACATGTCAGACTCCGTGAAAATACCGACTGTGAGTTGAAACAAGAATAAAAGAGGAAAAACAATGATACATACACCAATTCAGAAACTGGAATTTCCAAACGACAGAGGCGTCCGCCTGTACTGCAAGAGAGAGGATCTTCTCCCGTTTTCCCTGGGCGGAAATAAAGTGCGGATCGGACGCGCCTTTTTCCGTGACATGCAGGAGAAAAACAAAGACTGCATGATCATCTACGGAAACAGCAGATCCAACCTCTGCCGCGTGCTGGCCAATCTGTGCTGTGCCGAGAAAATTCCATGCTATATGATCTGTTCTTCCGAAGAAAACGAGGAACAACCGATCGAAACAAACAACAGCCGTCTGATGAAATGGCTCGGAGCCGAAGTCATTCCGTGCAGAAAAACAGAGATTGCACAGACCGTCGAGCAGACGATGAACCGTTTGACAGAAGAGGGATATCACCCATATTATATTTTCGGGGATAAATTCGGAACGGGCAATGAAGGCACACCGGTACAGGCCTACGTGGACGGCTACCGCGAGATTCTTGCGTGGGAGAAAGAACAGAACATTTCTTTTTCTCATATCTTTGCGGCATCCGGAACCGGCTCGACCCAGTGCGGCTGGTAAGCGGAAAACTGCTCGAGCAGGGAACGGAGCAGATCATCGGCCTTTCGATTTCATCCCGAGAGTACGACCGCGCCATCCGCATCATGGAGAGCGGCATTTCCGATTATTTTGCGAAGAATCATCTCGTGCTGCCGGAAGGATGGGAGAGTGAACTTCATCTGGAAATGGGATACCGCCAGGGCGGATACGGCCAGTACGATGAGCGGATTTTACAGGTGATCCGGGAAGAGTTCTGCCGGAACGGCCTTCCGCTGGATCCGACGTACACCGGAAAGGCATTCTGGGGAATGAAGCAGTACATAGAAGAACATCAGTTACAGGACTGCGATGTGCTTTTTATCCATACCGGAGGCACGCCGCTGTTCTATGACTGCATTCTGAACGATACCGATGGAGGAAAAAAATGAAACTGATTTCAATAGTCATCCCATGCTACAATTCCGAGGCAACGATCCGGAAAGTTGTAGAGATGGTGATGGAAGAATTCAAGAAAATGGACGGATATGACTGCGAATTTGTCCTGGTGAACGATGGTTCCCCGAAAGACAATACGTATGGGGAGATCAAGAAGCTCGGTGAGCAGTATCAGAATGTCAAGGGCATCAACCTGCTGCGCAATTTCGGCCAGCACAATGCGCTGATGGCGGCACTCCACTACACCGAAGGAGACTTTATTCTCGGCATGGACGATGACATGCAGACACATCCGTCCCAGATCAGCAAACTGATCCACAAGATGGAAGAAGGATACGATCTGGTTTACGGCTGCTATCCGAAACGGAAAAATTCGTTCCTGAAAAATGTCACCAGCAAACTGAACGAAGTTTCCTCCCGGATTCTTCTCGGACGGCCAAAAGACATCGTTTCCAGCAATTTCTGGATGATTACCCGCCAGATCAAGGACGAGGTGGTAAAATACGACAGCTTCAATCCCTATATTGACGGCATTTTCTACCGCACGACACACAAAATCGGAAATGTAGAGGTGGAGCATTTCAAACGTGCAGTGGGAACTTCCAACTATACGTTAAAGAAACTGATCAAATTGTGGCTTGCCTACTGGAACTATTCTGTAATTCCGCTTCGCATATCGTCCGTTCTCGGCGGAGTTTCTGCAGCCGGCGGTTTTCTGGCAGCCATCATGATTGCCATCCGAAAGCTCATCGATCCGACCGTGATGGTTGGCTGGTCTTCGACGATCTGCGCCATCGTTGTCTTTTCCGGATTGATTCTGATGGTGCTCGGCATCATCGGAGAATACATCGGAAAGATGATTCTGATTCTGAACCGCACGCCGCAGTATATTGTGCGGGAAACCATTAACGTATCTGATGAGGAAGAAAAAAAAGTGAAAAAAATCATGATTTTAGGTGCCGGTATTTACCAGGTGCCGCTGATCCGGACTGCACGCAGAATGGGTCTTTACACGATCGTAGTGAGTATTCCCGGCGATTATCCGGGGTTTGCACTTGCAGATAAAATTTATGAACTGAATACGCGGGATAAAGAAGCGATTCTTGCGGCGGCGGAAAAAGAACAGATCGACGGAATCTGTACATCGGGAACCGATGTGGCCGTCAGCACAATCGGCTATGTCTGTGAAAAGATGCATTTGTCCGGCATTCCGTATGAGGCGGCGGAAATTCTGACCGATAAGGCAAAGATGAAAGACGCATTCCGGCAGGGCGGCGTTTCCGCGGCAGACGGGATGCGGGTAAGAAGCGCAGAGGAGGCACAAAAAGCCGCAGAACAGCTTGGATACCGGTTGTCGTAAAACGGGTGGACAGTTCAGGAAGCCGCGGAATTACCGTGGTGGAGCATTCCGGACAGATCGAAGAAGCGTATGAAAATGCGAGAAACGGTTCGGCAAGAGATTATGTGCTGGTTGAAAAATTCCTCCGCGGAACGGAGATCGGCGTGGATGGATTTGTGCAGAACCACAAACTGGTCTTTCTGGCACCGCACACGAAATTTGTATACCGCGGTGCACACACGACCGTTCCGGTCGGCCACGCATTTCCGTATGGATGCAGCGGGGCACTGCGGGAAGAAATTGCCCGCCAGATGCAGCTGGCCGTCATCGCATCCGGTGCCGATCAGTGCTCCGTCAATGCGGATGTCTTTGTGGACGGAGAGAAGGTCTGGATCATTGAAATGGGCGGAAGAACCGGGGCAACCTGTATTCCGGAACTGATTTCAACGTATTACGGATTTGATTTTTATGAGCAGATGATCAAAAGCGCCCTCGGGGAAGAAACGGATTTTCAGCAGACGGAAAGCTGCCCGTGCATGGCAAAACTGCTGCTGAGTCCGGTAAGCGGAACCATCACACAAATCGACCGGGATCAGGTCGAACGTCTGCGTCAGGAAGGGCTGGAGCTTGTCCTGGATTATCTGGAGGGGCATGAAGTTTCTGCCATGGCAGATGGAACTGACCGGATCGGCCATGTGATTGTAAAGACGGACCGGGAAGCGGAACTGGATGAGCAGATGAAGCGGGTGTACCGCTGTATCTGGATTGATGGAAAAAATCTGGAGACAATCTGGGAAGAGAAAACAGCAAAATAAAAAACCCGGAATCTTTTCAAGATCTCAGAAGAGGAGCGAAAGGATTCCGGGTTTTGCGTTGCTAGGCATATCAATATCCGGTGGACCAATTTTGATTACACTGTTTTTACAGGCTTCATCATCATCCGATAGTAGACTGGAATCAGCAGTGCAACCGCACCGAACCAGGCAAGCGGGCTTGCGATGCAGACGGCAGTGTAGCCTAAGAAGCGTGACAGCCAGACGGTAGCAGCAAGACGCATCACAAGCTCGACCATGCATGCGGCAAACGGTGCGCGTCCGTTCTGCATACTCTGAATCGAGGTGCGGTAGACGGCGAGAAGGCCGAGCAGGAAGTAGAACGGCGCTTCGATCGTCAGGAATGCATCGGAGTAATGGTAAGAATCCGTGATTTCGCT
>ENA-OQDD01000341-OQDD01000341.1-human-gut-metagenome-genome-assembly--contig:-NODE-341-length-19992-cov-2.518701_pt1 | contig 19992 bp, 27 predicted proteins | sample MGYA00242507_ERZ504598 | MGnify/ENA primary metagenome ERZ504598 (study PRJEB26092, sample SAMD00036318) | human gut metagenome | host: Homo sapiens | study: EMG produced TPA metagenomics assembly of...
TATGCGACAAACATTTGAACACTTTTTGAACACCGCAACCGTGATGAAGTCTTCAAAGCCCCTTTCTATCAGTATTTGAGATTAAGAAAAACGGTTCGATTCCGGTCTGCGGCATGATTTTAAGTGAGAGAAACGTTGTAAAATCAACGTTTCTCTTATTTTTTTCTTATAGGTTTTGAACACACTTGAATCAAGTGAATTCCATGCTTCGATAAAAGGGCAACAATTATCTGAGAATCTGTGTTAGAATAAAGATAATAAGAGATAAACAGAAAGAGAGAAACGAAGTAATGTCACAAAAACAAAACACGTTAACAAGAACAGGAATCGTAGCACTTCTTGCCTGTGTATGCTGCATTTTATGGGGAAGTGCAATTCCGGTGATCAAGACGGGATATAGCTTGATGAATGTAGATTCCGCAGACACTGCCAGTCAGATCGTATTTGCCGGAATTAGATTTACATTGGCAGGAATTCTGGTTCTGATTTTTGCATTCTGTTCGTGAGAAAAAGATTATGATCCGGACAGGGAAATCCTGAAATATGCTGTGCCGGTATGTCTGGCTCAGACAGTAGGACAGTATTTTTTCTTTTATATAGGCGTTGCGCATACGTCCGGAGTTAAAGGTGCTATCATTACCGGGCTTGGAAATTTTATCGCAATTTTATTGTCCTGTCTGGTTTTTCGAAAAGAACGTATGACGGGGAGAAAAATTGCAGGCTGTGTACTGGGATTTGCAGGAGTTGTAGTAATTAATCTTATGGGAAATTCTCTTGATATGGGATTTAAGCTGACAGGAGAAGGATTCATTCTGATTGCACAGCTTTCCTATGGAATCTCTACGGTATTGATCAATCTTTTTCCAGAAAAGTCTCTCCGGTGGTATTGAGCGGAACCCAGTTTACGATGGGAGGGATTGTCCTGACATTGATTGGTATCGGAATGGGAGGTCATTTGGGAAATGTTACAGTGGGAGGTGTGGCTATCATCTTTATCTGGCAATGGTTTCTGCGGTGGCTTATACACTCTGGTCGGTTCTGCTTGCATGGAACGATGTCTCGAAAGTTGCTATTTTTGGATTTGTCAATCCGTTGTGCAGTGTGATATTGTCCGCATTGATACTTGGAGAGGTAAAGCAGGCATTCAATATCGGAAGTCTGGTGGCTCTGATCCTGGTTTGTGCCGGAATTTATATTGTCAATGCGAAGGTAAAAGACTCGAAAAGGGAAATATAAAACCATGTAAGCAAAAAGGGTTGTTTTGAAGATGTAACTCAGCGATATCCCATAAACAAGTATAAAATAAGCAGACAAAACAATCTGCTTCATTTTTTTATACTTGTATTCTGTCTGCAACTTCGTTTCCCAGAACGATTTTCGATCAGCGGAAGAATGATCAGAGAGTCGTGGAATTTCTGAAGGACGCGGATCGTACTGCCTTCATGAATGTCCATATCGTTCATAGCTTTCATAACTTCTGGCAGTCCGAACATCCATTTGATCGTATAAGTGCTTCCCTGACTGGATTTTGATAATGAATGCATAAAAACAACCTCCTTGCATAGAAATAAGGCGGGTAATTAAAATTTACCTGGTGTCAGGTATTTGTCATACCTGAAATTGACAGAGACACATGGAAACGGATTACCATAGAATTACTAAAAGTTAATATCAGATAATTTGTTTCTTAAGTTTTAATAATTGTATAACTGTAAGTGCCAGTTCGTCAATTATAACATTATTCTATGCAATATCTGAATAATCCTTCATTTATTCAGATATTTCAGGGTGACTGAGGCTTTTTTATTTGTGCAATCAGATTCGCAGACAAGTAAATGATATAGTTATTTCGATAGATCAGGTAAGTCCCTGGATTCAATTCCGGATATCCGATTACTCGAAAGTTATTCTACGAATTTCAGATTTTCCAGAGCATAGCGGAGTGCCATGCACATCAGTTCATTTCTCGAACGTCCGCTTTTTGCAGATAATTTATCATATTCTTCCTGAAGTTCACGTTCAAGTCGGATGGTCATAGTAATAGATTTATCCTCTTTTTTATCAGTATATTTTGGCCGGACAATAAAATCTTTTGTCATGATTATACCTCCTATAATATAAAGTATAATTACAAGGCATTGACATTGATATATCACAAAACTATAATACATATATGTAACACGATACAAAAGAAAAAGCATTGCCATAGGTTTATATGCTACAAAAGAGGGGAATATTATAATTAGTGTAGTAGTAGATTTCCGGAATAATTTTACGTTTAAATTTCTTATTTCCGCATTACCATTGGTTGTTATAGCTACCACTACGTCTTGAAATAAAAATTTATCCGGAAAGATTATTTCAAGAATCAACTTGTTAGTACACTGATGATTAGCTGAGATTAATTTTTAGAGAGTTAGAAGAATAATGAAAAGTATAATTCAGAAATTGTACAATCTGTGCATGGAAGAAAAATGACAGGACAGACATTGAGAGGCTGAGAACACAGGGCGATGATCTGTGTAAAAAGAAAAGAGAGGATGCCTATCAGTCATACCAGAAACTACGCTCCAGGCTGACAGGAGAACTGGCAGAGGAACTGGACATACTGATGGATAAACATCTGGAAATATTTCCACAGGAATTGGAAAACAGTTTTGAGGCAGGATTAAAACAGGAGCAAATTGATGTGTGAATTTTTCAGAAGAAGCAGAGACAATAAAGAGATACGGTTCGTTCCGTGACCAATGACAAGAAAGACAAAAGCTTATAGATTTGCAGACAGATGCCCGTGGAGAGATCCGCGGGCATTTGTCTGAGGAATAACATCAGTTACGAGTCAAAATTCATTAAAAATCGCCTTTGATGATAGGATTTTGACTTGTATGTCTCGGGATAGTAGACTGCTGAATAGTTACAGCTATTCAATAAACTGTGATTGCATTTTCGTTACTTTAGACAGTCACGTGAGGTTCATTCTTATCAGCAGTTGCAAGAGTATTAAATGGAATCTCATTTAAAAGCCGCTCAATCGTATGCATATGCTCATTCATAATTTTTTCTGCAAGAGGTGCATCTTTGTCAGTTATTGCATGAACAAGTCGTGTGTGCTGAGAATCAATTTCAGGTGCATCGTTGTTCTTTTTCATAAAATAAGAACGTATTCCGGTAATCATGTTTTCTGTAAGCTGGGCAGAAGCATTCAACACGCTCAGGATTAATGGATTTGCAGAAATCTGTGCAATTTTCATATGCAGATCACGATCCAGATCACCGCGGACTTTTTCATCCTGGGTGCTGTCCAGTTTGGCAATAATAAGCTGGAGTTCAGCTGCATCTAATGGTGTACAGTTTTGGGCTGCGAGAAATGCAGCTTTACTTTCCAGTGCACCTCGAAGCTGCAGGGCATCCTGAATTTTACTGTTATACATCTGAAACAGGATAGATAATGGCTCAGTAAGACAGTTGCGGAGATCTGCTGCAATATAATTAGCGCCGCCATGTACGCTGACGGTAATCCCCAGCAGGAAAGTGCTTTCAGAACTTCACGTAAAGCAGGTCTGGAAATCCCGAATTCTTCAGCCAGAATACGTTCCGCCGGAAGAGCATCTCCCGGTTTCAGTTCTCCGGTCTGGATTTTCTCGATGATTTGTTTGAGAACATCATTGAATGTGCTGGTTTTATCTATTTTTCTAAACATCTATTTTCCTCTTTCTTTATCCTTTTGTCATATAGTGGAATGCACGTATATCCATTATTATAACTTATTAAAACACAGATGCAACTGTTTCTTTCTGTCAAGCCGGTGAGAACAGTGTTTTCGACTTTTTTATTGTCCCTTATGGTTATGAAGAGAAGTAAATAAGGAAAAACGATGTATACATGACGATGAAAGAACTGACATAAACAAAAGTGAAAATGAATTTAAACAAGATGATATCAAAAAATAAATGTAATAATACACAAAAAATATCAGAAAATTCGTGAAAAGCACTGTTTTTTATTTTTTGTTGCAAGCATTGACAAAATAAGATGTATACCTTAATGTATACAACATAATACAAAGCAAACGAAAAGAAGTTTAGGAGGGCTTGAATATGATTATGAAATTTTTACAAAAAGTTCCTGCGGGACTGATGCTGGTTCCATTGCTTATCGGTGCGGTCATACATACATTGTTTCCGCAGGCATTGGAATCGGTGGATTGACGACTGCTGCATTTTCTAATGCAGGGGCTGCCACATGTATGGGACTTCAGTTGTTCTGTCTGGGTACTACATTACAATTGAAGGATATGCCGGCAGTTCTGAAAAGAGGAGGTACATTATTATTATCCAAGTTTCTGATTGGCGCAATTCTTGGAATCGTTGTGGGAAAAGTATTTGGACAGGCTGGATTCTGGGGACTTACGGCATTATCAATTGTTGCCGGAGTTACGAACAGTAATGGTTCTTTATATTTATCTCTTGTAAAGACATATGGAGATGAAGCAGATGCTGCGACAGTAGCTTTGCTGGCATTGAATGATGGTCCGTTTTTACTCTGCTGGCATTGGGAGCTTCCGGAATGGCAAGCATTCCTATGATGTCTCTTGTAGCAGTGATCGTACCGATGGTCTTAGGGATGATCATTGGAAATGTAGACAAATCAATGATGGAGTTTTTTGCACCTATGGCAGATATACTGATACCATTTGTCGGATTGACACTTGGAGCAGGTATTAACCTGAAAGACGTGGTTAAAGGAGGACCACAGGGAATCCTGTTAGGTCTGATCACAGTATTTGTCGGTGGATTTTTCACATTGCTTTTCGACAGACTTATATGCAAACAGCCGGGATATGCAGCATTTGCAGTTGCGTCTACGGCGGGAAATTCCGTTGCGGTACCGGCAGCGGTTGTGTTAATCGATAAGACGTGGGCTCCATATCAGGCGGTTGCGACAACACAGTTGGCAGCATCTGTTGTGGTCACAGCTATACTGGTACCGATTGTGACAAGTATCTGGGCAAAGAAATATGGATGTCCGCAATTATCTTCAAAATAAAAGGATATAAAAAGTGCAGGAAAGCGGTAAAGTCCGAGTCTGCACTTTTTAACATATTGAATTTATTATATAGTCATAGAATCTGCATGAAAAGCAGCCTCAAAAGAAGCTTCTTTCGAGTGGTAGAGATGTTCTTCCATTGCTTTTGAAGCGAGTGTCCAATCCTGTTTCAGGCAGTATTCTACAATTTTCAGATGTTCTTGCTGCGAAGCTAACAGACGGTTGCGGCTCTTTCTTCCGGAATAGATACGAAGCCGTGTATTCTGCTGGGCTATCCTCTCATATGTGCTGATCAGATAATCATTACCTGTTGCATCGATAAACATTTGGTGGAATTGTTTGTCTGTTTCATAATATTCGTTCAGGTCAGAAACATTCGTGGTGTCTCGTTGAAAGATTCGAAAATAATTTTGATAGATTTCATCGGAGATTTTATTTCCGTAGTGCAGGATTGAAAAAGGCTCGATCAGAGTACGTGCCTCGTGAACCATATTGATCTCGCGTATGGTTAACGGAGCGACCATAATTCCTTTTTTGGGAAGGATTGTTACTAATCCTTCCTGTTCCAGACGGCCCAGAGCATCTCTGATAGGAGTCCGGCTTGCCTGGACATCTTCTTTGAGCATTTCTTCGTTGAGCAGAGCGCTAGGAGCATATTCGCAATTGATGATCTTGTCCTTGATAATATTATAAGCGTGTTGTTTTAACGTTTCTTTTTTCATAATCAGTCTACTTTCTTTTTTATTATTGAGAATATTATTGTATTCAATATTGTATATTATATTCTATAATTTTATGTTAGTCTATCAAAAAATTCAGGGTTTGGAAAATTAAGAGAGAAAAAATCTATTGTTATTATCAATAAAAGTATAAAAGAAGATTTGAGCAAAATAGACAAAAAACAAGAAAGAATAAATATACCTTGACAAAGAATATCGTGAATGCTATGTTGTATACAACAAAGAATACATCAGAAAATACAACAAAATGGAGGAAGAGAAAATGAAAACAATTTTAATTGAAGAACCAGGAAAAGTCGTAATTGAAGAACATGAAAAACCGGTCCGCAAACCAGGAGAGGTACTTTTGAAAATTTTATATGGAGGAATTTGCGGAAGTGACCTTGGTACATACAGAGGAACTTTTGCATATGCATCATACCCAAGAGTTCCGGGACATGAGTTTTCGGGAGAGATTGTTGAGATTGATGAAAATGACAGAGGATTAAAGCCAGGCATGATCGTTACCGTTAACCCATACTTTAATGATGGTACCTGTTATTCCTGCCAGAGAGGACTTCTGAATTGCTGTGAACACAACGAGACAATGGGTGCACAGAGAGATGGCGCATTTTCAGAGTATGTCAGCGTTCCGATCGAACGTGTATATGATGGAAAAGGGCTGCCGGCAAAAACACTTGCATTAATCGAACCATTCTGTATTAGCTGGCATGGTGTATCGAGAGCAAACGTAAAAGAAGGAGATAAAGTTCTGGTCGTAGGTGCCGGCACGATTGGTGTACTTGCAGCAAATGCAGCAAAAGCAAGAGGAGCCGAGGTTTATATAGCAGACATAGCAAAAGAAAAACTGGATTATGCGGTAGATACATTTCAGTTAAAAGGTTCAATTCTGAATACTTCAAAAGAAAAATTGGAAGAAGAAGTGCAGAGAATTACGAATGGGAATGGATTCGACGTGACAATTGAAGCGGTTGGACTTCCGTCTACATTCCAGAATTGTATCGATTGCGCAGCATATGGAGGAAGAGTGGTTCTGATCGGTGTAGGTAAGAAGAATCTGGACTTTAACTTCACGATTATCCAGAAAAAAGAATTGAATATCTTTGGATCAAGAAATGCTTTAAAGAAAGATTTCCTGGAACTGATCGATCTGGTAAAAGCAGGAAAAGTCGATTTGGAGAAGATTGTGACAAATACTTATAAACTGGACGAAGCAGACAAGGCATTTAAGGAATTTTCAGAAAATGCGGGATCCATGTTAAAGGTTGTGATCGATTTTACAAAATAAAAAGGTAAGGGGGACGAAAGAATGCCCGGAAAGAAAGAATATATAAGAATAAATCCGGCGGATTCCGTTGCAGTTGCATTGCAGCCACTTGCGAAAGGAACCGATATTATCCTGGATGATGTCCAGTTTGCACTTCTGGAAGACATTCCACAGGGACATAAATTTGCATTGCATACGATAGAAGAAGGAGAGCCCGTTATAAAATACGGGAATCCGATTGGCCATGCAAAAGTGAATATTCCGCAAGGAAGCTGGGTTCATGTACATAATATGAAAACGGGGCTTGGAGACCTGATTGCCTACACCTATCATCCGGAAAAAAAGGATATAAAAAAAAGAAAACCGGATGAATTCATGGGATTCCGAAGAGTGGACGGAAGTGTAGGGTGAGAAACGAGATATGGGTCATCCCGACAGTAGGATGTGTTAACAGTGTTGCGGAAAAAATAGCAGAATTATCCCGAAAATATTGTCAAGGCAGTGTTGACACAGTAGTTGCATTTCCACATCCATACGGGTGTTCACAGATGGGAGAAGACCAGGAAAATTCAAGAAAAATCCTGTCTGATCTGATCAATCATCCAAATGCAGGAGGGGTATTGGTTCTGGGACTTGGATGTGAAAACAGCGGTATAGATATTCTGAAGCAGTATATTGGTGATTACGATGGAGAACGCATAAAGTTCTTAAATGCACAGGACTGTGACGATGAACTGGAAGAAGGCGTTCGTGCTGTGAGAGAATTATCGGCGTATGCAGGAACATTTAAGAGAGAACCAATCCCATGCAGCGAACTGATCATCGGTATGAAGTGCGGGGGATCAGATGGGTTATCAGGCATTACTGCAAATCCTACGGTTGGAGGTTTCTCTGACCTGCTGATATCCAGAGGAGGGACAACGATTCTTACAGAGGTTCCGGAGATGTTTGGAGCGGAGACGTTGCTTATGAACCGGTGTGAGAATGAACAGTTGTTTGACCAGACGGTGCATCTGATCAATGATTTTAAGAATTATTTTACCTCGCATAATCAGACGATATATGAAAATCCGTCACCGGGAAATAAAAAGGGAGGCATCTCAACGCTGGAAGACAAGTCACTGGGATGCGTGCAGAAATCGGGAACTGCACCGGTAAAAGGTGTCCTTGCTTATGGTGAACGTGTGAAAAATAAAGGTTTGAATCTTTTAAGTGCACCAGGGAATGACCTGGTTGCCTCAACTGCATGTGCTGCGTCGGGGGCACATATTGTTCTGTTTACTACAGGACGTGGAACACCATTTGCGTCTCCTGTACCGACAGTTAAGATATCATCAAACGATCGGCTGTATAACAAGAAGAATAACTGGATTGATTTTAACTGTGGGGAACTGGTAAAGGAAAAAAGTGTAGAGGAATTATCACAAAAGCTTTATGAATATGTTCTGAAGGTTGCAAGCGGGGAAAAAGTTAAAGCCGAGGAAGCAGGATTCCATGATATGGCAATCTTCAAACAGGGAGTAACGCTTTAAATTACCATGCATTCGGAAGAAGCTGCCAGTGGCAGGTTCTGGAGATTACGGAAGGAAAGGAACGTATATTTATAATGAAGAAATTAAACTATGAAGTATTAAAAGAAAGCGGTTATAAAGGTTATGTGTTAAAAGATGCACCGGAAAAAGTGCTTCAGTTTGGAGAAGGCAATTTTATGCGTGCATTTGTAGATTATTTTATCGATATGATGAATGAAAAAGCAGGATTTAACGGAAAAGTTGTTCTGGTTCAACCAATTCGGAATGTAGAAGGGGGATTCCGGCTGAATGACAGAATTAACGAGCAGGAAGGACTTTACACATTATTTCTGCGTGGATTTCAGGATGGAAAGAAAGTGAATGACAAGAGAGTCATCTCCAGTGTAAGCAGATGTCTGAATGCTTATGAAGACTACGAAGAAGTCATGAAATGCGCAGAAAATCCAGAACTTAGATTTATCCTGTGTAATACAACAGAAGCGGGAATCCGTTATGACGCAGAATGTAAATTTGAAGACAAACCAGGAGAATCCTATCCGGCAAAACTGACACAGTTTATGTATCACAGATTTGAAACATTTGGAAAAGAAGAAGGAAAAGGTTTCATTATACTTTCTTGCGAACTTATTGATGATAATGGAAAAGAACTGGAAAAATGTGTGCTGAAATATGCAAAACAGTGGAATCTTGGAGAAGAATTTATTACATGGATTCAGAAGGAAAATGTATTTTGTTCTACACTTGTTGACAGAATTGTTACAGGATATCCAAGAAATGAAGCTTCGGCCATCTGCGAAGAACTCGGATATGAGGATAATGTTCTGGATACAGGAGAAATCTTTGGATTCTGGGTAATTGAAGGCCCGCAGTCAATCAAAAAAGAATTTCCGATTGAAGAAGCAGGTCTCCCAATCCTTATCACAGATAATCATAAACCTTACAAACAGCGGAAGGTACGTATCTTGAATGGTGCACATACATCCTTTGTGCTGGGGGCATATCTTGCTGGTAAAGATATTGTAAGAGATTGTATGAATGATGAAGTTATCTGTAGATTTATGAACAAGACAATCTACGATGAAATTATTCCGACCCTGGACCTGCCGAAAGAGGAGCTATTGACTTTGCGTCAGCAGTGACGGAACGTTTTAAAAATCCATTCATTGATCATGCATTGTTGGCAATTTCCCTGAATTCAACATCAAAATGGAAAGCAAGGGTTATGCCGTCTCTGAAGGAATATGTAAAGCGAAAAGGTACACTTCCAAAATGCATTACGGCTTCCTTTGCATTCTACATTGCATTCTTCAGCGGACATACGCTGACAGAAGAGGGTCTTATCGCAGAGAGAGAAGGAAATACATACACTGTAAAGGATGACAGAGAAGTACTTCAATTCTATTACGAACACAGAGAAGACTCAACAGAGAAGATGGTACACGCAGTATGCAAGAATACAGAATTCTGGGGAGAAGATCTTACAGAAATTGAAGGATTTGAATCAGCAGTTTGCGGATATCTGGATCAGATTCGGAAAGAAGGAAGCTATTCCGTTATGAAATCTCTTATTTCGCTTGACTAAGGAGCTATGAAATGAATAAAATACTGAAAAAATTAGAGCAATTTGGAATTGTGCCGGTGGTTGTGCTTGAGGATGACAAAGATGCTGCTTTGCTGGCGAAAGCTCTGTGCGATGGTGGACTGGCATGTGCGGAGGTGACGTTCCGCACAGCTGCCGCCGAAGAATCTATTCGTATCATGTCGGAAAAGTTTCCGGAGATGGTCGTAGGAGCTGGAACTGTTCTGACAGTAGAACAGGTTGACCGTGCGGTGAAGGCTGGAGCGCAATTTATTGTAAGTCCGGGATTCAATCCTGTTGTTGTGAAATATTGTATCGATCATGAGATTCCGATCACTCCGGGTGTCGTCACACCAAGTGAAATGGAACAGGCAATTGCGATGGGACTTGAAGTTGTCAAGTTCTTCCCGGCAGAACCATCTGGAGGACTTGATATGATAAAAGCAGTAGCAGCGCCATATACGACATTGAGGTTTATGCCAACTGGCGGAATCAATCCTGAAAATATTGTACCGTATCTTCAATATGACAAAATACTTGCATGTGGAGGAAGCTGGATGGTAAAAGGAAATCTTGTGGCAAGGGGTGATTTTGATCAGATTACAGAACTGACCAAAGAAGCAGTTTCGCTGGTTTATTCTGCCAGGGAGGTGAAGTAATGGCTAAGGTTGTTACAATGGGCGAGATAATGCTCAGATTATCACCTCCAGGTATCAGCGTTTTGCGCAGGCTTCGGAGTTTGAAATAAATTATGGTGGTGCCGAGGCCAATGTGCTGTCTCTCTAGCCCAATTAGGTCATGATGTGACATATATCTCCAAAATTCCTTCTAACGCAATTGGAGAGGCAGCCATTGCAACTTTAAAAAAAACAGGTGTAGATTGCCGGTATATTGCACGGGGCGGGAAAAGGCTTGGGGTTTACTTCCTGGAAAACGGGGCATCTGTACGTCCTTCTAATGTTGTCTATGACAGAGCTGATTCGTCTATTACTCAGGCATCAGCAGAAGAATTTGACTTTGATCAGATCTTCGATGGTGTAGATCTCTTTCATGTATCCGGAATTACGCCGGTGCTAAGTGAAGAGACAGCAAGACTTACCAGGATTGCTTTGCAAAAGGCGAAGGAACACGGTGTGACAACATCGTTTGACTTAAACTACCGCACAAAATTATGGACAGAAGATATAACTGGAAAGCAGAAACTACTTTCAGATTTGATGTCATATGTGGACATCTGCTTCGGAAATACAAGAGATGCTGCAAAGTGCCTGGGATATGCAGAAAAAGATACGGATTTTATTGATGGAGACTACAGTATTTGTGTAGATGAAAAGCATATGGAAAATGTAAGAAAGAGATATGGCTTTATTTACCTTATCACAACACTTAGAAAAAGCATCAGTGCTTCGGATAATGGTTGGTCAGGCGCTGTATGCAGTAGCTCTGGACTTTATCAGGGAAGTGAATATAATCTGCATATTATAGACCGTGTCGGTGGGGGAGATTCTTTGCGGCAGGATCCTGCACGGAATTTTAAGACATATGGGACCGGAACGGGCGCTGGAATTTGCCCTTGCAGCGGCCGCCATCAAACATACAATACCGGGAGATCTCAATTATATTTCAGAAGAAGAAGTATTGACACTCATGAACAGTGACGGAAGCGGAAGAGTAAACCGATAGGGGCGGTGTTTTTGTTTTTTATTGTGTGTGTCCGGGAAAGCTGAACCACAGCTGCCAGGACCACATTGGATTTTGACATAAACTTACAAAAAGTTATAACTTGTTTATAAATTTTATAATTTTATTAGAAATTAGACAAATTTCTCTCACATTTATACGTTATGATATTTACATCTTAAGGAGATGACAGACCTTAAGAAAAAATCTTTCCTTTCCCTAAAAAGTGTAAAATGAACAGTAGATCACCGCTCAACCGACAAGATCGCCGGAGGGGCGGTGATTTTATTTTATAAGAACCCTGTGCTGAGTTCTTATGAACGTCTGTAACGGTTGAAGCAGGCGTAGATTTCCTGAGAACGTGGGACGCATAGCCACAGGAAATTTTATGGTTGTCTGCGAAGAAAGCCAAACCGTTTTGAGTCAGATTTTTTTGCAGGAATTCTACGATTTCAGGAAGTGTTCTTTTTCCATCAATCAGGTGCTCTACCGCATATTTCAGAAGGAGGCTTAAAGCGGCAGTTTGTTCTGTATCGATCAGCTGCTCAATATAGCGAAGATCGATTTCCTGACGGCCAAGAGAGAATCCGTCTGTTTTGGAGATTTTGGTTTTTAAACGTTCAGGTCTGTCATTATTGTGCTGGTATCTGTTACGCTGTGAAGAACCAGAAGATTGCACTGCTTTCGTCATTATACGGTGACTTTCTGGAATGCGAAATTCCGGGACCGGAACATTCGCCAGAGGATATTGGCCGCATAATGATTTGACAGAAGCGGTAATGTCCTTGGGTATATAATTGTCCATCTGAATGACTGTGTCTGCAATATGAAAGAATGCTCCGGAACTTCCAGCTACCAGTATGGTAGAAATACCTGCTTTTTCATAAAGGTCACGTGCACGCTCAAGGAAAGGCGTGATTGGCTCTTTATCCCGTTGAATGACTTGCTGCATAAAGGCGTCCCGTACCATAAAATTAGTGGCAGAAGTATCTTCATCAAGAAGGAAAAGCTGGCTTTTTGCTTCCATACTTTCTACGATTCCGGCCGCCTGGGAAGTACTTCCGCTGGCGTCCAGTGTGGAAAAACAATGGGTATCTTTTTTATTTGGAAGGTCATTGATGAAGAGAGAAATATCGACATCTTTGATAAAACGGCCTTCCTCAGAACGAAGCTTAACAGCTGTGTTATCTGTGATTACATATTCGCGTCCATCTCCTGGGATATGATTATATACGCCAAGTTCAAGCGCATTCAGAAGAGTAGATTTGCCATGATAACCACCGCCTACGATCAAAGTGATTCCCTTTGGAATTCCCATTCCTGTGATTGTTCCTTGGTGTGGAAGCTCCATGGAAATACGCAGACTTTCAGGAGAATTGAAAGGGATGGAATCCTTCATAGGGCGGGAAGAAATGCCGCTTTCTCTGGGAAGAATAGCACCATCAGCTACAAATGCGCAGAGATTTCGGCAGGACAGTTCATGACGGATGAATTCCTGATCTTCGGCAAGCTGCATATAATTTAACAGGTTCTGTGCATCAAGACTGCAATAGAAGAAAGATTTGCGAACACATACAGGCAGGAAATCAAAAAGAATTTTTTCCAGTTCTGTGGCGTTAATGGTACGTCCATTGGCAGGAAAGCCTACAAAGAAACGGACGGTTATGCCTTTCATTGATTTCACACGCTGTTCGGGAAAGAATTTCCTGATCGCAGTGGCTTACTGTGATAAGACCGCTTTTACCGGAGCCTTTTGCACGGAAACTAAAGTGGCTGACCTGTTTTTCAAACTGGCGGGTGAGGTAGTCACAAAGAGTTGTTCTGGAGAGAAAATTTTTATAATATTCTTTTGGAAAGCGGGCATCTGTGTGGGAAATCTGGACGCTTACGTGAGAAGGGGATGCAAAAGGATCACCCTGTACATGGTCGATGGAAAGAAGATAATTTCCGAAATGATAGACACCTTTCAGAGCTTTGTAGGCTGGATAACTTTTTCTGTTTATGGAATGAAGCTGCTGACGCAGCTCTTCTGAATTATTCATGTGGAAACCTCCTGAATGATTGATAGATTGTTATTTTTTACACGCTGTTATTCTGCGGAGTGTTTTGACATGTATATGCCAAAATTCCAAGACATACAAGCCTCAATTCCATTGTTGCTGCAAGCGATCTGGAATTAGGGATACATTATTGAGAAACGAAGTGAACAGCTATGTAGAATCTAAATATAACTATAATAGAAGCTAAGAAGATTGTCCAGACACAGTAAGTTAGGAATAAAAAACTTTTTGAGCTTAACATCATTGTATGGAAAAATTAAGAAGGATGTTTTATAATAGAAAAAGCAATACTAGAGTCAGATAGTTGCCGAAAAAATAAACGGCGGCAACGTCAGATAGAAAGGCGGAATCATAAATGGAACGTAGAAATGCATGGCTTTCTTATACAGAAGCAGAAGAAAAAGAATTAGAAAAGACTGCGAAAGCATATCGAAACTTTCTTAATGTAGGTAAGACAGAACGCGAATGCGTGACACAGATCGTGAAAGAAGCCCGCGAAGCAGGTTATGAATCTCTGGAAGAAAAGACTGCAAAGGGTGAGAAACTGAAAGCCGGAGATAAAATTTATACAGTAGGAATGAAGAAAATCGTTGCGCTTTTCCATATCGGTCAGGATGATATTGAAGAGGGAATGAACATTCTGGGTGCACATATCGATTCTCCACGTCTTGATGTAAAACAGAATCCTCTCTATGAAGATACAGACCTCGCATATCTGGATACTCATTATTATGGAGGTGTTAAGAAATACCAGTGGGTAACACTTCCACTTGCAATCCATGGAGTAGTAGTAAAGAAAGACGGAAGTGTAGCAGAGGTAAATATTGGTGAAGATGAAGAAGATCCAATCGTATATATTACGGACCTTCTGATCCATCTGGCAGGAAAGCAGATGCAGAAAAAAGCTGCCGAAGTAATTGAGGGAGAGAATCTTGATATTCTGATCGGAAGCAGACCATTAAAGGATCTTCCGGATGATAAGAAGAAAGAGGCAGTGAAACAGAATGTACTGAATATCCTCAAAGAGAAATATGCCATAGAAGAAGAGGATTTCCTTTCTGCTGAACTTGAAATCGTACCGGCAGGTAAGGCAAGAGAGTGTGGCCTTGACAGAAGTATGATCGCGGCTTACGGCCAGGACGACAGAGTCTGCGCGTATACTTCTCTGCTTGCAATGTTTGAAATGGAAGCACCGAAACGCACCTCATGCTGTCTGCTCGTAGACAAAGAAGAAATCGGAAGCGTAGGTGCAACAGGAATGCAGTCCCGTTTCTTTGAGAATGCAGTGGCAGAACTTCTGGATGCAATGGGCTGCTACAGTGAGCTGAAACTAAGAAGAGCGATGAGGAATTCCAGCATGCTTTCCTCCGATGTAAGCGCGGGTTATGATCCTTCTTATGGAGAAGCATTTGAGAAAAAGAATGCCGCTTATCTGGGAAGAGGTATCGTACTGAATAAATTTACCGGAGCAAGAGGTAAATCCGGATCAAATGATGCAAATGCAGAATATGTGGCAAGAGTAAGAAACATTTTTGATACTCATGAAATCGCATTCCAGACTGCTGAGCTTGGTAAAGTAGATGTAGGTGGTGGCGGAACAATCGCATATATCGCAGCTTTATATGGAATGGAAGTAATCGACAGCGGTGTTGCGGTACTGAGCATGCATGCGCCTTGGGAAGTAACGAGCAAAGCAGATGTTTATGAAGCGAAGAAAGCGTATAAGGCATTTTTACTGGATGCATAAAAATATGAAGAAAATGCAGTTTTTGTTTCGTTTATAGTTAACAGAGACTTGCTGATTCCACAGAAAAGGACAGAACTTTTTGGAAAATTAAGGATCTGTCCTTTTCTTTATAGCAATTTCAGAAAATACTGTAATTAATCCAGCCCATCAGAGAGTGAAACCCTGCTGGACTGTCTTACTTGCATTATTTTCTGGAATTGTTATAGGAAATTACTTTGTAATTTTCCGGGATATAATAAGATCCGTCGGGATGAATGAATTATGGCGGATAATATATTGTATATTGGAATTGCGGGATAAATGGAGGAAAAAATGGGAGAAGCGCTGATCAGAGTAAAAGATTTGTGTAAGATATATAATCCCGGTGAGAATGAAGTGCGGGCACTGGATCATATTAATCTGGAAATCGATAAAGGTGAATTTGTTGCGATCATCGGACAGTCGGGATCCGGGAAATCTACGTTTATGAATATGCTGGGGTGCCTGGACGTTCCTACTTCCGGTGAATATTTTCTGAATGGTACAGATGTATCTACGATGGAAGACAATGAACTTTCAGAAGTGAGAAATCGAGAGATTGGATTTATTTTTCAGGGATTTAATCTGATTTCCAATCTGACTGCCATAGAGAATGTAGAACTTCCCCTGGTATATAGGGGTGTAGACAGAAAAACCAGACATAAACTCGCCGTGGAATCCTGACCATGGTCGGGCTTGAGAAACGAATGGATCACAAACCAAATGAAATGTCAGGCGGACAGCAGCAGAGGGTTGCCATTGCCAGGGCGATAGCAGCGCAGCCACCGGTAATCCTGGCGGATGAGCCGACTGGAAATCTGGATTCTGCGTCCAGTAAGGAGATTTTGCAGATTTTGAAAAATATGCATGAGCAGGGGAAAACAGTCATACTGATCACTCATGATAACGGGATTGCTGCACAGGCGAGACGTGTGGTCAGGATTATAGATGGCAAGATCGAGTCAGATTTCGTTAATGAGAATTATGGAAAAGAAGAATACGTGAAAAATCAGCTGGATGCCTGAATGATGTTTTGTAAATAGCAGATGTATTAAGCTGCATACGGAAAGCTATATTATTGGAGTGAGATAAATAACAGAATGATTGCATTAACTGCATTATTTTCTGAAATTGCTATAGATGCGAGGAGGAATCAGGTAAAATTATGAAAAAAAAGAAGAGTAAAAAGAAAATTATCATAGGTGCAGCTGCTGTTTTAGTTGTTGCAGGCGGTGTTACGGTAGCAGGACAGAGAAATTCAAAGGAAACGCAGATTCCGCAGGTGCCGGTAGTAACGGCTGAGATGGGAGACGTTGAAGAAATCGTAGATGCTACAGGAACAGTAGGAAGTGAAGAGGAAAAGACATATTATTCTCCGGTAAACGCAGAGTTAAAAACAGTTTCTTTTTCCCAGGGAGATGTGATAAAAAAGGAACAAAGCTGATTGAATTTAACACAGAGGATCTGGAGAAAGATAATCAGAAGGCTGAACTGAATTTAAAATCAACGAAATATGATACGAAAGACACCCGGAATAAATCTGATAAAGCAGAGAAGAAGCAGAAAGATGCGAAAAAGAATGTTCAGGAACTTGAGAAGAAGATAAAGGATAAGAAAGCTTATGTGGCGTCTTTGAAGTCTCAGATTTCGGCGGCAACAGCTGCGGCTCAGCGGGAAGCAGCAGCTCAGGCGTCCGCACAGGCAGCAGCCCAGGCTCAGGCACAGCAGCAGGAAGCGCAGGCAAAAGCCCAGGCCGAGGCGAAGAAACAGCAGGAAATTCAGCGCAAATATCAGGCGGCGCTTAATACATATAAGACAGAAACCCTGCCACAATACCAGCAGAAACTTTCCGAGCTGAATTCGCAGTATAACCAGGCACAGAGTACCTATAATCAGGCAGACACTGCATATCAGATGGCATTTGCCACATGGCAGGCAGATCCTTCTGATGAAAATATACAGGCCCTGAATGCTGCAGAAACTTCCAGAACTCAGGCACAGATTGCAATGCAGCAGGCAAAACAGGCATATGAGGATTATAAACAGCAGACACCTCAGATGCCAGACCTGTCTGATTTTACTCAAAATAGTTCCGGATCTTTAGAAGAGTTTACAGATGGTACAGAAGATGATACCTCAGAGGATGATACAGCGTCGGGAGATTATGCCTATAGTGGAGGTGACAGCAGCGCAGTAACTGCCGATACTTCTGCGTTGGAGAGTGCATTGGAATCAGCTAGCGATGAACTTGCCGAGCTTCAGTCGGATCTGGCTTCTGAGAAAGCAATCGCAGAAGCAGATTCCACGAGTCTGACAAAAGAGGAAAAAGAGAAGTTAAAAGTAACCGATAACCTTTCTGAATTGGATGCAAAATCAGCTAAAGAGCTGGTGGAGGAAGGAAAGAAAGGAATCACAGCGGAATTTAACGGAATCGTTTCCAAGGCAGATATCAAACAGGGAGCGGCAGTTACCCAGGGAATGGAGCTTTTACCATCCAGAATACAGATAAAGCGAGTGTGGATGTGACTCTTTCCAAATATGATTATGATACGGTAAAAGAGGGACAGTCCGCAGAAATCACACTTGGTGATAATACTTATCAGGGTACGGTGACTAAGATGAGTCATATTGCAGTGCAGAATGAGAAAGGCACACCTGTTATTTCTGCGACGGTAAGCATCAATGATCCGGATGATGATATTTTTCTGGGAGTAGATGCAAAGGTCAAGATTCATGCAGCATCTGCAAAGAACGTTGTAACTCTTCCGGTGGAAGTGGTGAATATCGGAAAAGATGGATCTTTCTGTTATGTGATAGAGGATGGCCTGGTGACGAAAAGAGATATCACAACAGGAATCAGCTCAGAGGACTATGTGGAAGTTATAGACGGAATCAAGGAAGGCGAAGAGGTAATTTCTGATCTGGGAGATTATACAGAAGGAATGGAAGTACAGGCAGTTTCTGAACAGACGGGAGAGGATGCCGATGAGTAATCTGTATGAATATATCAAAATGGCAGTCCATAATATTATGGCAAATAAAGGCCGTTCTTTTCTGACTATGCTTGGTATTATCATTGGTATTGCATCCGTAATCGCAATCGTGTCTATCGGTGAGGGAACTAAGAACCAGATGAACAGTGAGATTGATGACATCGGTGGCGGACAGATTGCCATAAGTGTCAGCAGTGACGCCCAGACAGCGGAAGAGTGGATTACTGCTGATGATGTGGAGGCGATCAGAGAGCTGGACGAAGTGGAAGGTGTAAATGTTTCTGATTCTTTTGACGGAGAAACGACTACCGGTAAGGGAAACTTCACACTTATGGTGACCGGAGAAGGACCTGATGCGAAGTTGTTAAATAATGCAACGATGAAGCATGGAGTCTATTTTGGGGAAAATGAGGTCCAGGAAGGGAAAAACGTTTGTGTAATTTCTGATTCAGATGCGAAAAGACTCTTTGGTACAGATGATGTTGTGGGAATGAGCATAGATGTTAACTGCTATGGTCTGACTAAGAGCTTACGTATCTGCGGTGTGACGACGCAGAAGGAGAATGGAACCTTTGTAAGCTATACATATGAAGGAATGCCGGTTACGGTTAATGTTCCATATACGACAATGAATGAGTTTACCGGTGTATCGGATTATTTTTATTCTGCGACGATACAGGGAGATAAGAGTCTGGACAGTCAGAAGGTTGCAGACAAGGTAGTGAGTCTGCTTGAAAAAGACACCAGTGTGCTGGTGAGGATTATTTTCAGGTGCAGAGTTTCCAGGATATTATGAGTTCCATGAATCAGATGCTGGATATGGTAACTGCATTTATCTCCTTTGTCGCAGGAATTTCACTGCTGGTTGGAGGAATAGGCGTTATGAATATCATGCTGGTTTCTGTCACAGAACGTACCAGGGAAATTGGTATCCGTAAATCATTGGGAGCGAAGACTTCTTCTATTATGATGCAGTTTCTGGCAGAGGCTGCGATTCTGACTGTAATTGGTGGTCTGATAGGCATTGTACTGGGCGTGATCGGAGGGTATGCGATCTGCTCAATTATAAGCAGCAGTATGGAAATGACGATCACCCTGGAATCAGCCTGAAGACGATTCTGGCGGCAACACTATTTTCTTGTGCGGTGGGTGTTTTCTTTGGAATCTATCCTGCCAAAAAAGCCGCAAAACTCAGCCCTATCGAGGCACTTAGACGTAATTAAGTTGTTGCAATTGCCATAATTGTACTGTTCAAAAGAAAAATAAAAAATTCAAAAAAGTGTTGACAAATCATTCAGTATAGAGTAGAATACTCATTGTTGTGAGGGAC
>ENA-OQDD01000342-OQDD01000342.1-human-gut-metagenome-genome-assembly--contig:-NODE-342-length-19982-cov-1.827953_pt1 | contig 19982 bp, 16 predicted proteins | sample MGYA00242507_ERZ504598 | MGnify/ENA primary metagenome ERZ504598 (study PRJEB26092, sample SAMD00036318) | human gut metagenome | host: Homo sapiens | study: EMG produced TPA metagenomics assembly of...
CTCCTATGGATTTCAGACTTCCTGCTGTCATTGGAACTCGTATTAATCAAGATTTGAACAATTAAGATATGGGAATGGCATTGATCATAATTGGGTATTGAATACTAAGGGGATATTCATCAAGTTTGTGCCACATTGGAGTCACCTGTTACGGGGATTGTACTCAATGTTTATACTGACGAGCCGGGTATTCAGGTTTATTGTGGTAATTTTCTAGATGGGACATTGACGGGTAAAAAAAATACAATATATAATTTTCGGGCCTCTGTGTGCTTGGAAACGCAAAAATATCCCGATACACCTAATAAGGCAGACTGGCCTACGGCAGTAGTGAGACCAGGAGAAAAATATCAAAGTCATTGTATTTACAAGTTTTCGGTACATAAATAATGTATGTTAAGGTAGAAGGAATTGTGGAATATAACATTTGGGATAAATAAGATTCAGAGAGGAAGAGTCCTGAAAGAAGCGGTGAGAGTAAACACTGGTTCTTTTGGGACTTTTTCCGGATAATTATTGATATGGAGAATTTAATCTTTAATTTTGTACTCTCTAAACTAAATTGATATACTATGAAAAGAATATTCATAATAGGACTTCTTTTTTATATGCATTTACTCTTTACTCTCAAAGTAATATCCGATATTATTTCAAAACATTGGATATTCAAGACGGACTCTCGCAAAACACGGTGAACGCTATTTTGCAAGATAAACAAGGTTTCATGTGGTTTGGAACAAAAGATGGTTTGAATCGTTTTGATGGCCTGAGTTTTCGTATTTTCAAAAAAGAGAATTCTGCTTTAGGAAATAATTTTATCACTGCACTTCATGAGGATAAAGAAGGAAATATTTGGGTTGGAACAGATGCAGGCGTTTATGTGTATAATCCTTTATTAGAAGACTTTACAGTATTTGATAGAGTTAGTGACACAGGTGATATGATTAGTCGTGCTGTGACTCGTATTGAAAGTGATGAAGATAGTGATATATGGATTTCCGTGGATTATCAAGGATTGTTTCATTTTGATCGTGTGCAAGATCGGTTAATTAATTGTCTGCATAGAGATAAGCGTAAGAACCAATTGGCCAATGTTACGCGTTTTTGGTTTGAGGAAAAACTATGTTGGGTCAGTTTATATGACGACAACCTATATTATACAAAAGATAATTTTAAGACATTGTTTCCCTTTCAGGATTCTGAAGGAAAAGAGCCTTTTAAAGATGATATCATTAATACTTGGATTATGGGTCCCCATAATTGTTGGTATATCGGTTCTTCTAATGGTTTGACTGAAATTAATCTGACAACAGGGCGGGTAAGGCGTTTGTTGAATTATTATGTGCGTGATTTAGGCTTTAAATCGGATAAGGAATTATGGGTAGGTACGGAGTCGGGGCTATATATTTATGATTTGGAAAAAGGTGAAATAGCTCATCTCACTGTTTCAAACGGGAATGATTCTTATGCTTTAGCCGATAATGCTATTTATTCTATATGCCGTGATAATGAGGGAGGAATGTGGATCGGATCTTATTTTGGCGGGGTCAATTACTATCCGCGTCAATGGACTTATTTTGAAAATTCTAACTCGTGATGATTATTAAAAATTTTGGGCGTAGGTACGTGAGTTCTGTGAAAGTAATGATGGTACTGTTTGGATTGGTACTGAAGATAAGGGATTATTTCATTTTTATCCGGAAAGTGGAAAGATTGAAAAATTCTCACATCCTGCTATTTATCAAAATGTTCATGGTTTATGTTTGGACGGTGATGATTTGTGGGTAGGCACTTTTTCCGGAGGTTTAAGCCGTATTGATTTGCTTACGAAGCAAGTAAGACACTATCAAAAAGGTATAAGCCCAAATTCTTTGGATGCCAATAATGTATTCTCTATTTGTAAAACTACATCTGGTGACTTATGGATTGGCACTACATCTGGATTGCTGCGATATATCGTGATACAGATGACTTTACTAGGATGCCGGAACTAGCTAATATGTTTGTTTATAAAATATTGGAGGATTTTAGTGGGAATTTGTGGCTGGCAACTTATTCTAACGGTGTTTTTCGTTATGATGTGAATAAGAAAGAATGGAAGAATTTTATTTTTCACAAGAACGATTCCACTTCATTACCTTATGATAAAGTAATCAGTATTTGTGAAGATAGTCGTAAGCGGTTATGGTTTATGACACAAGGGGCGGGTTTTTGCCGTTTTAATCCGGAAAATGAAAGCTTTACTCGTTTTGATATGTCGAAAGGTTTTCCTAGTAATATCATTTATCGGATGGTAGAGGATAATCGGGGGAATTTATGGTTGACAACTAATAATGGTTTGGTTTGTTTCAATCCGGAAACAGATGATAAACGAGTTTATACTACAGCAAACGGATTGCTAAGTAACCAGTTTAATTATCAGTCTGGGTATAAAGATAAGATGGGACGTATCTATTTAGGTAGTATAAATGGTTTTATCACTTTTGATCCATCTACTTTTGTAGAAAATACTTTTGTTCCACCAGTTGTCATTACAGATTTCTTCTTATTCAATAAACGAATGCAGATCGGCAGTAAGGATTCTCCATTGAAAGAAAGCATCGTCTTTTCTGATGAGGTCGAGTTAGAATCTGATCAAAATTCTTTTTCATTGCATGCGGCGGCATTAGGTTATCAGGCACCGGAAATGAATCAATTGGTTTATAAAATGGAAGGATTTGATAAAGAGTGGTATAATGTAGGGCGGAATTCGGTAATCAATTATTCCAATTTACCATATGGAACTTATATTTTCCATTTAAGAGGATCGAATAGTGACGGAAAATGGAATGAAAAAGAGCGTATATTGAAGATTCATATTTTACCTCCGTTTTATTTATCAGGGTGGGCCTATTTTATTTATTTGCTATTAGGAATTCTGTCTGTGGTAGGTATCATTTATTATTTCCGGAAAAGGAATGAGCAGAAACACCAACAGGCCATGGAGAAATTCGAACGGGAAAAGGAACGCGAACTCTATACTGCAAAAATAGATTTCTTTACGAATGTGGCGCATGAGATTCGTACTCCTTTGACATTAATCAAAAGTCCGCTTGAAAATGTGCTTGTTTCTCCGAATGTATCTGCAGATATCCGTGATGATTTGGAAATAATGAATCTGAATACTACCCGTTTACTGGATTTGGTTAATCAGTTACTTGATTTCAGAAAGACTGAAACACGTGGGTTTCAACTGAATTTTGTAGAGTGTAATATTTCGGATATATTACAGCAGATTTATATGCGGTTTACTCCATTGGCACGGCAAAAGAAATTGGAATTTGTTATTGAATGTTCGGAATCTATCTATGCGTCGATAGATCGTGAGGCGTTGACTAAGATAATTAGTAATCTGTTTACTAATGCCATTAAATATTCTGAAACTTATATTCATGTCCGGTTGTGGATGGAGGATACTTGTTGGTTCTTGTCTGTCTGTAACGATGGCAATGTAATTCCTATGGAAATGCGTGAAGAGATTTTTAAGCCTTTCATACAGTATAAGGACGGATTTTCCCGTAAGGTTTCGGGTACGGGAATTGGTTTGGCATTGGCAAGATCTTTAGCTGAGTTGCATGAAGGGAACTTAATTATGGATGATTCACAAAAGCAGAATTGTTTTATTCTTTCATTGCCAGTAAAGCATGAACATACTATTGCCATTTCGAAGAGTGAGATTAAGTTGAAAGAGGATCCGAAAGAAGAGGATCCGGGACAATTGCAACAGAAGCCGCGTTACACTGTATTGATTGTGGAGGATAATGTTGAAATGTTGGCTTTTGTTGTCAGACAATTGTCACCTGTTTATCAAATATTGACTGCAACTAACGGAGTGGAGGCCTTAAAGGTGTTGGAGGGGCATACAGTGAACTTAATAGTATCGGATATAATGATGCCCGAAATGGATGGGTTGGAATTATGTGACCGTATAAAATCAGACTTGGATTACAGTCATATTCCTATTGTACTGTTGACGGCTAAGACCACTTTACAATCAAAAATAGATGGTTTGAAATCTGGAGCGGATGCTTATATTGAAAAGCCGTTTTCTGTGGAGTATTTGAAAGTGTCTGTTGCCAATTTATTAAGTAATCATGAAAAGCTGCATGCGGCTTTTGCACATTCACCGTTTATACAGACCAATTCTATGGCTATGACGAAAGCGGATGAAACTTTTTTGAAAACCTTGAATGAAGTGATTGTTGCCAATATGCAAAATCCGGACTTCTGTCTGGACGATATGGCGAGTTTGCTCAATATGAGCCGTTCCAGTTTGAACCGCAAAATAAAAGGAGTGTTGGACATGACCCCTAATGACTATATCCGTTTAGAGAGATTGAAAAAAGCTGCTCAATTATTAAGGGAAGGAGAATGTAAGGTAAATGAAGTATGTTATATGGTTGGCTTCAATACTCCTTCTTATTTTACTAAATGTTTTCAGAAGCAATTTGGTATTTTACCAAAAGATTTTGTGAAATGATTTTTTCGGCGCATGAAATAGAATAATAGAACTAATCGCCCTCAGGAACTATTCTGAGGGCGATTTTTGAATGTATTATTCTATTAATTGGTTGAATAGTTCTAGCACATTCGGGGAGTTTGGAATACATTTGCATCACAAAAAGTTGAGAATATGATTCATGTAATACTGTGAAAAAAGAAATGCCTATGACATAACAAGAATGTGACCTTTAAATTCTATCTGTTGTATGTATATTTATGAACATACTTGTGATTAATTAAAAAGCGGAACTGAAATCTCCGCACAATTTTACAAATCTAATTCTATAAAAAATGATTAAAAAATTATTACTCTTCTTTCTGACTATTTTTACGATGACTGCTTATGCGCAGAACGTAACAATGACCGGAACCGTAGTAGACACAAGACAACCTGCCTTTAATTGGTGTGAATGTGGTTATTAAGGGTACTTCTACCGGTACTACTACTGATTTGGATGGTAAGTTTACTCTTACTGGAGAAAATGGACAAACATTGGTTTTCTCATATATAGGGATGACCCTCCAAGAGATTGTTTACAAGGGAAAACCTTTGCACGTGATAATGAAGGATGATTCCAAGGCTTTGGAAGAGGTGGTTATAATTGGTTATCAGACTGTGAAGAAATCTGATCTGACGGGTGCAGTAGCAGTAGTTGATACCAAAGAGATGAAAAAAAGCTCAGCTGGAACACTTGTCAGTCAGATGCAGGGGCTTGCTACAGGTGTAAACGTTCGTAGTAGTGGTAGAGCAGGTGAGGATGCTTCTATTCAAATTCGTGGTGTGGGTTCATTAAGTAATAATGCTCCGTTGTGGGTGGTCGATGGGATGATAACTGATCCGGGAGTTGACTTTAATCCGGCTGACGTTGAATCTATTCAGATCTTGAAAGATGCTTCCGCTGCCGCTATATATGGTTCTCGTGCTGCTAATGGGGTGATTATTGTTACTACTAAGAAAGGGGTGAGTGGTCCTATGAAGGTGAATGTGAGTGTGAAAGAAACATTGGAGTGGAGTCCGAAGTTTGATTTGATGAATGCGGCAGAGTACATTAAATATAATGATATAGCTTATAAAGAAGCGATAAAAGATGGTATAGCCTCCATAACAACAACTCAGAAGCATTCCGAATATGATACCAATTGGCAGGATGAGGTATTGAAGACAGCTTTGGTACAGGATTATAATGTATCTTTATCCGGTGGTGGAGATTCGGGTAGTTATTTTGTTTCAGCTGGTTACTATAATAATGATGGTGTATCTTATGGAAATACGTTTGATCGTTATAGTTTCCGTGTTAACACACAGGGAAAAAAGGTTGGTTTTCATTCGGTGAGAACTTGGCCTACTCATTAACTAATACAGATCCGAACCAGACAAATACTTATAATGACTTTTTACGTATGATGCCTACTATTCCGGTTTATGATGAGAATAATCCAGGTGGTTATGGATATGGAGATGCGGCTAAATATAATACTTTCGGTGTAAATCCCATTGCACGTGAAAATTTGGAAAAACGCCATATGAGACAAAATCGTCTGAATGGTTCATTGTGGTTGGAGTTCAAACCTTTCGAGTTTCTTTCTTATAAGTTCAATGGGGGCGTTGACTTGTATTTCTATGAAAATTCATGGTTTCGTGGTGAAGGTAATTGGCAACAAAATCAGGAACATCGTGATCCGGAGAGCCAGAAAGCACGTGATAATACTTATAATATGCTGATTGAGCACACGTTGAATTTTAACAAGGATTTTGGAAAACATCATGTCGATGCAGTATTAGGTACTACTTACCAACATCATGAGTGGGAGGGGTTATGGGCTTCCCGTCTTAATTTTCCTATGTTAGGTAATGGTGATTATCTGACAGTGTTAAATGCTGGACAAAGTAACCAACAGAATACTAATAGTATTAGTGAGAATGCCATGATCTCTTATTTGGGACGTGTTAATTATATTTATGATGACAAATATTATCTGACAGCTACTTTCCGTCGGGATGGTACTTCTCGTTTAGCTAAGGAAAATCGCTGGGGTAATTTTCCTTCTGTTTCTGCTGCCTGGAGAATTTCTAAGGAAAGTTTCTTTAAGGTACCTTGGATTGATGATTTGAAGATCAGGGAAATTGGGGGCGTTTGGGTAATGCTTCTATCGGTGATTGGGATTATGTTGGTACTATTAATCAAAGCATTGTGACGGTATTTGGTGGAGCTATTGTACCTGGAGCCACTCAAGTAAAATTAGTGAATACCAATCTTGTTTGGGAAACCAAAGAAACCGTAAATATTGGTTTTGACGCTAGTTTTCTCAATTCACGTTTGACTTTCAGTGCCGAGTATTATCATTCAAAGACTAAGGATGTTTTGACGGAAATGCCTATTGCCATCTCTACCGGTAATCAAGAAGGGGCACCTAAAGCAAATGCGGCTAGTTTGCGCAATCGTGGATTTGAATTGAGCTTGGGGTGGAAAGATCAAGTTTCAGATTTCAAATATGGTGCATTGTTGAATATTACAACTTTGAGTAATAAAGTATTAAGTTTAGGATATGAAAAACCTTTTATTGATTCAGGTCAGGCAAGAACGAGGTTGAATGGTCCGTTGGCAGAATTTTTTTTGTATAAAACCGATGGGATTTTTAAAACACAAGAACAAATAGATAATTATGTAACTCCTGATGGCGAACCTATTATGATTTCCGGGAAACGTCCGCAATTAGGTGATGTGAAATATATTGATACGGATAATAATGGACAGATTACGGCGGATGACCGTCAATTTTGCGGAAGTCCGTGGGCAAAGATGCAAATGTCATTGGTCTTGAATGCTGAATGGAAAGACTTTGATTTCAGTATGATGTGGAATGGGCAATTTGGTAATAAAATTTATAATGTATCCAAATGGCAAGGACGTTTGTTCTCGGACAATTCCAATTATCTTCGCTTCAAGAAGGGAGAAGAACCTTATCAGGTAAATCAGAATTCTGATACGCCACGTATAATTTATGGTGACCAACGTAATTCATGGGATGCGGATCGTTTCCTTGAAAACGGTTCTTATTTCAGACTGAAAAATATTTCTATCGGATACAATCTTAAAAAGGAATGGTTGAAGAATTTGGGTATTGACAAACTTCGTTTATATGCTACCGGTAGTAATCTGCTCACTTTTACAGGCTATTCCGGGCTTGATCCTGATTTTATAAACACTAATATTTGGAATAGTGGAACGGATAGTTTTTCATATCCTAATACTCGTTCTGTTATGTTTGGCTTGGATTTGACCTTTTAACTTATAAATTAGTATACTGATATGAAGAAAATATATAGATTTTTATTTGCTGGTGTCTTGGCTTTGTGTGCTACCGGATGCAGCTCAAGTTTATTGGATATAGAAAATCCGAATGAAGTAACCAATACTACTTTTTGGAAATCGGCGGATGATGCAAAAGCTGGAGTAAATGCTTGTTACAGTTTCTTATATAAAGAAGGGACTTGGATGCGTTGGTTGTCTTTTCGTTACGATCTGTCATCAGATGAAGGATGGAGTTCGTCTCCTTGGATAGAATTAGGTGACTGGACGCGTTTTCTTTATAATAATTATGATTTCTATGAGGGTAATAAGGTACATTGGAGCATTTTTATGTAGGGATCTTTCGTTGTAATCAGGTTTTGGCTAATGTGCCTGCGATTGAAATGGATGAGGTTCAAAAGAACCAACTTTTAGCACAGGCTTCCTTTTTGCGTGCTCTGTGGTATTTTCAGATAAATCTTTTGTGGGAGAAAGGGACATTAGTTCTTGAACCTCAAAATGCTGATTACATACCTAAGGACGCTTCAGAACAGGAAATTTGGGATCAGATAGAAAAAGACCTTACGTTTGCAATGGAGAATTTGCCGGAGGCATGGGATGCGGCAGATTTAGGCAGAGCGACAAAAGGTGCTGCTAAAGCTTTGTTGGGCAAGGCTTATATGCAACAACATAAATATGATAGGGCCAAAGAACAGTTGCAATGGCTGATTGATAGGGAAGGCTCTTTGTATGGTTTGCTTGATAACCGTGAAGACAATTTTACCGATTTGAATGAAAATAATCAGGAGGGAATATTTGAAATTCAGTTTGATGATCAAAATAAGGGGGGCACAGGCAATGATGCCAGTATGGCATTCGGTTTCCAGCGTACTCAGTTTTATGCACCCGGTGGCACTCATGGTACGGGTTGGGGCGATGGTAAAGCGCGTCGTTGGCTAGTAGATGAGTTCTTGAAAGAGAGAAGGGTTGATGGCAGAAATGACTTGCGTTTATACAATAGTATTCTTTATAAACATTTTGGAGATGATTTTCCTGATCAGTCAAAAAATACTATGCCAATGAAGATGCGTCACAATGGTTTGATGAGTGGGGACAGGACACAGAGGATTGTTTATATTCGCAAATACAATACTTCTTACTATCGTGAACGTGAAGACTATTTCGCACGTAATAATTATCGTATTATGCGGTATGCTGATGTTTTATTGAGTTATGCGGAGTGTTTGGTTGAAACTGGAACTTCGGCTTCTGATGCGGCTGTTTATGTTGATAAGGTAAGAGAACGTGCAGGGTTATCCAAACTGAAAGATAGTCGGTGGAAGGATTGTTTAAGTTCAAAGGAGGTCTTTATCAAACGTCTTCAGATGGAACGTGCTTTGGAACTTTGTTTCGAAGGCTGGCGTTGGGCGGATTTGAAGCGCTGGGGATTGCTTGATTCACAGGCTGGTATTGACGAGCTGAAAGCTCGTGACAAGGACTTCAACAATTTTGTGATTGGCAAACACAAACGTATGCCTATCCCTACATCGGAAGTTGAAATCAGTAAGATTGATGATGTTCCTCAACTAACTCAGAATCCTAATTATTAATAAAAAAGAAAGACTGTGTCGGAGTGTTTTTTCTTTTTATAATACTTCCGGCATAGTCTTTATTTAACTAGTATCATTTATGCTTGTCTGCAAAAAAATACTGATCTTCTGTGCTTTTGCTTGTTGCGGTACTTTATTCGCGCAAAACATACAGAATCCGGTGCTTCCCGGAGTAGCGGATGCCGGTGTGATGAAATATAATGGTAAGTATTATATAGGTGGAGTATTTACCAATGGGGATTTTTATGTTTCCGACGACTTGGTTCATTGGGGTAAACCTGTTCATGTCGTGACTATGGATAATGGCTGGAGTAAAGGAAGTGGTGCCGGTAATGAGCAGATTCACGCCAATGATATGTTTTGTTTGAATGGTGATTTTCACTTATATTGGTCTGTCAATTATTGGGGTAAGGATAAGCATGCTGTTCACATTGTACATGCTCAAAGTAAAAATGTGTTGGGGCCTATATAGAGCCTGATAAAAAAACTTGGATGGATAATCGCATTGATCCTAAGGTTTTTAAAGATGATGACGGACAATTATATATGTATATGGTGCGTTTTACTGATGGAAATACTATTTGGGGACGTAAAATGAAGAATCCGGCGGAATTTGCCGGAGAACCAGTGTGCTTGTTTGCATCATTGCCGGATACATGGGAGACCATGGATAACAGAGTGCAGAGGGACCTTGGGTGATGAAATACAGAGACCGATACTATTTGATGTATAATGCCAATCATACCTCTACTGAGTGGGGGAATTATCAATTGGGGGTTGCGGAGGCAGACTCACCTTTAAGTTTTCAAAATGGGAATAAATATAGCTATCCGGTAGTAAATTCTAATCAAATTCTACTGGAAGAGAATTATGTGGATCTTTTACGATATGGCATCACTTATGAGCCATTGTTTGATTATACAGAAAATAATCCTGGAGTCGGTTGGATGCTTCCGGTATATCAGGCTTCCGATTGGAAGAAAGGAGAATGTGGATTCTCATCTAAAGAGATAAAAGGATCTACCACTCGTCATTTAGGTACTTGGTGGACATCTCCTTCATTGTGGTTACGTAAATCTTTTTTTGTTGGCAAACAGGTGGGAAATTTAGCACTCAGGGTTGCTCATGACGGAGATACAAAAATATATTTGAATGGAACATTGATTTACGAAAAACAGGGACGGGATTATTGTATGGTAAACCTTGATGAAAAGCAACGAGAGCTTCTGAAAAAAGGAGAGAACTTGCTTGCTGTAGAAACAAATAAAGGGCGTGCCCAATTTTTTGATGTTTCTTTGTTTGATATGAGGAGTGAAACAGCAGATGATATTTTGATGACCCCGGGACAACCTAATATTTTAAGGGGGCCCAATGGATTTGAATGGTGGCTTATATATATGGCTAATAAAAATAATGAGTGTAGGGGGCAGTATATTAACCGTGTTCATTTCTTTAATAAAACATTATTTGTTGAAGGAATAACCGGTCCTTGTACAGATGGCTATCATCCGGAACCTTCTTTGCCCACTTTTTCAATGAAAGGGGAAACACCTTCTTTTGGAGTGCTGCAACAAGTGAAACCTTCTACAACTTATATGTTTGAAACAGCAGTCAAAACAGATGGAGATGCTGGTATCATTGCGTGGTGGAAAGATGTGGATAATAATGCTTATATCGGTTTCGATACAAAGAACCACAATTGGTATTTGCGTACCATTATTAATGGTAAAGAAAAGGAGGAATATTTCACTTTGCCTAAAGATTTTCGTTGGGGTGTTTATCATCATTTACGTATTGAACGTAATCAGGATTGTTTAAAAGTATGGTTGGATGAAATACCATCTCCTCAAAAACATCTGTTTACAAAGATTATTCCTGTGACGGAACCCGGTGTTCCCGGAGTATTTGATCGGACTAAAAAAGCTTTGTTCGAAGGGGTGACTTATACTATCGGATTTGATGATGACCGGATACAGTTAAAAGAACATTCAGAAATATTGAAAGGTGATTTTCTTGATCATTATGAATTTAGTTTTCAACTTTCAGGTTTGTCCGATTGTAAGATGTCAGGAAGCTATCCGGTTTATGTGGATAAAGATAACTATGTAAAAGCTCAATTTAATGGTATCACGCGTATGCTGGAAGTGGTAGTTGTAAAACAAGGACAACAGATACTTGATAAAAAATATCCGTTGGAACATTTACAAATGGTTTATCCTGATGTGAAGTATACTGATTTTGTCGAAAAATGTTATCGTTTTATATCGCCTTCATGGATAAATGCCCTTTACCTGAACCGTCATGAAGTAGGGAATAAGGCGGAGTTTGTAGACGATATGTTTAGTAAATTTACAATAGAATATTTGAATGAGGGAAAATGGTATCCATTGAATAACAGCGGGGCGACGGTGGCAGAGCATCTGGCTTATAATCGTTTGTCTTTTACTTCCATAAAACGAAAGGATATTCGTTTTATTAATAAAGACGCTCAGGATTTGGAACGGCATATTTATAAGTTGGGAATTCAAGAACAATTAAAGGAATCTTATAATTTCCGTGCGGTGAGAAGGGGAAATAAGCTCTATCTTTTTGTTGACGGAAGAGAATTAGGGAGATTGGATATTCATTATCCTGCTTCTTGTGTAGGATTTTGTTCTGGAAATTATTCTCCGGTATATAAAGGAATATTGTATTATCATATAGGAAACTGACTAGTATTATGAAAAAAAAAATGATTTTTATTTGGTTATTGATGTTGGGGACATTGACTTCTTGTCAGTCATGTTCCTCAGAATATAAGAATGTGAATGAAATAATTGTGGAAGAGCTGGAAATACCTGTTCCACTGGGTGACCCGTTTATATTGTTGCACAATGGGACTTATTATGCTTATGGTACTCACTCGGATGAAGGAATAGAGGTTTATATCTCGGATAATTTAAAAACGTGGAAATATAAAGGGCTGGCTTTGAATAAGAAGGATTCATGGGCAGACTGTTGGTTTTGGGCACCGGAAGTATATGAAGTGAATGGTAAATTTTATATGTATTATTCGGCAGATGAGCATATTTGTGTAGCAGTGGCAGATTCCCCTGTAGGACCATTTATACAAAATAAGCAAGAACCTATGATTGTTGAGGAGAAATGTATTGATAATTCTTTTTTCATGGATGATGACGGTACTCCTTATTTGTCATTTGTCCGTTTTAATGATGGGAATAATGTATGGATAGCCGAGTTGGAAAAAGATTTGATAACCCTTAAGAAAGAAACGATGCGTCCTTGTATTCATGTTTCACAGGCTTGGGAGGAAGTGTGGCCTCGAGTCAATGAAGGTTCTTATATTCTCAAACACAATGGAATTTATTATATGACTTATTCTGCGAATAGTTATGAAAGTCCATTCTATGGTGTAGGTTGTGCTACAGCTACCGATATAATGGGGGAATGGGCTAAATACGACGAAAATCCATTATTGCAAAATCCTGGTGGGTTGGTAGGTGTAGGGCATAGCGCCATGTTCACTGATAAAGAGGGAAAACTTCGTATTGTATTCCATGCCCACAAAGATAAAAGTAATATTCATCCGCGTGCTATGTATATTGGTACGGTAAATTTTGAGAATGTGAATGGAACAGACCGTATGAGAATCAGTAAAGAATATATAACTCCTAAATTACTGCAATGAGAAAAAATTTGATCCTGTCTATCTGCTTTTGTTTGGTGTCTTGCTCATCATCGTCTGCGCAAGAAGAAATACCTGATGGTGATAAAACCAGCTATTACTGGAATCCGGTGATAGATTATAGTCTGCCCGATCCTACTATTATAGAAGGTGGTGATGGTTATTATTATTTGTATGCAACCGAAGATATTCGTAATTTGCCGATCCATCGTTCCAAGGATTTGATTAATTGGGAATGGGTAGGTACAGCATTCACGGATCGAACGCGTCCTGATTTTGAACCGGGTGGAGGCTTATGGGCTCCGGATATCAATAAGATAGGTGATACGTATGTACTTTATTATTCTATGTCTAAATGGGGAGGTGAGTGGACCTGTGGTATCGGTTGCGCTACGGCAGACAAACTTCGGGGCCATTTAAAGACCATGGTCTGATGTTTCGGAGTAACGAGATTAATGTACAGAATTCTATTGACCCTTTCTATATAGAAGATGCCGGAAAGAAATTTTTTGTTTTGGGGCAGCTTTCGGGGCATTTATGGCATTGAATTAAGTGAGGACGGTCTTTCAATAAAACAAGGGAAGAAGCCTCGGCAGGTGGCTGGTACAGCTTATGAAGGAACTTATATTCATAAAAAAGAAGGTTTTTACTATTTTTTTGCTTCCATAGGGACTTGCTGTGAAGGATTGAATAGCACTTACACTACTGTAGTTGCTCGTTCAGAAAATTTGTTTGGACCTTATGTTGATAAGAACGGGAGGACAATGATGGATAACCAACATGAAGTGTTGATTCATAAGAATAGTTCGTTTGTGGGAACAGGACACAATTCGGAGATTGTGACTGATAAAGTGGGTAATGATTGGGTATTTTATCATGCAGTGGCCACAAAGCATCCTGAAGGGCGTGTTTTGATGATGGATAAAATAAGTTGGAAAGACGGATGGCCTGTGGTAGCTACGGATTCTCCCTCATTGAAATCGGAAAAACCTGTATTGTAATTAATAAATACATAAAAATATGAATTGGAAAAACTTTGTATGTAGTGTGGTGTGTCTGGCAGGAATGACTTGTGCGGAAGCTGTGAACTATACACCGGAAAATGTTTCGGCTTCCATTGCTTTGAAAGTGCCTGGTAATGATGCGAAGCGGTATCCGCTGACTTTGCAGCAATTGGATAATAGTAATTTTGAATATCAGTGGGTGGCGGCCGATAAATTACCTGTGGTGATTTATCAGAATGTTGAAGAAAAAGACGGCAACCAGCGTATTGTCATTTTATGACTGCATTGGATGATGTTTATTTCAATTTTGGTGAGCAGGTAATGACTGGTTGTCATCATGATGATTGTTTGTTTTATATGCCTGGATTTTGGTATCGTCGTAACTTGCGTTCTCCTCAAGAAGCGCCGTCTTTTCATACCTCGGATAGCTGGTTGGTTCGTGAAGACCGTTTAAGTACTCCCTTGACTGCTATTTTTGATGAAAAGAATAGGAAAACATATTCTGTTATCCGGCTGGATAATATGGCTTCGGATGCTTTGACTACCCATAAGGAAGGGGAAGTGATATTGTCTGGTAAAACCTCTATAGGTTATACAGGATTTGAAAACCTCTCGGGTATCGCTTCTTTGTCTTTTGGGTTTCCTTACAAGGAAGCTCCTAAAACTTATATTCGTAAATTGACATTGGCTCCTTCGGTTGAGGCCTATCAATTATTACGTAAAGGTGAGAGTCTTTCTCTGACTTGGGAATTACATGAGTCGGAAATTGCTGATTTTTCAGAATGTGTGCAGCATATTTGGGAATATTCTTATGATACAAACTGTCCTCAAATTGTAAATACACCTTATTCTCCTGAGAAAATGAAGGAAGTGATGAGTAATTTCTTCGTGGAAAGTTTTGTCGGAAATACTCCTACTCATTATTATTCGGGGGTGGAATTGCGTACAGCTACTTGTGACCAAACGGATGTTGCCGAAGTGGGTTTTGTGGGACGTACTTTGTTGAATGCTTTTAATGCATTGGAATATGGAGAACAGCAGCGTCGTACGGATTTGGTGACGAATGCTTATAAAATTTTTGATTCTTATTTGCAGAATGGATTTTCGGAAACGGGTTTCTTTAATGAAGTAGTACATTATAGGCGTAATTTTGTAGAGTCTGTTCATAGTATCCGCCGTCAGTCTGAAGGGGTATATGCCCTGCTTCATTTTTTGAATTACGAAAGACTGCAAGGTCGTAAACATCCTGAGTGGGAAAAGCGTATAAAAAGTATGTTGGATATGTTTCTGCGTTTACAAAATAAGGACGGTAGTTTTCCTCGTAAGTTTAAAGATGACTTTTCTATTGTAGACAAGAGTGGGGGAAGTACCCCTTCGGCAACTTTGCCATTGGTTATGGGATATAAATATTTTAAGGATAAACGGTATTTGGCAAGTGCAAAACATACGGTGGAGTATTTGGAAAAGGAATTGATTTCGAAGTCCGATTATTTTTCTTCTACTTTGGATGCTAATTGCGAGGATAAAGAGGCATCTTTGTATGCGTCAACTGCCGCTTACTATTTGGCTTTAGCTACAAAAGGAGCTGAACGAGCCATTATGCTGGGTTGGCGAGGAAGGCAGCTTATTTTGCATTGTCATGGTACTATACATGGGATGTCCCTTTTGCCCCCGGTCAGATGTTGGGTGATTTAGGTTGAAAACTAGAGGCTGGGGAAATGTTTCTGTAGAAAATAACCATATTGATGTCTTTATCTTTGATTTCGCTGACGTATTGAACTGGTTGGCAAAAGAATATAATGAAAAGCGTTTTTCGGATTTTTCTCAGGTAATCAGTACATCAATGCGTCAGTTGTTACCCTATGAAGGGCATCGATGTGGTATTGCCAAAACAGGATATTATCCGGAGGTTGTCCAGCATACTAACTGGGACTACGGTAAGAATGGTAAAGGCTATTATAATGATATTTTTGCTCCGGGATGGACAGTGGCTTCATTGTGGGAATTATTTTCTCCGGGACGTGCCGAGAAAGTTCTTGAAAAAATAGTTTGAAAATTGATAATTTATTATGATGTTAAGTGATTAGCATTTCATTTAAAACTTGATTTTCTTTTCTTTTGTAGGGAAAGGTATGTCCTTTTTCAGAAAATCAGCTTTCTCTTTAAGGAAGGATACCTGAAGTATATTAAAAAGCCGGGGATTGTCTTTACAGATGTTCCCGGCATAATTTTTTACCGTCACTGGCATTATTGTTCTGACTTTACATCTCTTATTGAATAAAACAAGTAAAAGAAAGAATTTCTCTATGTTAAGATAACAGTTTACTTTAAATTCTTAACTTTGTTCCCCTTGAAAAATGATTGTTACAAGATAATTTAACAGCTAAAAATGCAACAATATAAAAGACCGGAAGCTATAAAACGTATGAATGAGCTGGCGGGTAGCCGGAAGCCTTTCCTTTTTATTATAGATTATAAACAGCAGTGTTCCTTGATAGAGGAAATAAGTCGGATTGATTCTACCCGTTGCCGTTATAACTTTAATGGAGTGAAAAATGTGGATACTGTAACAGAAAGTTACAGTGGGCAGATAGACTGGAACTTTGTTCCAATGTCTTTGACAGACTACCGGCAGGCTTTTGAAATCGTAAAACGGAATATTCTGGCAGGTAACAGCTATCTCGCTAATTTGACTTGCAAGGTTCCTGTCAGTACTAATCTTACTTTGGAGGATGTGTTCCGGTACTCCAAAGCGCTTTATAGACTTTGGTTGAAAGATAAACTGGTCTGTTTCTCACCCGAAATTTTTGTTCGTATAGAAGATGGCGAGATAAAATCTTTCCCCATGAAAGGAACGATTGACGCTACCTTACCTAATGCGGAAAAACTGTTGATGGATGATCCTAAGGAAACTGCCGAACATGCTACCATTGTAGATTTGATTCGTAATGATTTGAGTATGGTGGCGGAACAGGTCAGGGTTGTCCGCTATCGTTATTGTGACCGGCTTGAAACCAATAAGGGACCTATCTTTCAGACAAGCTCCGAAATATGTGGTGTCTTGCCCGATGATTACCCGTCGCATATAGGAGATATTATATTTCGTTTGTTACCAGCCGGTTCCATAACCGGAGCGCCCAAATCCAAGACGATGGATATTATTGAAGAAGCGGAAAATTATGAGCGTGGATTTTATACGGGCATAATGGGTTATTGTGACGGCAGGACTTTAGACAGTGCGGTGATGATCCGTTTTTTAGAACAGGAAGGAGAGAATCTTTATTATAAGGCGGGGGGAGGAATTACTTCAAAGAGTGATTTACAAAGTGAATATAATGAAATGATACAGAAGATTTATGTACCCATTTATTGAAACTATACGGATAGAACAAGGAAAAGCGTGTAATTTGTCTTATCATAATGAAAGACTGAACAATACCCTTCATCATTTCTGGCCGGACTGTGCGGCATAGAATTAGGTGAATACCTGAAATTGACACCGGAGATGAACGGAATGAAATGTAGGGTGATTTATGATGGAGGTGGAATAAAAGAAATTAGTTATGAAGCCTATCAGATGCGTCCGGTACATTCTTTGCAGTTGGTTTATTCGGATGATATAGATTATACTTATAAAAGTACAGACAGGGAAGCTTTAAACCGGCTTTTTGCCTGCCGTGGAGAACGGATGATATTTTAATTGTCAGACGCGGACTGCTGACCGATACTTCCATAGCTAATATTGCCTTGTTTGATGGTAAGGATTGGTTCACACCTAAATTACCTTTGTTGAGAGGGACTTGCCGTACAGCATTGATTGACAACGGAATTATAAAAGAAAAAGATATCCGGCCGGAAGAACTATCCTCTTATTCTTTTGTTAGGTTATTTAACGCTATGATTAAATGGGGAGCGTTGGAATTTTCTACCGGAACCATTTACGGATAATAAGAAAGAAGGTGGAATTTTGAAGATTTTTGTTTGTTTCCTTAAATAATTTGCTATATTTGCAAAAAAAATATAAATATAGGTAGGGTATGAGATTGCGGACAGTTGCCAAGTTGGGTATGGTGCTATCAGTGGTATTGTTTTGTACGGCTGTGGGCTTTTACGGCTTTGCTAAGTTAAGCCTGACGGATAAGAGTCGTGAGATCAATCTCTTCTCACTTGTACCGGCTGATTGCATCGGTGTGTTGGAGAGTGATAATATTAATTATTTTCTGAATGAATTTCCTCAATTGAACTATTCTGAAGAACTGGGTAATTTCCAGTTTCCCGGTTTGTTTAATTATGTGTTGGGAGGTTTGAACGAATATACCACTAACACTGCTCATGGTCTGAGCAGTAAGATGAGCCGGGTGGTGGTCAGTTTCCATTCTCCGGGTACTCCGCGTGACCAGGTGGTATATTTCCGTATGGGGGCTGATGATAAGGAAACATTGGGAGATATGTTGTTAGAGAGAACTCCGGGAAGTTTTTCACCTAAAAAAGAGAAATACAGAGGAAAAACTATAGCAGTCTATCCATTGGGCAATAATGATTTTCTAGCTGTCTATAGCGAGGCGGGATTCTATGTGGTGAGTTATCAGAAGAGTTTGATAGAGAAAGTGATTGATGCGCGTGAGGATGAAGAGAAAGCATTGAGTAATGATCCCGTGTTTGCCAAAGCGATGCAGAAAAAGAAAACGCATAACTTCCTGACTTTATACGGACGTACGCCGTCTATGCCTTTCTTGCAGGATAACAGTGGCTGTTGGAGTGAGTTTGACTTTCACATGAACAGTGATGTGGTGTACCTCACCGGAGATACTTTTATGCCTGATTCATGCGGCTGTGTGAACCAGATGGCCGAAAAATTGAAGAATATTCCGGATATAAGGGAAGATAGTTTGATTATTTCTGCTGATAAAGATTCCATGGCAAATTATATGGAAGAGGCCTACGAAAGAAATAGCAGGACATTGTTCAATGAATGTGTAGCTAATCTTTCACGTGATGCAGCCTTTATGCTTGTGGCGGACATGAACAAGATTTCCCGCAACCCGGAACGTTTCGAGCCTTATTTGCCGGCATTTCTGTTGGAGAATGCTCCTTTATTCCATTCGTTTATTCTTTCAACCCAATTGTCGGTTGTGAACGACCGGCTTTCCCATATCATGGTACTGACATATAAGGATTAGCGCAACTTATGTCGGTGGAAGTGGGGAGCCACTTTGCTTCTAAAATAAAATAACGAAATAACAGTGAGTGCGGCTCCGAATAGATAGGCCATCTTGAAGGTGGCTATTTCTGCTATATATCCGCCCAATAACATGCCGGCGCCTATACCTACATCCCACGAAGTCAAGTAGGTACTGGTTGCCGTACCACGCTGGTTGTTGGGGGCCAAGTTCACAAACAGCGTGTTATAGGCGGGGAACATGGTTCCAAACCCAATACCTAGTAAAAGAGCTATGGTGAACAGAAAATAAGTGGTCCATTGCAGACTCCATGTTGTCAGCCATCCGCATGAACTCAAACCGAAGAAACAGAAGCAGACCAGATACAGGCCGGCTTCAATAACTTGAGTAACCATTCCCCGGTCTACCAGGCGTCCGGAGAAAAGACGGGAAACTGCCATTCCCAACGCCATGAAGGTGAAGAAGAAACCGGTGGATGACTGGATACCTATTTGCTTGGCATACATTGCAACGTAATTGGTGGTCATGCCATAAGGGATGGATAGTAATAACAGACTGAAACCTGCCGGTATTCCTTTAAGCAAAATAAAGCGGTCCAATGATATCGGTTCTCGTTTTACAGGAGGTTTGTAGGTGGTCTTTACCAATGAGGCGCATAGAAATCCTATCAG
>ENA-OQDD01000343-OQDD01000343.1-human-gut-metagenome-genome-assembly--contig:-NODE-343-length-19842-cov-3.255998_pt1 | contig 19842 bp, 21 predicted proteins | sample MGYA00242507_ERZ504598 | MGnify/ENA primary metagenome ERZ504598 (study PRJEB26092, sample SAMD00036318) | human gut metagenome | host: Homo sapiens | study: EMG produced TPA metagenomics assembly of...
AACAGGAACGGCAGGATCCGCCGCTATCTGCCAAGGGAACCAGTTTCGAGGATCTCACGCAGGACGAGCTCGACGCGATCGTCGGGGAGATCAACGAACACCCCCATGAAACTCCTCGGATACAAAACGCCCAACGAGGTATGGGACGAGGAGATGGCCAAGCTACAATCAAAACAAGCCGACCCGAAACCAGCCGTTGCACTTACAAGTTGAATCCGGGCTATCATTCCACATTTCCTGCGTGATTTACGATGGAATCATCATCAATCCTTGACAAGGCGGTAAAGGAGGACGGCAATGAACCGTGCACAAGCACTCAGCAAGCTCAACAGGAGCGATATGCGCAATGCCGCCGCCGAGCGCGGGATGCAACGACTGTTCACATGGAACCGCGCGCATTGGATTGGCATGGTTGTACTGATAGCGGTGTTGCTGCTACTGCAGTGGAGCTCATCAATGTATCTCATGCCCGACGAGGTTCTTGACAGGGCTGCCAAAAACCTGTTCGTATGGTTCCCCGGTATGGTTCTGCACTGGCCATTGGTGTTGGGAATCACCAACTTGATACTCGGTTCGACACGATCCGGCAGTCTGTCTTTCCCGTTGGCGAGCGCAATCATCGGACCACTGGCATTCGGCTGGACCAATCTTCGCTTACGGCCGGGTTCCCATACCGTTCCTGGCTCAAGGGAAAGCCGCAATATAATGAAAACAGCGATTTCGTGCAATGATGCACGAGCCGATCCAAGCAAAGGGGCCGACCATGAGCGAGACACTGATGGAACAGTGCCGGTTGCGCGAACAACATAAACGTCGTAACGCTTGTATCGCCGCCATCGTGACGGTAGTGCTTGTCCTTGCCGTCGCCGGCGGCGTATGGTGGACGGCCGGCGATGGCAGCGCATTGGTTCGCAATATGTTCAAGCCGAAGGCCACGCCTGCCACGCAGCCGGTAGTCAACAGCACCGCAACCTTCGCCTACCGCACCGCACCGGAATTCCTGGCGATGGAAGCCGGCGACCGAGGCACCGGCAATGTGAACTACTCTCCTGCTTCGATGTGGATGGCGTTGGCCATCGCCGCGCAGGGCGCCAATGGCACGACCCGCTCGCAACTGAACGAACTGCTGGGCTCCGGTTCGCTGACCGATAGCGACTACCAATCGCTGCTAAGTTCGATCAACGGGCAATATTCGGGGGCGAAATCCGAGATGAGCGCCGCGAACTCGCTGTGGATTGATGACGACTACTCTCTTGCCAGCGATTACCAATCCACCGTCAAGAAGATGTTCGAGGCCGAAGTCACCACGTTACCGTTCGACGATCAGGCCGCCGCAAAGATGTCCGATTGGATCGCCAAGCATACGAATGGTTCGCTCAAGCCGAAGATCACGCTGCGTGACCGTGAAGTCCTGTCCATCATCAACACCGTCTATGCGGATGGCCGTTGGAAGGATCCGTTCGAAGAGCAGTCCACCGGCAACGGCACCTTCCACGGCGAAGCCGGAGATGCTCAGGTGCCGATGATGCACCGGACCTTCAGCCAAATGGCTTACGGACATGATGAGTACAACACTTGGCAGCGGGTGGAGATTCCGTTCGACAACGGCGGCAATCTGGCCATCGTGCTGCCGGCCGAAGGGCATTTCGACGAGTTGGCCGGCGATGCCGAGAAGCTCAGTTGGGCGTTCGGTACATGCTCGACGGCTTCCCTTGGCGAGGGCGCAATGGGTTGCGCCGCGGACAGTATGCCCGGCTGGGGCGTCTCCGTCAACTCGGTCATGGTGAACGTCACGCTACCGCGATTCACCATCGACAGCATGTTCGACTCGGAAGCCACCATCAAGGCATTCGAAAAACTGGGGGTGACCGATGCGTTCAGTGCAGGCGACGCCGACTTCACCAAGATGATCGACACCGGTTCGCACGGCGAGAACCTGTATATCGGCTCGATTCTGCAAGGCACGCGCATCGAGGTGAACGAAGCCGGCGCCAAGGCCATGTCCTTCACCAAGGTCGCGTGGACGCCGTTAGCGCGCCGGTGGACAACGTCGAGTTCACGGTGGATCGCCCATTTCTGTATTCGTACGTCACCCCGGACGGCATACCATTATTCATCGGTGCGGTGCGCAACCTCGGCGGAGTCGATGGAGAAACTGATACTTTCCTGACAGTCCGTCAATTAGGGTGTATCGTTTGACGCATGGTTACGATGAAGGAAATCGCGAACAAGGCGGGGGTTTCCGTCTCTACGGTGTCGCTGGTGCTCAACGGACGCGACGAGGGGCGCGTAAAGTCCAAAATTGCGGACAATGTGCGCGCCATCGCCACCAAGCTCGGCTACCGGTCGAATCCGCTGGCCAGTTCGCTGCGTACAGGCAAGACGCACATCCTCGGTTTCATCAGCGAGGAGGTAGCCACCACCCCGTACGCCGGCGGTATGATTCTGGGCGCGCAGACCGCCGCAAGCCAGTTCGGCTATATGCTCATCACCGTGAGCACCGACGGCGAGAACAGCGAGAGCGAGGAAATCGCCGCACTCAAGCGATACGGCACCGACGGCTTTCTGTACGCCAAGATGTCGAATCGCATCACCCATGTGCCTTCTTCGCTGGCCCAGACGCCACTGGTGTTGGTGAATGCCACCGACTCGCTTGGCAAAGTCCCGAGCGTGGAACCGGACGAGTTCCAAATCGGCTACGACGCCACCACCAGATTGGTTAAGGCCGGATGCGCACGTATCGCTATGTGGGTTGCTTGGAGCCGATGATTGCGCAGGACGATCGTTTGGAAGGCTATCAGGCGGCGCTCAGGGACGCAGGCCTCGACTATGACGATCATCTGGTCGTCAATGTGCTCAACAACGGGCCGGCACTGACCGCAGTCAGCGATTTGTTCGACGCCGAGCATCCGGACGGATTCTTCTGCTTCAACGATGCCCGCGCCTGGTATGTGTACGAATGCGCCGCACGCCGAGGACTCACGGTCGGCAAGGACATCTCCGTGGTCGGCGTGGACAACCATCGCGTGTTCGCCGAAACGCTGGAACCGACGCTCACCACTGTGGAACTGCCGCATTTCGAGATGGGCTACTGGGCCGTGGCCAAGCTGGTGTCGATTATCGAAGGACGCTCGATGGACGACGTCTCACGGCCAGCGACCACCGCTCCCCTGCCGCCGATTGACGCGCCGATTCCGGCGAAGATCCACTGCACGCTGATCGAAAAGACCTCGGTGAAGTAGCCGAGTCCCACACGATTTCTCAAGGCCTCCGTCCAGCACGGAGGCCTTTTTGCGTGTCGAACAGGTACGACACGCCGATTTACGTCAATCGATTGACGTAAATCGATTGACGTCGCATAATAATTACTACATAACAACTTCTACAAAGGCACGGCCGCCCGAGCAGAAGCGTTACATAACCAATAACCAACCAAGTAGTAATCAAAGGATGATTATGGCAAGTGCAACCAAGTCTGCATGGAAGAATCCTTCCTATCTGCAGAGCTCTTTCGGCATCTTCATGTTCTTCTGCTCCTGGGGCATCTGGTGGTCCTTCTTCCAGCGCTGGCTCATCTCAGGCGTTGGATTGACCAATGCTGAAGTTGGCACCATCTACTCCATCAACTCGCTGGCCACCCTGGTCATCATGTTTGTGTACGGCGTGATTCAGGATCAGCTCGGCATCAAGCGCAAGCTCGTCATCGTAGTCTCGGTAATCGCCGCCTGCGTTGGCCCATTCGTCCAATTCGTTTACGCCCCGATGATCCTCGCCGGTGGCACCACCCGCTGGATCGGCGCACTCATCGGCTCCATCGTTCTGTCTGCCGGCTTCATGTCCGGCTGCTCCCTGTTCGAGGCCGTCACCGAACGCTACTCCCGTAAATTCGGTTTCGAATATGGCCAGTCCCGTGCTTGGGGCTCCTTCGGTTACGCCATCGTGGCGCTGTGCGCCGGCTTCCTGTTCAACATCAACCCGCTGATCAACTTCTGGGTCGGCTCCGCATTCGGCCTTGGCATGCTCCTCGTGTACGCCTTCTGGGTCCCGGCCGAGCAGAAGGAAGAGCTCAAGAAGGAAACCGCCCCGAACGCAGCCCCCACCAACCCGTCCCTCAAGGAAATGGTCGCCGTTCTCAAGATGCCGACCCTGTGGGTGCTCATCGTCTTCATGCTGCTGACCAACACCTTCTACACTGTGTTCGATCAGCAGATGTTCCCGACCTACTACGCCAACCTCTTCCCCACTGAAGAAATCGGCAACGCCACCTACGGCACCCTGAACGGTTTCCAGGTCTTCCTTGAGTCCGCAATGATGGGCGTGGTCCCGATCATCATGAAGAAGATCGGCGTGCGCAACGCTCTGCTGCTCGGCGCTACCGTGATGTTCCTGCGCATCGGCTTGTGCGGCGTGTTCCACGACCCGGTCACCATCTCCATCGTCAAGCTGTTCCACTCCATCGAAGTGCCGCTGTTCTGCCTGCCGGCATTCCGCTACTTCACTCTGCACTTCGACACCAAGCTCTCTGCCACGCTGTACATGGTGGGCTTCCAGATCGCTTCCCAAGTGGGTCAGGTCATCTTCTCGACCCCTCTGGGTGCCTTCCACGACAAGATGGCTCAGATTCTGCCGAACAACGACATGGATCCCGCGTGACCTTCTGGGTCATCTCTGCCATCGTGCTGTGCGCACTGATTTACGGCTTCTTCGTCATCAAGCATGATGATCAGGAAGTCGGCGGCGACCCGTTCTACACCGACAAGCAGCTTCGCCAGATGGAAGCCGCCAAGGCCTGAAAGGACAGCCATGACTGACTTCACTCCTGAAACCCCTGTTCTCACCCCCATCCACGACCACGCTGCTGAACTGGCAAAAGCCGAAGCCGGCGTGGCTGAGATGGCCGCCAATCGCAACAACCGCTGGTACCCGAAGTATCACATCGCCTCCAACGGTGGCTGGATCAACGACCCGAACGGCCTGTGCTTCTACAAGGGCCGCTGGCACGTGTTCTACCAGCTGCACCCCTACGGCACCCAGTGGGGTCCGATGCACTGGGGCCACGTCTCCTCCACCGATATGCTCAACTGGAAGCGCGAGCCCATCATGTTCGCACCGTCTCTAGAGCAGGAGAAGGACGGCGTGTTCTCCGGTTCTGCCGTCATCGACGACAACGGAGACCTTCGCTTCTACTACACCGGCCACCGTTGGGCCAACGGCCACGACAACACCGGCGGCGACTGGCAAGTGCAGATGACCGCGCTGCCGGACAATGACGAGCTCACCTCCGCCACCAAGCAGGGCATGATCATCGACTGCCCGACCGACAAGGTCGACCACCACTACCGCGACCCGAAGGTCTGGAAGACCGGCGACATCTGGTACATGACCTTCGGTGTCTCCTCTGCGGACAAGCGCGGCCAGATGTGGCTGTTCTCCTCCAAGGACATGGTCCGCTGGGAATACGAGCGCGTGCTCTTCCAGCACCCGGATCCGGATGTGTTCATGCTCGAATGCCCCGACTTCTTCCCCATCAAAGACAAGGACGGCAACGAGAAGTGGGTCATTGGCTTCTCCGCCATGGGGTCCAAGCCCAGCGGCTTCATGAACCGCAACGTCAGCAACGCCGGCTACATGATCGGCACGTGGGAGCCGGGCGGCGAATTCAAGCCGGAAACCGAGTTCCGCCTGTGGGATTGCGGCCACAACTACTACGCCCCGCAGTCCTTCAATGTGGACGGCCGTCAGATCGTCTATGGCTGGATGAGCCCGTTCGTGCAGCCGATTCCCATGGAGGATGACGGCTGGTGTGGCCAGCTCACCCTGCCGCGCGAGATCACCCTTGGCGATGACGGCGACGTGGTCACCGCGCCGGTCGCCGAAATGGAAGGCCTGCGCGAGGATACCCTCGACCATGGTTCGATCACACTCGACATGGATGGCGAGCAGATCATCGCCGACGACGCCGAGGCCGTGGAAATCGAAATGACCATCGACTTGGCTGCCTCCACTGCCGAGCGTGCGGGTCTGAAGATTCACGCCACTGAGGACGGTGCCTACACCTACGTGGCTTATGACGGCCAGATCGGCCGCGTGGTGGTGGATCGTCAGGCCATGGCCAACGGCGATCGCGGCTACCGCGCCGCCCCACTGACCGACGCCGAACTGGCCTCCGGCAAGCTGGACCTGCGCGTGTTCGTGGATCGCGGCTCCGTGGAGGTCTACGTCAACGGTGGCCACCAAGTGCTGAGCTCCTACTCCTACGCCTCCGAAGGCCCGCGCGCCATCAAGCTCGTCGCCGAGTCCGGTAGTCTCAAGGTGGATTCCCTGAAGCTCCACCACATGAAGTCCATCGGACTGGAGTAGCTCTCTCACCTCCCTCTGACGAGGGAGGTTTTTTTGTGCGCCCTGTCGTTCGCCTTCGCCTATACTGATGGACGGCATATAACACGATCCATCACACGACCGGCAGGCGCGCAGGCTCCTCACCTTACTGTTCCACGCCCCGGCCGCAAGCGCCACCAGCAAACCGGACTGGCGCGGAAAGCAAGGTGACATCCCATGTCCATCGCCAAGCGCCTCAAGCGCCGCATGCCCACCGTCATCGCCGTCATCGTATTGCTGGCAGTCTGGGAAACGTGGGTGGATCTAGGACATGTCTCCCCCACGATGATCTCCGCGCCAAGCGAGATTTTCGCCGCCACCATCGAAACATGGAACACGCTCGGCCCGGCCGCGGCAATCACCGGCTATGAGGGCGTGGTCGGCTTCCTGTTTGCCGTGTTCTTCGGCATTATGATCGGCATTGCACTGTACTGCTCGCACACGTTCAACGCGGCGTTCTATCCGCTGCTTGCCGCCGCACAAACCATGCCGCTGATTTCCATCGCCCCGTTGTTCCTGATTTGGTTCGGTTTTGAGATTTCCGGCAAAATCGTAATCGTGGCGGTATTCGGCCTCTTCCCCATCGCCGTGCAGACTGTGCGCGGACTAGAAGCAGTGCCCCAGTTCTATTCCGACGTCGCATTGACCTGCGGCGCGACCCCGGTCTGGACGCTCTGGCACGTGAAGCTGCGCGTTGCCGCACGTCAGATCTATGGCGGTATCCGAGTATCTGCCGCATACATCTTCGCCACGGCATCCACCGCTGAATACCTTGGCGCACGCAAGGGCCTTGGCATCTGGCTGCAGGCTGCCTACAATTCATTCCGCACGCCGCTGATCTTCTCCGCCACCATCGTCATTATCCTGATGACATGCGTACTGATGCTGGCGGTAAACGCCAGCGAGCGCATCCTGCTCGGCCCGGCCGGCGACGACGAAGACCCCGACGCGGACCAGTAGTTCTTTTTTACCGTCAAAGGCACGAGCCGGCAGCCAGGACCGACTGAACGAGGCGGCTTCTCATGAGTCTCCAACCTGTCTCTATAATGGAACAGCTTTACCAGCGTGTGGCAAACCGGCTTTCCCGAGCTTTCATAGGGAATGTCGGGGCGCTGGTCGAACGGAAATCAAGGCCCTCCATATCGTTTTCTGCCGACTTCCGTTCGAAGCAATCCCAGAGAACGATAGAGAGACAACGAATTAGGGAACCATCATTATGAAGAAAAGCCTTGTATCCAAGGCCGCTGCCCTCGTGGGCGCCCTTGCCATGACTTTCGGTTTCGCCGCATGTGGCCAGACCAACACCGCCGACTCCTCCAACTCCAACACCTCCGACCTCAAGAAGGTCACTTTCATGCTTTCCTGGGCACCCGATACCAACCACATCGGCGTGTACGTGGCCAAGAACAAGGGCTACTTCAAGGACGCCGGCCTTGACGTGGATATCGTGGCCGTGGCCCAGGCCGGTGCCGAACAGGCCGTGAACAACGGTGTGGCCGACTTCGCCCTGTCCAACCTGACCAACGTGGGCGTCTACACGCTGAAGGGCGCTCACATCAAGCAGGTGCTGCAGGTGCAGCAGAAGCCGAGCGCCATTTGGTGCGCACTGGCGTCCAACACCGCCATCAAGTCCCCTAAGGATTTGGATGGCAAGACCTTCGCCACCTTCGGCTCCAACGAGTCCGATGCCGTGGTGCGCCGCATGATCCAAACCGATGGCGGCAAGGGCGAATTCGACAAGGTGACCGTCGGCACCTCCACCTTCCAGACCATGGAATCCGGCAAGGCCGATTTCGGCGGCTTCTACGCCACGTGGGAAGGCGTGCAAGCGACATGTACGGCCCGAAGCTCAACTGCTTCACCGAGCCTGACTATGGCGTGCCCGGCAACGCCGACACCATCGGCATCATCACCAATGACAAGACCATCAAGAACAATCCCGACCTGGTCAAGAAGTTCACTCAGGCCACTCAAAAGGGTTACGAGTACGCGTACGCCAACCCGGATGACGCCGCGCAGATTCTCGTGGACGAAGCCCCTGACGCCAACCTCAAGCCCGAATTCGTCAAGAAGAGCATGCAGGTTATCGTCGACGGCCAGTACTGGGGCGATCCGGCCAAGATCAAGGACGGCTCTTTCGTGCTCGGCACCAACGACTTCAAGGGCGCTCAGGAATACTTCGACTTCCTGGCTGAAGAAGACGCATACACCGACAGTCATGACAAGATAATTCATGAGCCCCGCAGGCCAAGGACCTTGCCACCGACGAATTCATCGGCAAGTAATTTCCGATATTCCGAGTTTGAATCTACGTAAAAATGCGTCCTTCCCATGAGGAAAGGACGCATTTTTGCGTATCGGCCGATAAGGTTATTCATAGCGGATCACGCTAACAAGGAGACGATTCTATGGTCCAATGTCCTGACCGCATTATTGCCAGCATGGATACGGGTGTTGATGATGCGTTGGCGTTGGCGTATTTGTTGGGGTCGGCGGATGAGTGCGAGTTGGGTGGCGTGATTGCCGGTTATGGCAATGTGGATGCGAACACGGCTTATGCCAATACTTGCGCGGTGCTTGATTTGTTTGGTCGGGCGGATATTCCAGTGTTTTTAGGGTCTGAGCATCCTTCTTGGGCTGATGCGTTTATTCCTGATGCAGGGTGTGCCCAGTTCCATGGGGATGATGGACTGGGGAATACTCGGCTGGCAGGGTCCGGGGCTCTGGCTGATGGAGCTTGTGTGCCTGGTGATGATATGTCTGTGGATGTGCCCGATGAGGTTGTTTCTGTTGGCGGGTATTTGGCGGGGGATGTTCATGCTCATCCGGCGTTGGGTGCTTGTTCTCGTGTGAACCGCTCTCAGTCGGTGGACCATCCCCAGTCGGCTATGCCGACAGCTCTCGCCAGCGGGGGCAAAAGGAGGTGCTCCGTTGATGCTGCGGATGGGATTGAGTATCTGATTGAGCAGGTTCGCGAGTTTGGCCGAGACGTTACCGTGCTGGCTACCGGGCCGTTGACGGATGTGGATGCGGCTATTACTCGAGCACCGGATATTGCATCGAAACTCAGGCTGGTGATGATGGGCGGTACGCTTACCCAACCCGGTAATTGTTGGGATGCGGTAGCTGAGACGAATATCATCCAAGACCCTGAGGCCGCGAATCGTGTATTTCATTCCGGCGCAGACATCACAATGGTGGGACTTGATGTGACTCACCAGTGTTTGCTACCGCAATCGGCGGCCGACCGGTGGCGTGCGACGGGGACCAAGCGCGGGCGGTTCTTGGCCGATCTCGCGGACTTTCCATCAAGGCAAATTTGGAAGCCGACCCCGCACTGTTCTCTGGCGGCATGCCGTTGCATGATCCGTTGGCGGCGGCGGTTGCACTTGATTCTTCACTGGTCGATTGTTTTGATCTTGCGTTGCGCGCGGAGACCAATACCGGTGATTTCAATGGAGTACGAGGCCGGACCACCGGAGACCCGGTTGGGCTGGTGAATCATTCCATGCCGCATGTGCATGTGGCACTTGGTGTGGATTCGGGACGTTTTTTGGATGAGTTTGTAGAGAGGATGGCTGAGGTGTGCCGGTAACTCCCCTCAGTCCGCTACACGGGCAGCTCGACCGCAATTACGGACAAGCTGCCGCTCGCATTCTTCTGGCTCGACTCTCGTCTCGCCTTCGCCTACAAACAGTCCACCGGGCGTTTGCTTTACGGCTCAGCCCGTCAGAGGGGGCCTAACAAGGACTATTTCACACCGCCGAATCGGCGATCGCGGTGGATGTAATGGTCGATGGAGCGCCATAGCACGTCACGGCCGCAGTCCGGGAAGAGTTCGGGCACGAAGTCGAGCTCGGCGTAGGCGGCCTCCCACGGCAGGAAGTTGGAGGTGCGCTGTTCGCCGGAAGTACGGATCACCAAGTCGCAATCGGGAATGTCCGGATTGTACAGATGGTCGGCAATCATCTTCTCAGTCACACGGTCGCCGGAAATCTTGCCATCGCGCACTTCGCGAGCGATGGCGGCGCAGGCGTCGGCGATTTCAGCACGGCCACCATAGTTGATGCAGAACACCACATCGATGACCTTGTTGTTCTTGGTGCGCTCCTCGGCGGCTTCAAGCTCGTCGATCACCGACTTCCACAGCTTGGGGCGACGGCCGGACCAGCGCACGCGCACACCCCACTCGTCCATCTGTTCCACACGACGGTGGATGATTTCACGCGAGAAACCCATGAGGAAGCGCACTTCCTGTGGCGAGCGCTTCCAGTTTTCAGTGGAGAACGTGTACAGGCTCAAATACCGTACACCGGCTTCGATGGCACCGGCGATAGTGTCGAACACCACCGGTTCGGCGGCCTGATGGCCATTGGTGCGGACCATGCCGCGCTGCTTGGCCCAACGACCATTACCGTCCATAATCACACCGATATGGCGGGGTACCTTGTTCTTGGGGAAGTCGGGAATACGAGCGGGGTCGCTGAACGGAGCTGCGGGAATGTCCAACGACGTGTAATCAACGTTCTCAAAAGCCATACTCATGAATCTATCAAGCGCAGCGAACGAATCGGGCGTTCGAGGTAATACTCCCCCCAATCTTCAACCAACTCCTGCACAACCCGCTCCACAGGCGCGGCATCAAGCACCGACCAATCGCCACGAATCAGTGCATCGAACTGGTTTAACACGAACGGTGCGATACGGCGCGCATCGGTAGTGTGGTCGGCTTCGCACATCACGCCGCCGGACGCGATGGACAGGTACGCCGGCTCCGCCTTGCCGCATACCACGCAAGTGCCCAATCGTGGCGTCCAACCGGCCAAGGCCAAGGCGCGCATCACATAGGAGTCGCCTATGGCTTGCGGGGCGTGGGATTGTTTGGCGAGCGCGTTCAACGCGCCGATGAGCAGCCGATATTGGTTCGGCAGCTGCTCATGTTCGGTGCTGGCGATTTTATCGATAGTCTCAACGATGACGTTGGCGGCTCATACGCCGCATAATCCGCCGCGATCGGAGCACCATAAGCGGCGACCGCTTCAGCTTGGGAGACCACGTCAAGCGAGCGGCCTTCAGCGATAAGCACATCGACTCGCATGAACGGCTCGAGCCTGGCACCAAAGCGTGATTTGGTGCGACGTACGCCTTTGGCGACCGCCCGAATCTTGCCATGCCCACGCGTCAGGATGGTGATGATACGATCAGCCTCGCCCAGTTTGGAGGTGCGCAACACCACACCTTCGTCTCGGTACAGCGACATCTCATCTCCTTTCCCGCGACGCCTGGCAGACTCTACTCAATGAAGTAGTCAGTAAATAAACAGACCCCAGAAGGCGAACACCAACAGTATGTACAGCATGGTGAAGGCCACCAGCCAGAACAGGATTCGGCCCAGACGGGTGGAGGCCAGTACCGGGTCAGCACCGGTGACGATGTCTCGAACGGATTCGCGACGAGGGGGTATCTGAATCAGGCCGCGGACGGAAGCGACTTCTATCAGATGCATAAAGACGCGGGACCAAGCCCATAGCACCAGCACGGACACCACTTGGATGACCGGCCAGCTCCAATACATGACACCCGGCGTCTCGGTAGGTGCGCTACCCCATGCAAGTTTGACCACGCCCATGATCACCTGCCCGAGTCCGGCGAAGAAGATGAGCAATGTGGCAAGAGTGGTGAGGGTCAAAGTCAGCAGCGCATTGCCGAAACCATGTGCGAAACCGAGTACCACAGGCCGTCCCGGTATCAGCATGCCCGCATGTTTGGCCTCGCGCTTCTCTCGCCGCCATCGGGCATCCGCCGCGATTTTGCGACCCAGCGCCACCAGTGCCAGCACGATGGATGCGAGCAGCAGCAGTACCACCGTGACGTGCAGAATCACACCATATATGGTGCCGACGCGTCTTGCCTTCAAAGCGCCCGGCAGACCGATTGATTGGTACAGATTGGTGCCGGCCACCTTTTCACTGGTCTGCGTGAGTCCGGCGGAAGTGCCGACGGCCCAGTCGATGAGATCGTCCACATAGGCGTCCGCAAACGGGGTGCCCGCTTCGGACTCATCTCCCAAACGCAGCACATGGTTGGCGACCGGGTAGCTGCGCACGGTCACATTCCAGTTATCGGCTTTGTGGGCGTTGTAGAGAATCGCACGCACACCGTCGACCTGCGCCGTCATCACGTCTTTCGAACCGTAAGCCACATAGGTGGGTACGGCGTAGGCGGCGGGTTTGAGTGTGGCGAGGTCGAAATTGTTCAGTCCGAACAGGCCGGTGTCCGCGCTGAACACACGTTGGACGATGGATTGATAGCCTTCGTTCGCGCCAACAAGGGTGAAGTCTTGGGTGACGAAAAATCCCAGCGATTGGCGTGGGCTGAACACCATCGGGCTCAGGAGAATCTGGAAGGCGATGTCCGGATCGTCCTCGAGCAGATACGAGGAGATCCATGTCGATTCGGAGGTGGCATAGATGCCGACCTTGGCCTCGTCTACATCGCTTTGGTCTCGCAGGTATTCGATGACCTGATCATAAGCCTTGGCTGAGGCCGGATAATCGCGGTTGATGTCGGTGGTGTTCCAGACGGGTTTGTCGAGCACTGCGGTCACAAAGCCGGCCGAAGCCATACCGGAGGCCACGTCGCCAAAGGAGTTGTCACAGGTGCCGTATCCGGCACCGTGCATGAACACCACGCCGGGGCGCTTGCCTGATGCGTTCTGAGGTTCCCGAATCAATACCTTGATGGCTTGGACGCCGTCCGCATTGGCCTTGCCCCGAGCACCGGACTCCTTGGTCAGATTGCCGTCGCCGGTCATGTTCAGCGTGATGTATCGCTCGGTGACCTCATACGTGCCTTTTGCCGGCAGCGTTTCTCCGGACGGGTTATCGAAGGTGACTTCGGTATCGTCGGTGAGCGTGGCCATCGACTGGCCGGTGGGTTCGATGTTCCAAGGCACCGTGGTCAGATTGGAAATGGAGACCAGCACGCCAATCAGGATAATGAAGATGGGCAGGCTGACCATCAGCCGGTGGGTGCTGGTCCACGGCTTGGATCGAACAGTCAGGCGATGCTCTTCTTCTTGCGGCACGTGCGCTATTGTAATCTGACCGCGATATTTATGCCGAGGGCCTATTCGGCCGAATCAGTGACCGGGGTGCTGGATTGGGACCACGACCGGGCCGGTGGAATTGACGGGGACTTGACCGTCGGCCTCCATTTGGGCGGCGATATCGTTCGCTATGGTGAGCAGCGTGTCGACGATCTGGTCTTCGGGCACGGTCTTGATGACCTTGCCTTGATGAAGATCTGGCCCTTGCCATTGCCGGAGGCCACGCCGAGGTCGGCTTCGCGTGCCTCGCCCGGACCGTTGACGATGCAGCCCATGACGGCCACTCGGATCGGCGCGGTCACGTCCTTCAGGCCTTCGGTGACGGCGGAGGCGAGCTGGATCACATCCACTTGGGCGCGGCCGCAGCTCGGGCAGGAGATGATGTCGAACTTGCGGGGGCGCAATCCCATGTATTCCAAGAGTTTGCAACCCACCTTGACCTCTTCGGCCGGCGGCGCGGAGAGAGACACGCGAATCGTGTCGCCAATGCCTCGGCCAAGAGCGCACCGAACGCCAGGCAGGATTTGATGGTGCCTTGCCAAGCGGGGCCGGCCTCGGTGACGCCGAGGTGCAGCGGCCAATCGCCCTTGGAAGCGAGCAGTCGGTACGTTTCGACCATGGTGATGACGTCATGGTGTTTGACGGAGATCTTGAAATCGTGGAAGCCGACGTCCTCGAACATGTGCGCTTCCTTCAAGGCAGAGGCCACCAATGCTTCCGGAGTCGGGCCACCGTATTTGGCGTAGAGTTCCTTGTCCAGCGAGCCGGCGTTCACACCGATACGCAGCGAGATGCCCGCGTCGGTGGCGGCCTTGCAGATGTCCGGGCCGACTTCGTCGAACTTACGGATGTTGCCGGGGTTCACGCGCACGGCCGCGCAGCCGGCGTCGATGGCCTGGAACACGTATTTGGACTGGAAGTGGATATCGGCGATGACCGGAATCGGCGATTTGCGGCAGATTTCCGGCAGTGCGTCGGCATCGTCCTGACTCGGCACGGCCACGCGCACGATGTCGCAGCCGGCGGCGGTCAGTTCGGCGATCTGCTGCAACGTGCAGGTACGTTGGCCGTGAGCGTGTTGGTCATCGACTGCACGGAGATGGGCGCGCCCCCGCCCACCGGCACCGGGCCCACCATGATGCGGCGGGACTTGCGGCGCGGGTGCAAGGGCGATTCGCTGGTCAGGTCGACCGGATCACCGGTTTTGCGGAACGGCTTTTCGATGGGATTTTCCGTATTCAAGGTATTCATCATTGCTTGTTTATCAGGTCGTCGGCGCGTCGGCGGGCTTCAAGCTCAAGCTGGTTCATTTCCTCCACGTCCGTGAACAGCGGGTTACCACGAAGCTCGGCGTCCATCTGGTCCAGCACGGCTTTGACCGTGTCCACGATGCCGAGGTATGGCAGACGATGCTCGAGGAAGGCATGCACGGCCTGTTCATTGGCAGCATTGAGCACCGCCGTATGCTTCTCGGAGGCGGCCAGGCAGTGGCGGGCCAGTTGCACGGCAGGGAACGCCTCATCGTCCAACGGTTCAAAGGTCCAAGTTGCGGCTTGCGTCCAGTCGCACGCGGCGGCCACATTGGTCATGCGGTCCGGCGCGGACAGACCCAGCGCGATGGGCAGACGCATGTCTGGCGGCGAAGCTTGGCAAATCGTGGCGCCGTCCACAAATTCAACCATGGAATGGACGATGGACTGCGGGTGCACGGTCACGTCGATGCGTTCAGGCGGCACGTTGAACAAGCGGGACGCTCGATGACTTCGAGGCCCTTGTTCATCAGTGTGGAGGAGTTGATGGTGACAACCGGCCCCATGTTCCACGTCGGATGATGCAGCGCCTGCTCGGGAGTGATGTTCTCCATGTCGCACGTTTCCAGCCGCGGAACGGTCCGCCGGAGGCGGTGACCACAAGCTTGGCGACTTCGGCGTGGGTTCCGGAGCGCAGGGATTGCCAGATGGCGGAATGCTCGGAATCGACCGGGTTGATTTGGTTCTCGCGCACTTGCGCGCTGAACAGCAGATGCCCGCCCGCGACTACGGACTCCTTGTTGGCCAATGCCAGCTGGAACCGGCCTTGAGCGCCGCGATCGACGGTTCGAGGCCGATGGAGCCGGTGATGCCGTTCAATACGACATTCGCACCGGAGCCGGCCATGGCGATGACCGAATCCGGACCGCCGGTCACGCGGACACCTTGTGCGCCGGCCTGTGCGAGAGCTGCTTGCAGCGCTGGAACCTTGGTCTCATCAAACACCGCGGCTTCGGACACATGGAACTGTGCGGCCTGTTGCGCCAGCAGCTCGATATGTGCTCCGCCCGCCGCCAGACCGGTGACGGTAAATCGTTCAGGATGACGCGAGATGACGTCAAGTCCTTGGGTGCCGATGGATCCGGTGGATCCGAGAATGATGACAGTGGAGTTGGAGGCTATGCTCACTGTTCCTTCTTCGTATCGTCATTGTTCAGTGTGGGGAACGACAGGTCGGGGATATCCGAATCGAAGTTACCGCCAAGCGGGAACAGCAGCGGGAACGAATCGCTGGAATCGTGCTTATCCTGTGACGGCTGAGCTGCTTCCGTGTCATGGGAGGCGGCAACGTATTCAGATGATTCCGCAGCCGGACGGGAGATCGTGCTGTCTGCAGGCTGACTATCGGATACGCGAACCGGAATGGAGTTCGTGTTACGATCCGGCTTGCTGGTGGGAGCAAAGGAGACCGGCATAGCAGCGGACGCAGCCTCGTCAGCAGTGCTATTCACAGGCTGTACTGCCGGGGCGGAGGGTGCCGGGGATGAAACCGAACCCGGTACCTCATTCAATTTCAGCGCATTCGGTGCATCAAGGCTGGGCATCTTAGGAGCGAAGGACGGTGCATCCACTGCCGGAAGTTCCTGAGAAACCGCAGCCATGTGGGCGAGAGCGGCCAAAGAGGAATCGTTCTGCACCATATCCACGGGCTGTTCCGCGAACACCGACGGGGTCGATGACGGAGCTGCGGTTCGTGAGCTGCCTGTGCCGGAGCAAACGAGGGGACGCTGCCAGCGGTCACACCGGAAACCGGCGCGGACGGGGCACTGACGGGAGGCTCAGCCGCAGCAACTGCGGTAGGAGCCACGGAAGGCGTCTCGGAGACGGCTTCGCCGCAGACTCGTTGGACGCATGCACCAGGTATGCTGCGGGAGCAAAGGAAACCGGCTGTTCCGCATTGGTGCTATTGGTGCTTGTGGAAGCATCGAACGATGCAGGAGCCGGCGCATAGGAGATCGGCGCCGCCGCGGCCGGCGTTGCGGGAGCAACCGGAGCCGGAGCCGTGAACAAGCTCTGCTCGGCCTGATGCAGGGCATCGAATGATTCGTCATGAGCAACGGCAGCCGGAGCAAAACGTTCGTCAGTTGCCGGGCGCTGCGTTCCGGAAGCGAACAACGGTGAGACGCCGTTCGCTTGAACGGTCACGTTCGTGGCGGTCTGGGCAGGAGCCGCAGGCTCGCCGGACACGAAATCGGCCACACGGCATAGGATTCCAAGCGACTCAGCAACTGTACGCAGGCGTTCAGGAAGTAATCGACCTGTCGCTCGTCATAGCCTTTCTTGCCCTTGCGCTGGGTGAAGATCACATTGTTGACCGTATTCGCATTGAGATCGGCCAAAGACCGTACATCGTCTTCGGTAACGCCGTCAACGCCCAATGCGGCCGCCGCCTTGTCCACAATCTGGTCGACCAGACGATCCACCTGCTTCTTATCGTACGAAGGCTGCTTGGGCGCTCCGGACTTGAAGCGTTCGCGCTCGTTACGCTCCGCATGGTTCTGGACTTCGTGATACAGCTTCTCGGTCTTCGCCTTCCACGTCACACGCCCGTGCTGTGCGATCTCCCATGTGGTCTGCTTATCGACCACGGCACGTTCCAGACGTCCAAGCGCGGCGTCAACCTGTGCGATCACATAGCCGTTCTTGCGCAAATCAAAGGACACGTTCTGAATGTCATGCTGGGTGAGATTCATGCCCTCGCTGTCATACAAAGCATGGGCGCGCTCCAGGAAAGCGTCCACCTGAGCGGGGTCATACCCCCACTTGCGCTTGCCCGCACGTGCGATGCCCGACTTGCCGTCCCCTTCACGAAGTTCCTGCGCCATCGGCTATTCGACCTCCTGCTGGATATAAACACTCTGCCACAACTTTACGTGACTATTGAGACGCATCTGACCAAGAAAACCGAAATTCACGATTTTGTAGCAGTACTGCCGGTTTCCTTCTGCACGCATCTCATTGAGATTTCAGAACCCTTGCCGAAGACTGTCAGGGAATATCGTCACAGCCTATATCCGTGGAATGAGGGGATTCCATGAAGCGATGAAAAATGAAAGTGGGCAATGAGGGACTCGAACCCCCGACATCCACCGTGTAAAGGTGGCGCTCTAACCAACTGAGCTAATTGCCCGCAAATGACAACAATAGCGTATGGCCAGCACTGCGCGACACGTGGTGTCGCATACGCGTGCCGTAGCGCTCAATCGCAATGACATTCAGTCACGCCCAGCAGCACTACGCAGCACACGACGCCGGTCAACACGCTTAAAGTCAAGCGTATTGATTGAGGCTTATCAGCGGCCCTTGCCGAATGCGCGCAGGCGGATGCCGTTCCAGTCCGAGCTGACGGTCAGCGGGGTGGCGGCGTTCATACCGGCGGTCTGTGCAGCGGACTGCACGGTGGACGAGCTGGCGGCACCCGGGCGGCCGGGCTTGGGAGTCAGTATCCACAGCGGGCCGTCATTGCCCAGTACCGCGTAGGCGTCAACGATCGTATCGGACAATTCGTCCTCATCATCGCCGTCGCGCCACCATACGATGACGCCGTCCACAGCGGAGTCGTAGTCCTCGTCCACGAGATCCTCGCCCGTGAGCTCTTCAATCTGGGCACGAATGGAATCGTCCACGTCGTCGTCCCAGAGCCACTCCTGGACGATATCGCCGGGCTCGAAACCAAATTCTTCAGCGTTCTGTGATGCCGTTTGATTCACAGGGGACACATTAGCAAGTCTTCGCGAACAAATGCGTTAACGCGGCCGAAAATCGCCGCATTGTGGGCAGACCCATGCGAGTCGTCTCACCAGAAACAACGACTGGCCGCGCGTGTCATGCCTCGCAATGAGGCAAATCGTCGGCCTGCCCCTTGCCGATGGCCACCAACGCCTGATACGCCTCGTTCAGCGTGGCGACCTTGACGTCGCGCAGACCATCCGGCACGCGGCCGGCCACATCCAAACAATTCGACGCGGGGGCCAGGAACCATGTGGCGCCATCGCGCTTGGCGCCAAGCATCTTCAGCTCTATGCCGCCGATTCTGCCGACTTTGCCGTCCTTGTCTATGGTGCCGGTGCCGGCGATGGTCTTGCCGCCGCTCTCGTTGGCGGGGGTGAGTTTGTCGATGAGACCGAGCGTGTACATCATGCCTGCGGACGGCCCGCCGATGCTGTCCACGTGCATCGTCACCTTGGCGTGTTGCAATGCACTGGCGTCAATGCCCAGTTCGTCCGCATGGGCTTTGGCATACGCCAGACCGACGGCACTGGCCGAATCCTGGGAACCGGCCATGTCTTGTTCGACTTTCTTCTGATACTGGTCCGCACTCTGGCCCACCGGTACCGTGGCCTCACGCGGCATGACCTCCACCTGCGGATTGGCCCAACCCCAGACGGCCTGCGCGTTGATGATCGGGTACCCGGGCACGCCGGACGCGTTCACCGTGGTCAGCAGCAGCTTGCCGGAATCCTTATATGTCGTCACGCCGGTACCAGTGATGTCGATAACCGCACCATCCTCAACTTTGCCCAGCACATCCTGGTGGGTCCGGGCATCTCGATGACGTACGGGCTGGGCAGCAGCAGAATCACCACACCAAGCAACACGGCGAATGCACCGACGAAATGGCGTTTCGGACGAGCGGCCGCATAGGCCCGAGCACGGCTGATTCCACGAGATAGGCGCGAATCATGCTTCACTTCGAACGATGGCATGTGCTCATCTCCCGCTTCCGAATCCGCAGTCGGGCTCTCCTGCTCCTGGACGAGGTCTGGTTCCTGATTCCTGTGGCGTGCAAACATACCCTACAGTGTAAGCGGAGGGCCGAAATCGGCCGAAAAACGAACATAAACCGAAAATATTGCTCGGCCACAAGCGAACAGGCCCGGGCAGACCCTACACTTGGGGTAACACACCGCGGCAAAGAAGGATACGCATGGACGACAACGCGATTCACGAGTGGCTGATCAAATGCTTCGGCCCATTCAGGGTGAGATGGCCTGGCAGCAGATCAGCCAGTTGCCTGAGGAGATCCGTGAACAGCTGATGAGTCAG
>ENA-OQDD01000344-OQDD01000344.1-human-gut-metagenome-genome-assembly--contig:-NODE-344-length-19782-cov-5.337421_pt1 | contig 19782 bp, 29 predicted proteins | sample MGYA00242507_ERZ504598 | MGnify/ENA primary metagenome ERZ504598 (study PRJEB26092, sample SAMD00036318) | human gut metagenome | host: Homo sapiens | study: EMG produced TPA metagenomics assembly of...
GGCGGCCGCGTTGGGCAGCGACCGCGCCGGTCGCGGGCGGATGAAGTTAAGTTCCGCGAGCTGTCCCGCGAGGTCTTCGAGAGGGTGTACCTGCCTGACGAGTGGAAACCGGCCTATAACGCGGCGAGGCTCAAGAGGTCCCAGATGCACTGGGTCGACCTCGGCGAGCACCCGCGGTCATTCGACGAGCTGGGGACCGTGTGGAGGACGACCGCGGACCGCAAGGGTTACGGGGACACGGACGAGGAATGGTCGAGGGCGTATCGACGCAACGGAGCGGTGCGGCTCACCATCACCCTGCCCGACGGCGCGACCAAGGTCATGTATGCGCCCGACCCGACGCCACGGGCGTGGTTCGACGACTTCCTGGCGACAATTTTGCCTGTCGAGCTGCTGCCGCAGGACTACATCAGGGATGTCGTGTTGGGAGACGACCACATGGAGCCCCATGAACTCAAGCTGTACGGCTAGTCCAGCCGCCGAGAACATGCCGGTGCTCCAAAACCCAACAGAATCGCGAATGAGCACATGAATTGACCGCCCGGGAGTACGTGCCGGGCGGTCAATTCTATCGACCATGGGTGAGATCCCGTGCGCATTGTCGGACATTCGAATTGTCCGACAATGTCTGACAGCCCTGTCAGACATTCGCGCACGATCAAGCGAGCTTCGCGAGCGATTTCAGGCCGCATGCGGCCCAAGCTGCGGCTTTGCCGCAGGTTCAATGTCTGACATTCCCAATGTCTGACGTTGAACGAAGCTGGCGTGCAAACTGACTCTTAAGGGTCAGTTTGCACCATCCCAATGTCGCGATTTTGATGGTGCCGCCACGGCGGTCGCATCTTCGAGGGGGAACACCCGGTGCTGGTCGATAAATCATCCGTGTCCGTTATCGTAATAATCTCCCGCAGGCACCACCGCGCACGCCGCCGTACCAGTGTCTTTTATCGTAATAATTTGAAAACTGGCTCCTTTTCTCCCTTGTCCGTTATCGTAATAACAAGGCGCGCGAGTGTCCTTCCCCCGGTCCAAGGGCGGAGCCTGGCAAGCGCCGAACCGCCCGGGTCGGCGGCAGATTTGTACACACATTTACGATGGGGGTACAAGTATGCGTCTCTTGCGGGATTTCTCGTTTATCGGCAGAAAATCGAGGTCAGAAGATGGATGAGTTCTTGAGTATTGAAGATCTGCGGTGGGAGTTCGGCGCGTCGCGAGCATGGATGTACAAGTATCTGGCGCCGCATATCAAGTCAATCACCGTGAAGTGCTCGACCGACGACGGCGAGCGCCTGTGCAAGCGTTATAGCCTCGATGATGCACGGCGCGTGGTCGCTGAAAAGGCTCGAGCCGAGGTCTATTCCGTGCCCGTTAAAGCGGACCCTGGGAAAAGCAGCTATACTCCATACCGCCGCCCGCGGCGCGTGCAAATCAAGACGAGCGCGTACATCGCCGAATATATCGTCGGCTTCGGCCATCTCTGGCAGATCGACGAGATTGCAGAGGAATACTGCGGTAAGCGCTCAAGAGAGGCGGCGTATCAATCATCTACGTAACGCCTGGATCGCAATCGTGTTCGGCAACAAAACTTTCTATATCCCGAGGCGCACCACACCGCAATTCGTGGCGGCAGCAGTCGAGGTGTTCGGAGACGCTGCCCACACCGTCGAATACGCACGCGGTGGGCATAAAAGTGACGCCACGGAATAGCGGCACTATGTAACAAATGAATAAGTGAACGGCGTAAAAAGTGAAAAACCGAACTACGTAATATCGACAATGCGACATAACGCAATAACGACAAAGCGGAATAGCCGCACTATGTAACTACGTAATAACAGAACTATTGAACCTCGGACTATTCGGTCCTGAAATCTGTCCGCAAGAGTCGTACACTGCCGCACAAAATGCCCGGCAGCGTACCGCCGCAAGCGGCGCACGCTAGGGTTCTGCTAGTACCCGGCACTCGCGGCGTTAGCTCATTGTTCTGCAATTCAACAGTTACGTTTTTCAGTTTTGTCGTTATCACGTAGTTCGGTAATTACACAGTTGCGTAGTGTCGTAATTGCTTTGTTCGGCTGTGTCGCAGTTCAGATATGAACAACCGCAGCAGGCGCCGGGTACTAGGGCAGAGCCTTGTCAGTACGCGGACGGCCGAAACGCAGTTTTGTACGGCAGCGTACGACACTTGCGGGCGAGCTCCGGCTATGTCATTGCTGAATTACGACGAAACGCAACAACAGAGCTGTGTAACCGCGGCATAACTGATTTGCAGACGATATGAAGAACGTAATGAATGAACTAGCGAACTGCGACACAGCCGAAAAAGCGAACAGCTATAAACCCAAAAAACGCATTGAAGTAGGAGAGATGTTTTAAATCTCAGCCCACAAATCGAGAACAGTGGCGTCCCGACGAACCATGGCAAAATAGTCGCAGTAGTCATAGGCATCATCGGGACTGCGCATCACGGCAACAAGCTCTCCGTTGTGCGCACCAACAACCGCATGTCGAAATCCCATCGTCTGACGTATCATCCGGTTGCGCCGCCGCTTGATCTCGGTCACATCCAGCAGGAGGCGGCCATCATCGTTGGTCATCTGAAACTCCGATCTAGGCGATTGCCTTTTCCTTAGCGAAGGAAATGAACTTCTTCAGCAACCAGATGCCGTCTCTGAATTGAGGCGGGTATACGTTTTGAGACCGTTTAATCTGAACAACAAGATGTATGCCAGTACAGTCCAGTCGCCGGCATTGATTGGAGAGGCCATGGGGGTATGCGAAATTGCGGTCATGTTCGATGAGAGCGAAATGGCTTTGGTTCAGGCCCATGCGAACATCTCAAACATGTCCTTTTCCGAGTTCGTGAGAAGGGCTGTGCTTGAGAAAATCGAGGACATGGTGGACATCGAGGCATTCAACGAAGCGCTGATGGAAGATGACGGTGCCCGCTACTCAATGGCCGACGCCATGTGTATGGCCATGAAGGGCGAGTAGCCGTTTGCGGTGCCAAGCTGACCGCTCGCGTTGAGCGGCGGCAGCGCCCGTTGAAGCGATAGTTCCGCAATTTGTTTCACGAATTACCGTCGAAATGTTTCACGCGCTGGTAGGTGCAAGCACTGCTTAAGGGCACACCCAAAGCACCCCAAAGTGCCGCCACGCAGGTCAAGGCCGAAAAATCGACCTCACCAGATGCGTTTTAAGACGCGGAAAAGGGGTGTCGCGAACATCCACGCCGCCCCAGGTTCAATCGCCCCGTAACTCGAATCCTGTTGAGCCGTCTACCTGCGACTTTGTGATATTTGCTACCGTCGTGTCATGGGCGAGAATCGTGTCCGCACGGGGCGATATTTTAGGTAAAACACCCGAGGGAAAGGAATGGCATGAGCGACACACAGGAAATCGTTCAACGACTCGAACGCGAGATGGCAGACCGAGCTGCCGCAGTTGAGAAGGTTGATGCTTTTAAGAATCAGCTCGCACGGGCCATCAAGGCTTCATGGTCACCTCTTCCGAAAGGGTGTTTAACGGTTCCGGAAAAGGTTATCCACCTGCGGGAACGATAGGCAACCGGACACACATTCTGTCCGAGCGGTTAAAAGCGGGCACGGAATTTAAACGGCTGAAAAAGGGGCATCGACCTGCGCCGATGCCCCTAAAGTAGACACACATTTTGTCCTATAAGCATCATTTATTTGCGAAGAACATCGGCTAGCCGCAGGATTGAAATCATCGACCGATAAGTGAGTTCCACTTTTTCGCCCGCAAGCAGTCGTTTCGAGCCAATCTCATCTAGCCCCACAAGCCGAGAAAACAGCGGGCCGCTCATCGTGCCCTCGTCAATTGATTCCCTTATGGTCTTCAAAACGTCCGTATCATGAAGCGATGCCGAGCTGTAGGGGCAACACGAGCGGAACTCTCAATTAACGACGAGACAAAAGGATGGAGATGCTTTGGACATAGTCCATCAAACACCACATCCCCATTGTCGTTCGAGCCGACCAGGCGCCAAGTATAGTGATCGACCCAGTCATCTCCGTCATATATGGCGTTCATGAGCAACTTCCCGTCTAGAGAGAGAAACCTATTTGGACATCGGGGCGCAAGACCGCAATCCATATCGGGCCTCCAGCAGCTCCAACCCAACGCACCACATAGGTTCCCTTTCGTACATGTGTATCAATCTGCCCCGAAATGCCGGTGAATGCAATTCCAGACCCGTTTGTCGGATAGCAATCGACGTATTTTTGTTTTCCGCTCACAACCTTGTATAGATATATCGTTCCAGCAAAAGAGAAGGGATCGTTCGCAATTTTGTCCGGAAGAACTTGCCACCTCAAAATCCCGCTACCAATATGGTCAAGCTTGACCGTTCCGCCGTCCCCCTCAAAAGTGGCAAGGGGATTTACCCCAGACTGAGAGTCGGCATCGCCCTCCTTAGCAGTTATCAGCAGGCTGCCCGTATAAGACTGCTGAGGCTCACCTTCAGGACAGGCAGCCTCGGCCCAAGAAGGGCCACTCAGGCAGAACAGTCCGAGCAGCATCATTACCAACAAAAGAAAACCCTTAGTTCTTTTCATCTCTATCCCCAACGTCTCTCGACATTTGTATATCGTGACTATTTTAGATCTATATGGCCAATTCGAGCCCTCGCCATGGCATTTGTTGCACTGGGTTTCTTTTCATTAATTTTTCACTTTGGTAAATCCCCGCCCCTAAGCATTAAACCCGAAGTCCACCGAGTGGGCGAAAGTAAAAGAGGTCGAACCAGAAGCAGTTCCCGGACAATTGGCGTCCGGCCAGACACTTCGGTTCGACCTTTCTTTCAGGATTCTGTAACAGCAAAGACCCTGCTAGATGGGCTTTTTTGTGGGTGGGTAATTGTAACAGTTGATTGAACTGCGACGCGCTAGGGCCAATAGGGCGAGGCAAACTAGCGAGGCGTGTCGCCGCGAGTGTAATCGCCGCGACCGACGACGCGGTCGTCCAGCTGCCTCGACACGGCGCCACCGCTGTGCGTCTGGCCCACGGCGCGACAGAAGGAGACACTGTTGGGGCCGATGGGCTAAGACCGTTGCTGACCAAGTGCCATTAGCGGCCATTGGCACATGTCAAGCCAGACTGATTCTGTGGGTATAGGGCGGCATTTCACTGAGATCGGAAACTCCCGCAACCATTGATTAATTTCGATATGTCCGAAATTAATATTACGTACATGGGTAACAAGCATATATCGGAGCGCTCAAGTAACCGAAGTAACCGAGCCGGGGCAAAATTGGCCAGAAGGACCCCGGTAAGATGTTTGGAGGCGAAGATGAGTACAACGAAAAACCTGTTTATTACTCGCAGGTCAATCCTGACGGCAGCCGCATTGGGCGGACTGTCACTAATTACCCCAAATGGTGCATTTGCTGATGGTTACAATTCTGAAACCGTAGAATTCCTAGCGTTCCCGGATCTGAGTGAATCTGATGTCGAGGCGATTGTGCGTCAACGTGCAGAGCAAGAAGCGGCCCTTATCATAGAAGAGGCGATGTCATCTGATGATGTTGAGCTCTATGCGACGCGCGGTCGCCCAAGCTACAGCACCGTATACGGGAGCGTGCAAACGAAAGCCAGCGGATGGCACGACGTTGCTGGGCAGCCCCCGGGGGGCATTCACATCGACGGGAGCGGTTCTGTAAACGTCCAGCGATATGGCGGCGGTTCGGTGAGTGTATCGGTGCCGCTCCCGAATGGTGTCGGAAGCATAGGCGTATCGATACCGCTGGCAAAGCGCGAGGCGATGGCGACTGGGTTTTCCATTGATATCGGCGGCCCTGGCTTTTGGAAAGTAACGGCGAACGTTGAACACAAGGTCCAGCCGTTTGTTGTTTATGAGACCGTCAATGGCGTCAAGAAGGTGTACAAAAAAGCAGCGACGAATGACTTCTTCCGTCTTGCCTTAGGCAAGCGAAAAGTAGGATGACATGACGGCCAAGAGCTATGCAAAGATAGCGATTGTTGGCCTTGTAATCGGTCTTGCAATGGCACTATGTGCATCATTCGCGAAGTATAGGTCCGAGCAATCGTTTATTGATGGCGCTGAAAACGGTTTTGGCATAGACGGAATGTATGTCAACGATGGCGCGACCAGGACGTCTATGGCGATTCTTGCAGGCGAAGACATGGAATGGCAAATCTGTAATGACGATGGCTCTTGTCTGAGTGGTCGTTTGGCCGCAACGAGCGATCCGAATTCGTTCGATCTTCTCGACAATGATGGAGCGGATTGCGGTTCTGTTCACCTTTCATATGCATCGCGAGATGGGATGGACGGCATCCTCTACGTCTCCCACGAAACTGACGATTTCAAGATGCGCAAAACTAACCGAGCGCCGGCTTTTATCGAGGAGTGAGAGTTCCCGGCGGCCTGCCGATCAGGCCGCCGGGGTATCGAACCCCGCATTCATCCGTATGAAGTTGATAATCGAGGAAACAAAGCCGTCCCAGGCAGGACGGCTTTGGTCTTTAAAGGCCAGGTTTTACCCTAGCCCAAAATGGCCAGAATGGTCACCAGAGGAAGAGCGACGATCATAAGACGGAACTCGGACATAGCGACCACCTCCCCGAAAACTCGGGCAGGGCTTCAGCGCGGCGGCGCGCTGAAGCGATCCTAGCAGAGTCGTCAATCGCCACCGGTCAGCTCGTACCCAGCCTCGCACCAGGGCAGGGCTAAGTTAGCGAGGCGGGGTACGAGCTGACTGCTTTCTGTTTAATGGCTGTCAATCTCTTCTGCCATCTCCTTTCACTTTTCCTCAGTACTTATAGCTGAACGTTCTCAGATATATAAAATCATTCCTTCCATTTCCCGAAAGCCGTTTTATGGAATATCAGAAATAGCTAAACGAGTAATTGCTCTCACTTTGAATCTGATCCAATTGCGCTCCAACTTAAAGATTTCTGTTGTCAGGTTCATCTGCCAGATAATCATGTGGAACATAATCGACGTGATAACGCTTTTCAAACTCCTCGATAAACCGGTCGACCTTTCGAGCATTTTGATAAACCTTTTCAAGCGTGCGGAAAACAGCTTTCTCGTTGTACGCGGGAAGACCTTGTGCGTTCACAAAATACATCAGCTGATTGAGATTCGTTCCTTCCTTCAATAACTCGTGATAGAGTTTTTCAACTTCCGCGATATCAAAATTGAATGATTCAATCTTTCCGTAAATTGCGCTGCGGCGAACCAACTCGCTTACAGAGACGCCAAGCACTTCCGCGCGCTGTTCGATCGCCTTTTTTTCTGGAGCGGTAAGCATCACATGAAACGAAACGTCACGTTTCTCTGCGATGGCTTCACCGCGCTCGTCAGTTTTTTCCGACGCGTGTTTGCGCCCCTGTTTCTGCAGCGTTTTATTTTTTACACGTTCGGTTTTCTTGCCAGTCTCAAGATCGTCGAGAGAAATCGAACGGCTAATCAAAACGGAGCGGATTAGTTCAGCTTCTGTGCAACCGGCTTCGTCACAAAGTTGTTGAAGGGTTTCTTTTTCTCCAGGGGTCAACGTCGTTTCGACTTTCTCGCTTCGTCTCATTTTCATCCCTTCAGTTTCGGAGTGGCCTCCGAAACAAGATCTGGAAAGGTGCGCCGAATTTTTCTCGGATGCGAAACCGTTTCGCGCGAAACGGAACTCAGCCTTGCCTGTTTTCTTTTCCCGTAGGAGGGAAAAGCAAGATCTAAATGCCATAGTTCATGCTTGCATGTAATTATGGCCATTTACGTACATCTTGCAATCTCCGGAACGGCGATTGGGCGAAACGCAGTGTAGACGTGGAATGAGAGGCCTCATTCCAAGCGAGAGCCTCGCGGCGTTGTAACTGCGTGAAGACCGTGAGCGGAAGCGAATTTTTAACGCGAAGGATGCTGAGTGTTAGAAATTCGCTGTAGCGAGAGCGGAGCGGAAATGCGAATGCGAGGGATGCCGAGTGTTTGCATTTTTGCGAAGCGGGTTTGCGGCGCCTGCGACGCAAACATTCGACTTCGTCGAATCGTTTTCATGGCGTTAGCGAAAAAGTTGAGACAGCTTTCGACAATTTCAATGGCGCGGAGAGTCATTAGCGTGACTCGCAACGCTGTTGGATTTGTCGAAAGCTGACGCGGCTCGCATTACGAATCGAATGGCGAGTTGATTTTCATGCGGCGTGCACACACGCCTACGATCGCGACCGATGGTCGCTATCTATTTTCAAAACTCGCGTTTTGTTTTGACGCGATATGAAATGCGATATGAAAAAACGAAACGCCCGCGCGAGTCGTTTTGACTTTTGCGCGGGCGCGATTCGATTCAAATGAAAATCAAGACGGTGAGTTTTTGAGTTTCGCGGTTTAGATCTCAGAAAACAGATTTAGAAACTGCGGCGTCGATTTCACTTCGCCCGCAGCATTACGGCGCAAGAACATCCAAGGGAACAACTTGGACACCGCGGTCGGTAACATAGGCTTGTGAGCCAAATCCAATAATCGCTACTTTAGAAACCGGCGGGGTGTTTCCAGCAGCAACCATACGTTCCTCGACAGCAACAAGATTGTCAGATGCCTCTTCTATTTGAGCAGAGCTGAGCTTAACTTCGACCGGGATCCAGGTCCCACCAGGAGCCGCAATGACTGCATCGACCTCTAGATCACGAGAATCGTGATAGTGATAGAGACTCATTCCGTTTGCTCGCGCATAAACCCACAAATCATGGAGTGCCAGCGATTCAAAAAGTAGTCCAAGCGTCTTGAAATCTAGCAGCAGGGTCTCCGGAGTCGCCCCGAGCGCAGCGGCCGCCAGCGACGGGTCAGCAAGATGATGCTTCTTTGATTCTCTTAAGTGCACCGGAGATCTCATTGCTGGATTCCACGCGGGAATATCGCGAACGAAGCTAACCCGTGCGAGAAGAGATATATACGATGCCGCCGTTTGTCTCGATACTTCTCCACCAAGATCAGCTACGAGCGTCTTGAGTGTCGCCAAAGTGGATTCATTACGCGCGAGCGATTCGATGACAGCTTTGACCTTTTCGGGATCGCGTCGAGAGCCGTCGACACGGGACAAATCTTCTTCGGCGACTATGCCGATGTAACGTTTCGCCATCGCCGACGCAGCCAACGCATCGCGACCGACCGCCGCGGGCCATCCACCGCGAACAACGCACTCGGCAATCGAGGCAGAGTCCAACGATCCGAAAGCGCCATTGAACTTTTCGCCAGAAATAATACCCGACAGCTTAACCGTGCCGCTGGATTTCCCAAGTTCGAAAAGCGTCATGGTATCCATGCGCAGTTTGGCGAACCTTCCAGCGCCACTGTGCATCGGCCGTTCATTGTCTCGCGGCGTCGCCGACCCCGTAAATATGAACTGGCCAGGCTCGCCGCCGCGGTTGTCGCACTCAAACCTCGCCGCGTCCCAAAGTTTCGGGACCTCCTGCCATTCATCGATCAGCCGCGGCACCTCGCCGGAAACGGCAAGCGCCGGGTCCGTCTCGGCACGCAAGCGATTCTCGAAGTTGCGCGACGGGTCCATGAGCAGGAGCCTGGACGCCGCACGGGTCCCGGCTGTGGTTGTCTTTCCACACCATTTCGGTCCTTCGATGAGAACGGCACCGAATATCCCTAGCATCTGGTCGAGCTCATTTTCGATAATTCGAGTGTAGTACTTTTTTGGCATGTTTTTCACCATTGATTACCAGCGCGTTTAACTAAATTTACCGTTTTCATTTAACCAGATTTTGCTTTTTTGATTAACCAGATTTACGCATTTCAGTTAACGAAACAGATTAAACATGCACGAAGTGAAAATCATCTACTCAACACCGCGCATGAGCTCCGAAATGGTGATTTGAAATCCGTCGGCAATCTTCTTGAGATTTGAGAGGCTGACATTACGCCGACCGACTTCAATGCTCGCGTAGTAGGAACGATCCATTTCAATCAAATTGGCGAACTGCTCCTGACTGCACCCGAGTCCAGCGCGGAGCTCTTTGCATCTCATGCCGAATGATTTCTGAAGCGTCGTATCCATGACAAAAAGAGTCATGGATTGTTGTATAAAAGCCAACGGACTATATACAACAATCCCAGTTAAGGCGCATAATTATCTCTATTAGAAAGCACTCTGATGCCCAGTCGGATAGGGCACGGAAAAGGAATGGAACAGCACAATGACTCAGGGAAAGCATTTCGCTGCCGGTGGCGATCACTTCGCCGCACTGCCAAACAAAAAGATTCATACTCCGAAGGGGATCGCGCGTCTGACCGTCACCGCGGCGACCATGGCCGCCATGACCGGATCGAGCCTCATCTCACCGTTCGCGGCATTCGCCCAGACAGGTGACGGGACCATGCAGCACCCTGCCGTGATGTCGCCGATCGCCGCCCACGCCGGCGCGGCATCCGGTACCGGCGCGAAATCCGCCGCAAAGACCATCGCGGACCTGCAGAAGCAGTCGACGAGGCAAAGGCGAAGGAGGACGCCGCCAAGGCATCTTACGATGAGGCCGCCGGTCCCTACAACGAGGTTGCTTCCGCCCGCGACCAGGCCAAGGCATCCTACGATTCGGCAGTCAGCGCCGGCACGGCAGCCGACCGAGCGGCAATGGACGAGTACGCCCGTCAGGTCGCAGAGGGCAAGGACGCCGCCGATGCCGCTGGCAAGGACCTCGAGCAGGCGAAGGCGGGTCTCGCAGACGCTAAGGCGGATGCGTCCGAGAAGGACGAAGCGTACCAGTCCGCCCTCAAGGCGGCTCAGGATGCCAAGGACGCCTTCGATAAAGCCAAGGCCGATGCTGTAAGCGCCACCCCGGAGGCAATCAGTGCCGCCGAGCAGGCCGTGCGCGACGCCCAGGCTGCCGTGGACAGGGCACAGGCCGAACTGGACAACGCCAACGCGACGCTTGCCGATGCCCAGTCCAAGCTGGTTGCGGCCCAGTCTGCAAAGGATTCCGCCGATGCCGTCCTCGCTGCAGCCAAGCAGAACAAGGACGCGGCGGATGCGAAGGCCGCAGCCGCCAGCGCCGCCTACGAGAAGGCGAAAGCAGACCTCGCCGCAGCGGAGGTAGCGCGAGCGGCCCGGAGTACGATGCGGCAAAACAGAAGGTCGCGGACGCGGAGGCAGCCCTCGCCGCCGCACGAGCGACACAGTCCCAGTGCGAGTCCGAGCTCGAGCAGGTACAGTCCGCCGCGGCAGCGGCACAGGACGCCCTGAATGATGCCCAGGTGGCCCTCTCCGTAAAGCGGCAGCCGCGGCCGATGCCGAATCCGGTGTGAACGCCGCCCAGTCCGCACTCGATGCCGCGAACGCCGACCTCGATGCGGCCAAGCAGGCGAATGCCGACGCCGTCGCCAAGCTGGATGCAGCGAAGCAGGCTGTCAAGGACGCTGAGTCCGCCAAGGCGGCCGCCGACGTAGAGCTCGCGAACGCCAAGGCGGCGAAGGATACCGCAGACGCTGCCGTGACCGCCGCGCAGCAGAAGGTCGACGAGGCACAGGCAAAACTCGATTCCGCCGACGCGCAGCTCAAGCAGGGAGCCATCGGCTTCTTCCGTGCCATGGGTGCCGATGACGCAGTCAACATCATCCTGAACGCCAAATATGCCGGAAAGACCGAAGTCGGCAATTCCAAGGACGCCACGTCCCTTGATAACATGCTCAATGCGATCAGGTGGATGAAGTCCGTCAACGACTACCGCAAGTCGGTCGGCCTGTCCGAGCTCCAGGTCACCTACAAGCTCATCGCCGGTGCCATTGCGGATGCCAACTACAGTGACACTGTGCTCGATCATGCCCGTCAATATAATTTTGCCGAAAACCTGGCATGGAATTACGGAATCGATCCGAGTGGGCAGTGGATCGAGCAGGAGAAGGGCTTTTTCGACAAGGCAACGGAGGCCCTTTATGGAGTCACCGGTCTTGTCGGCAAGGATGCCTATGATTTCTATGCAAAGAACGGCGTCGCAATCAACCATTGGATTGCAAACAACTGCCGCTGGGAGAACGGCAGCAGCGGCACCGTCGGCCATTACATGAACATCATCAATCCCGAACTCGCCGTTATGGGAATGGCAACCTGCACCAAGGGCACCATGTCCGGGCTTCAGACGCAGTGCTATACCGCAGAGATCTCCGGCTGGTCCGGCTCCGGTTGGAACACGAACCCCATCTCCGTCGACGAGTACGAGCAAAAGCTGACCTCCTATATCAACGGTCTCAAGAACGCCAAGAGCGCACTCGGCGCAGCAAGGCCGATCTCGCATCCAAGAAGCAGGCAGCCGCCGGCGCCGCCGCAACCGTCCAGCAGAAGCAGGTCGCGGTGGATTCCGCACAGGCAGGTGTCGATGCCGCGAAGCAGGGCGTTGCCGATGCCCAGCGTGCCGTCGATGCCGCAAAGGCTGATCTCGCATCCAAGAAGCAGGGCGTCACGGATGCCCAGACCGAGCTTGATGCGGCGAAATCGGACCTCGAAGCCGCCAACGCGGCAGTCGATACGGCAAAGACGACCGTCCAGCAGAAGCAGGTCGCCTTTGATGCTGCCAACGCAGCCGTAACGACCGCACAGACCAAGTTGGATTCCGCCAAGGCGGACACCGAGGCCAAGCAGCAGGACGTCATGGATGCGAACGCCGATCTCGCGAAGTTCTTCCAGGACGTCGCCGACGCCAAGAAGGCGCTCGATACAGCAAAGAGCGTCCACGACGCGGCGGCAGCCGATCAGGCCGAGAAGGCGACCGTCCTCGCCGCCGCCGAGCAAAAGGCGGACGCCACCGCACGCGCCTCGCGGATGCCCAGCGTGCCGTCGATGCCGCAAAGGCCGACACCGGCGTTGCCGCCGACAGGCTTACCGGCTCCCAGACTGATCTCGAGGACGCACAGTCGAACCTCGACATCCTCACCGGCCTTGCCGCGAAGCTCGCAGAGGCACAGCAGCGCGAGCAGGATGCAGTAAAGGCCGTCAATGACACCAAGGCCGCCCTCGATGCCGCGAAGGCGGATACCGCCGCCGCCGAGTCCCTGGTCTCCGCCGCCGAACAGGCGAAGGCGCAGGCAGACGCCAAGCTGTCGAAGCTGAACTCCATCGACGCCGGCGCGGCGATCGCTTCCGGCCATGACGCGAACGCGGATGACGCCCTCAACGCGCTTTTCGCCGCAGCAGTCGAGGCACGTGCCAAGGTCGCGCCCGCCAAGGCCATCCTGGACGAGAAGCAGGCCGCGGTGGACGAGCTCCAGCCCGGCTACGATGCGACACTCGCCGCCTACGAGTTGGCGAAATCCGACCGCATCGCAGCGGAGCAGAAGCTTTCCGATGAGATCGCACGACAGGAGGCAGAGGAGGCCGCAAAGAAACAGGCGGCATACAGCCCGAAGCATCTCGCCGGCACGGAGACCGCCCAGCCCGGCAACCTCGCCCAGACCGGCGACCGCACGGGCCTCATCGGCGAGACGTTCGCCATCGGCGGTACCGTCCTTGTGGCAGCCGGCGTCTTCCTCGACCGGAAGAAGCGCCGCGAGCAGATGTAAAAGCGAGTCGGGCGTTGGATATCGCTAGTGTCCAACGCCCGGTTTCATGGACGGGGAGATCGGTGTGAGAACAAAGGCTATTATCGTTGCGCTTCTGGTGTGCCTTTCGGCACCTCAACTTGGATGTGCCAGCGTTGCAAAGCAAGGAAGCGGCTCTACGGAAAGGGCCGCCACAGCGGTAAAGAATAAAGACAAAAAGAAGCCAAGCGAAGAAAAGGCGACGCAAACCTCTGGATCCAAGACCGAGGAGAAGAAAGAATCCGACGACAAGGACCAGAAGTCCGATGACTCCAAGAAGGAGGATAACAAGTCTTCCGATTCCTCGAAGTCGGACAACAAGGGCGATTCCACCCAGTCCAAGCAGAATTCCGGCAATTCGCAGAGTTCCGGCAGCAACAATTCCTCTTCCAACGGCGGCAGCAGAAGAAGTGGGTTGCCGAGCAGGGCCACTGGGAGACAGACTATGGACAGGTTTGGGTTTCCAACTGGGTTTACACGACACACCCCCGCTATTGGGTAAACCACGGTGGCACTATGGTAGGGCCCTTCGATTCATCCGATGCCGCCTATGCTTGGATTATTAACGATGGCGAAAACGGCGGCATCGGCGGATCTGTCGTAAACGACTCCTATGAAACGAAAGAGGATCAGGGACATTATGAACAGCAGGCTACGGGACAGCATTGGGTTGTCGACGTCGCCGGCCACTGGGAGTAATGTGCATCGTTCCTCTCCTCTTCCGTTCGGTGAATATTTATTTATTTGTGGGCGGCCGGTTCGGCCGCCTTTTTTAGACGCCCAGTCTGGGAGCAAACGATAGGAAAGCAATCAAACGAGAGGCCGTTCCAAAAGAATCCGGCGGTGCCGGATGCTTCGGGCAAAACCTTCCGCAAATCGGTAAGGTCTTCCATCAACTTGCTCCAGCCCTCGCCCGGAGTCCGCTGCGCGGGACTCATCGGCGAGCCGCTCGCCATCGGCGGTACCGTCCTCGTGGCAGCCGGCGTCTTCCTCGATCAAAAGAAGCGCCGCGAGCAGCTGTAGGGCAAATCGCATAACGACTCGGAAAGGGGAATCCCGCAAAAGGGATTCCCCTTTTTCGTCTCGCCAGCCACGGGTCGTTGAGGCAGCTTCAGTTTAAGGGCCACAGATTAAACCAATCTACAACTGTGACCATATGACTATGTGCACATGTTAGCATGGTCATATGGTCACCTATTTACAGCTGCGATTATGCTGCAATAACTCAACCGTTAGTGCTTATTAAACAGCCAATCGAAGCCAGGCTTGCCCAGTGTTTGGCGCATCTGCCCCATCCGAATCTCCGTCTCCACGCCATCCTTGCCGAAGACGGCGCTCGTGTTCTCAGCGGTCGGGATGACCGTTTTCACTTCGCCCGTGGTGAGGTCGAAACGTTGGTTGCTGACCTGGTCCTCAAGATGGATCTGATCATCGGATCCAAAGACACTCTGGAGCATGGCTGCCTCCTTGCAAGAAACTGTCGCCCCAAGATAACAAACGGGCGGATCCAGCTCAGCATATAGCGTTCGGTAATACATGACCATGTTAATGTAGTCATATGTTCACGCATTACAAGCTGGGACCTCATGTATTAGAGCTCGAGCTGCGCCCGTGCGTCCTTGGCGTCTCGCGTCCGACCGTCATCAAATGGCTCAAGCCGGGCTGGCGCGATAAGCGGAATGAGGTCGTGAGGCGGATGGACGCCGGCAGCGTCACACCCATCCGCCTCACGGACGATGAAATCGCGTGGACGCCGGAGGCCGTGACCGTCAGGGCGTCCGGCGGGGAAATCATCGGGCTCGATACGTGGGGCATGGCGAAGGTTCTTACCGGAGCTATGGTCCCGACTCTCCCGGTCGTATTCCTACGATATCGCCCCTAAATCACCAATGTGTCAGATAAAGAATGATGCAATGGCTATGATCAAGCATACGGCGGATGCGGCGACTGCGCCTTTTTTCCTCTCCTTTAGTCCGACGAATAGGGTTGCCGTAAAGTAAAGGGCGGAAATGCAGTCTATGGCAAGCAAAACGAGTTCCTTGGGCGGTTTCATCAAAAGGTCGCTAACAAAGAGTAATGCAAGCATGGCAAAGCCGATTGTGACCAAGTATCTCGATTGATTTTGCGACAGCATGACAACTCCCTTTTAGAACATGCAAGTGAAAAGTCGGTACGATGCCATTGCGGTTGCAAACAAGCCGCCGCCAGGACCGGTTGTCACGAGACCGGCGATAACGCATTTTCTCGGTTTCCAGCTCATGACAGATCCCTCTCTCATGGTGAAACGCATACATTATGAGATATGCACATTATCTCGCTGATTAATTTCAATATCCATCATCTAACTAAAGAATACTGACTCACTGGTTCAGCGACGATGCGTTTTTACCCTTGCGTTCCCACTCGCGTAACCGCCTCGCCGCGTCGGCGGTCGGAAGGGTCTCCGTCTCGCAATCAGCAACCTTGTAACCGTATCTGTCGAGCCAGGCGGCAAGCGCATCCCAATCGACGCGCTTCCAGTCGCCGCCCAGCGCGTACTGCATCACGAGGCCTCCGGCGACCATGAGCGCGTGGACATGCTCTCCTTGCAGGCCAGCGATGATTCCGCCGGTGCATACGATGCTAGGTCGCTGTGCCGGCACTGCGCAAACGTATTGGCCTTTGTACCCCTTTTGGCAACTTTAGCATGGCTGTAGGTTAAACCAACCCACAGCATGAGTACGTTAACGTAGTACTATACTAATTACTTAACATGCTCATATATTTCTAACTGCGACTTAGAATTATTTAATGTAGTCATATGTTAATGTGCTAATATATGACTACGCTATTTCAGAAAGGGGAGAACATGGCGACGAACATCCTTTGGTCAATCAGAAAGGCGGCGTCGGCAAGACGACGTTCGCCGACGAGATCGCCTGGGGCCTCGAGCGCGCGGCCACAAGGTCGCTTCGGTAACCTGGACCCCAGGGCGGAGCGAACCACGAGAAGGGCTGCTCGACGACGAGGACGCCGTGAACGTCATCGACACGCCGGGTTTCCTGAGCGACGACACCGCCGAGTATGCCAAGAACGCGGATATCGCGATTATCCCGGTGCAGCCCGGCACGCTGGGCCTGAAGCCCATGAAGCGCACGATCAAGGTCATCACCGAGGCCAATCCCGACTTGTCGTTCGCAATCATCGTCAACAACTTCGCCGGCAACCAGACGGTCGACCGTCAGTTCCTCGAACTGCTCGAAGCCGACGACCTGCCCGTGCTGGGCACCGTTCCGACCGCGGCGGCCTTCAAGCAGGGTGCGGCGCTGGGAAAGCCTGTGTATGAGATCGCCAAGAATGGTAAGGCCGCCAGGCAATCGAGAGCATCTTGGACGAGATCGAGGAGGTCCTGTAATGGCAAGCAAGTTCAAGAAATCGACCTCGTACTTCGACAAGGCCGCGGAGGCCGCGGAGGAGAGGCAGCAGAAAATCGTTGAAAGCGCATCCGAGCCCCAGAAACCGGCTCCACAGGTACGGAAAGCCGGGCGCCCCAAAAAGGGCGCTGAAGGGGCATCTGAGAGGCTTGTACAGTTGTCTGTCTACGTTCCGAGAGCTATCGCAAGCGATTGAAGCAGGTCGCCCTTGAGGAAGACAAGTCTGTTTCCGATATCGCTCGGGAGCTTTTCGATCGCTATTTGGCCGAAAAGGAAATCTAATCGGGATCACGGGTACCGTCAGGTGCCCGTTTCCTTTTATATGGCCACTGAGAGCCGATTTAAGACCATGTTTTATATAGCAATGAGAAAACGGTCGAAGCGCACCAATAGGACGTCTTATATTCGATTCTGTGATCTTCTAGCGGTATTCGGTGTAAGGTTGACCAAATAAATGTCGGTATCCAGATCAACCGGAAAACGGATTCGGCGGTCATTGCCGAATTGTAGGGTTACAGCCACGTGCAGGCAATCGGCCGGTGAGCGAAGCGAGGCCGGCGCTGTGGGCTGACAGCAGCGTAGTCGGGGAGTTGGGGCGTTAGCCCCCACACTTTTGGCCGATAGGCCATGTCAAGGAGCGACAGCGACGCGGAGGGAGGCGTAGCCGAACGGAGGGCAAGGAGCGTAGCCGACGCGCAGGGAGCGTGAGCGATCGGAGTGCGAGCGTAGCGAGCGCCAAGGAGGCGTAGCCGACGCGCAGGGAGCGTGAGCGATCGGAGTGCGAGCGTAGCGAGCGCCAAGGAGGCGTAGCCGACGCGGAGCGAACGTAGTGAGCGGAGGGCAAGGACGATGGCTTTTCTTGTTTGTATATCGTTCGATTATTAAATGCTTTCTGGTGGATTTCTCTGTTTCCCTCTTGAGCTCAGACTAAGTGAATCTAATTCACTCTAGTCAGACTTGGTGGGTTGTATGAACCCATAGTTGTGGTTATTTCAACCCATAGTTGTGGTTATTTCAACCCATAGTGCATGGGTTAACTGAACCCATAGTTGGCATGGGTTATTTCAACCCATAGTCTCGTGAGACAACCCATAGTTGATAAGTTGGCCCAGGTTAACACAGGCTCAAACTATGGGTTGAAATAACTATTTCGGTACTTTTTGGCGTTTTCCGATCGCTTTCTATGGGTTGAATTAACCCATAGACGGAAAAGTGGCTTAAATTTTCTATGGGTTCTTTCAACCCATAGCTCTACCGTCACAGAAAAGCATCCGCGATCCCTGTGAGCAAGTCTATGGGTTGTCCTAACCGATAGACTTGCTGAAGAACCGTTATTTAACCCCCTATCAATAAAATTATTTTTCGTCTAACTATGGTAACCAACCCATAGTTAGACTGTAGGTTGGTTTAACCCATAGTTTGTAAGAAAAAGAAATAGGGCTATGGGTTGTATGAACCATAGCCCTTCAAACTAGGCAGAATGCTTTGCGTCCCACTGAGCTTTGCGTTTCGCCGAATTCTCAGCACGTTGCTTTTTCTTGCCCTCCTCGACTTCGAGTCTGCGCTTAGCGATCGCCGTCATATCGAGCCGGTACTCAACCGATTTGTTATTCCCGCGCGGCGACTTAATCAAAAGACCGAGTTCGACAAGCTTGTCGATTCTCTTTTTAACATTCGAGCGATCCGACTTGACGTCAGCCGCCATGGTGGCAAGGCTGATGTAGCAGGTTGATTTGTAGACGTCCTTGCGCTGGAACGACCAAATCCGCCCCATAATATCGGTGTCGAGCCTAGCAGACCGAGCTCGAGCATCCATGGCGGCTTGATGATCGCGACCTTCTCGCTGACCATATCCTGCACCATGTGGGCGACACGGACGATTCATCCGATGCCCGGCGAAGTACCTCGCGGTGACTCTCACTATTGGCCATGGCGGCATCTGTGACGGCCTGATTCGCGAAATCGGACGCCGTCCCCATTCCAGACGGGTTTGCGGGACCGGACGGGTGGCTATCCGTGTCCCACGGATAGCCACCGCCCACATCCGGTTTTAAATTTTTGGTATCCATAAACTAGCCTCTCGTTGAGGCTATCTAGCCATCAGCCGAAGTGATGCCATAGTATTTTGGTAGTACTTCAACATAGGGGCCCAAATCGAAGCATACGTGTGCTAGGATTGCAGGTAACAGGCCAGAAAGCCACATTTGAACATGAAAGAAGCCCTTCTTACTTGGCGGTTAGGGGGCTTTTTTCATATCTATTTTTGCTCTTTAACACGCTCCAAAAACTCGGCGATAGCGATCGCCGCCATAGACGACTTAGCTACACCGCGACTCTTCGCGTAGTCATCGAGATCACGCCAAATTTCGAGAGGCAGAGTAACCTGGATTCTTTTCTTCTCCTCGGCCACTGCCATAGACAATTACCTCCTTCGTTGAACAAGCGAAATCGTACCACTACTGATTGAAACAAAGCGTATCACAAATACTGTCTAAAATACAAACTAACACAAAGTGGTACACCTAAATTCGCTAAATCTTTCTCATCGGTCAGATAGGCGCTCGAGTTTCCAAAAGGGGCACAGTAAATTGCCGAAAAGGGCATAGGGGCGGCGAACGATTCAAATGAAATGGTGGACTGCTGCAACGTTGCATGAATCAACTTCTGATAAATCTAGAACCCCTCTAGAAGGTTGAACTGCGCCCCAATTCTTGGACGGGCTAATAAGCGGCCTACGCCGCACATAGGGACTGATTCCGGAATTCCTCCGGGGTCAGTCCCTTCAGTTTAACCTGCCTCCTTCTCGTGTTCCAATGGATG
>ENA-OQDD01000345-OQDD01000345.1-human-gut-metagenome-genome-assembly--contig:-NODE-345-length-19779-cov-3.624720_pt1 | contig 19779 bp, 32 predicted proteins | sample MGYA00242507_ERZ504598 | MGnify/ENA primary metagenome ERZ504598 (study PRJEB26092, sample SAMD00036318) | human gut metagenome | host: Homo sapiens | study: EMG produced TPA metagenomics assembly of...
CAGCTCCACAAGCGCCCACCGAGATGTCGGGCGGCAGATGCAGCGCGTGGCCATCGCCCGCGCCCTCGTCAACAACCCCGACATCCTGCTGGCCGACGAGCCGACCGGCGCACTGGACAGCGAGACGAGCATCCAGGTCATGGAGCTGCTGAAGGATGTGGCAAAAGACCGCCTCGTGGTCATGGTCACGCACAACCCCGAACTGGCGGAGCAGTATGCCAACCGCATCGTCCGTCTGCGGGACGGCGCTATCACCGACGATACCCGCCCCTTCGAGCCGGACGACACAAAGCTTGCCCCTCCCATCCATAAGAACATGGGCCGTTCGTCCATGTCGTGGCTCACCTCGCTGGCCCTGAGCTTCAACAACCTGCGCACCAAAAAGGCCCGCACCCTGCTCACAGCCTTCGCGGGCAGCATCGGCATCATCGGCATCGCCCTCATCATCTCGCTGTCCACCGGCGTCAACGCCTATATTGCCGACATGGAGCGCTCCACCCTGAGCGAATACCCGCTGCAGATCCTGAGCAGCGGCGTGGACATCACGAGCTTTCTGTCCTCGGGCAGCAGCGGCGGCACCACAGCCACCGGCCTGCCCACCGACGAGGACGGCAAAAGGACACCTCCGGCGGCGTGGAGGGAATGGTCTCGGTCCGCCAGCTCATCACCAAGATGGTGTCGGGCCTGACGTCCAACGACCTCACTTCCCTAAAGAAATATCTCGACAGCGACGAGTCCACCATTGCGGATGACGCCACCTCCATCGAGTATTCCTACAGCGTCTCGCCCCAGATCTACCGGCAGGACGCCGACGGCAGTGTGCATCAGGTCAACCCGGACTCCACCCTCTCGATGCTGGGTCTGGGAAGCTCGGGTTCCGGCTCCACCTCCGTCACCACCAGCCTGATGAACAGCGTGGGCAGCAACACCAGCGTTTTCTATCAGCTGCCCGCCAACAGTGACCTTTATAAGTCCCAGTACGAAGTCAAGGCCGGCCGCTGGCCCGAAAAGCCTACCGAATGTGTCGCCGTGCTGAGCAAATACGGCACCGTGACCGACTACGCCTCTACTCCATGGGTCTGCGGGACTCCGCCGAGCTGGACAAGATGATACAGCAGTTTGCCCAGAACCAGAACGTCGATGTCCCCAGCGACTTCCGCACCTACAGCTACGACGAGCTGATGGGCCTGAAGTTCAAGCTGGTGAACAGCGCCGACACCTACGTCTACGACGACACCTACGGCATCTGGAAGAGCAAGGCCGACGACAAGGACTATATGAAGCAGCTGGTGGAGAACGGCGAGGACATCACCATCGTGGGCATCGTCCAGCCGGACTACACCGCCTCCGCTTCCATGCTCACCTCCGGCATCGCCTACCCCGCCTCCCTGACCGAGAAGGTCATGAAGGACGCTGCCGACAGCGACATCGTGAAGCAGCAGATGGCCGACCCCGCCACCAACGTCCTCACCGGCGAGAGCTTCGGCAAGGCTGAGAGCCTCCGCGACTTCGATTTGACCAGCCTCTTCTCCATCGACACCAACGCCCTCAAGAATGCCTTTTCTTTTGATGCCAACGCCCTCGACTTCGATTTGAACGGTGCCTTCGACCTCAGCAGCGGCAGTTTCGATTTGAGCAGCCTCATCGACTTCTCGGATCTCTCCCTCGACATCGACGAGCTGCCCGACATCGACCTCAGCGACGCCTTTGCAGAGCTGGACCTCTCCGTCTCGCCGGAGGCTCTGCAGGATCTCGTGCAGAAGGTGTTCAAGGACTATAAGAAATATATCATCGGCAACGGCATCCTCAACTTCAAGAAGTGGAGCTTTTCTGCCTACCTCAAGTCGGAGCAGTTCCAGAAGCTGATGGCCGAGTCCATGAAAGACCTCGTTGACCCGGACAAGCTGCAGGGGCAGCTCTCGAGCGCTCTGCAGACCACCATCCAGACCGTGATGGAGACCTACTTCCGACCAAATCACAGAGGTGCTGAAAAGCCAGCTGGACGCTGCCATCCAGAAGGGCATCGTCACCTTCCAGGACCAGATACAGTCCCAGCTCAAGACGGCCATCCAGCAGAACATCGGCAAGCTGAGCAGCCAGATGGAGAGCGCCATCAAGATCGACGCGTCGGCCTTCCAGAAGGCCATCCAGCTCAACATGACCGCCTCCGAGCTGACCGAGCTGATGCGCTCCACCCTCCGCTCCTCTTCCGCCACCTATGAAGCCAACCTGACGGCCTTCGGCTACGCGGACGAGGCCGCCCCCAGCCAGATCAAGATCTATCCGAAGGACTTTGCCAGCAAGGCCGTCATCCTGGAAAAGCTGGATGCCTACAACGCCGGGATGTCTGCAAAGGGTGAAGACGAAAAGATGGTGCAGTACACCGACCTCGTGGGTACCTGATGACCAGCGTGACCGAGATCGTGGACATGATAAGCAGCATGATGGTGGCCTTCGTCTCCATCTCGCTGGTCGTCTCCTCCATCATGATCGGCGTCATCACCTATATCAGCGTCCTCGAGCGCCGGAAGGAGATCGGCATCCTGCGCGCCATCGGCGCTTCCAAGCGGAACGTCTCCGAGGTGTTCAACGCAGAGACCTTCATCATCGGCCTCTGCTCGGGCATCATGGGCATCGTCCTCAGCGAGATACTGCTCATCCCCGGAAACATCATCATCCAGAAGGTCTCCGGCACTTCGACCCTCGTTGCCTCCCTGCCCGTGGATGCAGCCCTCTTCCTCGTGGCACTGGCTACCCTGCTCACCATTCTGGCCGGCATCATCCCGGCCCGCGGCGCAGCAAGTGCAACCCCGTCAAAGCCCTGCGCGCCGAGTAAACCCCAGAGATCTCATTCCCGGTATCCTTTCCGCTCCGGCGGCAGGGATACCGGGATTTTTTCGGCTTATTTTTGCTCCGGCCCGTCGGCTCAGCTTGTATCCATCCTGCATAAGAACGCGCTTTTTTGCTCTAAAAGTTACAAAAGAGTACGGTCGTCCCGGGAGATTCTGATGTGTACCGGGAATTGCCGAAAATCAATTTGCTTTTCGCTCTGCGGGCAAATCAACCTGCACAAAGGAGGGTCGATTTGTTATGCAATTCTGCCAAAGTGTTTTGAGGTTATTGATTTATTCCACAAATTATGCCATACTATAGTCACTGAAACCGTTCCCGACATCGTTCCCGCACGATTTCAGTAAAAACCAGAACTTCGACCGAAAGAGAGGTGCTTCCCGGAATGCCGAACATGACCATCAAAGACATTGCCCGTTTGAGCGGCTGTTCCGTCAGCACCATCTCCCGCGTCATCAATGACCGGCCGGATGTGCGTCCCGAAACGAAAGAAAAGGTGCTTCAGATGATGCGGGAGTCGGGCTCGTGCCAAACACCAACGCCCGGCAGCTGAAGATCCAGCAGTCCCGCAGCCTCGTCTTTGTGGTCAAGGGTACCCGGAACCTCTTCTTCTCGGACTTCCTCGTTCAGCTGCAGCGGGCCGCGACCCTCTACGGGTACAGCGGCATCGTCTCCTATCTGGACGAGAATGCCAACGAGATAGACGCCGCCCAAAAGATCCTGCGGGAGATAAAGCCCAAAGGCATGATATTCCTCGGCGGCAGCGTGGCGAACTTCCAGCAGGGCTTTGCGAACATCACCGTCCCCTCGGTGCTGACGACGCGTGTCTCGACGAACTGGATTTCCCGAACCTCTCGATGGTGGGCGTGGATGACCGGGCTGCGGCCCGCACCGCCGTCTCCCACCTCATCGCGCAGGGCCACCGGAAGATCGCAGTTCTCGGCGGCCCCACCACCAGTTACCCCAGTCGGATGCGCCGCCTCGGCGCACAGGATGCCATGGAGGATGCCGGGCTCACCTTTGACGACCGGCTCTACGGCCTGTCCAACTACGATTTCGAGTCTGCCTACCACGCCATGAACAGCCTGCTGGCCCGACGGGCCGAGTTCACCGCCCTGTTCGCCATGAGCGATGTCATCGCTTTCGGTGCCATCCGGGCGCTGGTGAGCGCCGGGTTCCGGGTGCCGGAAGATGTATCGGTCATCGGCTTCGACGGCATCTCGATGTCCGCTACTGTGTGCCGGTGATGACCACCATCGTCCAGCCCGGCGAGCAGATCGCACTCCAGAGCATCGAGCTGCTGGTGCGGCAGATCGAGCATGGCGCCCCGGCCCAGAAGATCACCCTCCAGCCTGAGCTGCAGGTCGGTGAGAGCGTAAGGGCGGTCTGATTTATTTCGTCTCATTTCCGCTGCCAGGCGGAATGTGTATATCACATGATGAAGAAGGAGAACAATTATGAAAAAAATGATTTCTCGTCGTAATTTCCTGAAGGTCGCCGGCGCTTCTGCTGCCGCCCTCGGTCTGGCTGCCTGCGGTGGTTCCTCCAGCAGCACCGCTGCTTCCACCGCCAGTTCTACCGCAGCTTCTGCCGCTCCCGCAGCTGCCGGCAAGGTCTACTACCTGAACTTCAAGCCCGAGCAGGATCAGGATTGGCAGGATCTGGCCGCTGAGTACACCAAGGAGACCGGCGTGCCTGTGACCGTTGTCACCGCCGCTTCTGGCCAGTACGAGACCACCCTGATGAGCGAGATGGAGAAGAGCGAGGCTCCCACCCTGTTCCAGGTGAACGGCCCTGTTGGTCTGGCAAACTGGAAGGATTACTGCTACGATCTGTCCGGCAGCCAGCTGTACGGTGAGCTGACCAGCGACTCTTTCGCACTGAAGGATGGCGACGCTGTGGCTGCCATCGCCTACGTCCTCGAGACCTACGGCATCATCTACAACAAGGAACTGCTGACCGCCGCTGGCTATACCCAGGACGACATCAAGGGCTTTGCCGATCTGAAGAAGGTCGCTGACGATATTCAGGCACGCAAGGCTGAGCTGGGCGTGGACGGTGCTTTCACTTCTGCCGGCATGGACAGTTCTTCTGACTGGCGCTTCAAGACCCATCTGGCAAACCTGCCCATCTACTACGAGTACAAGGCAGACGGCATCAGCTCTACCGACGCCATCAAGGGCACCTATCTGGACAACTACAAGCAGATCTGGGATCTGTACATCACCGATTCCACCTGTGACCCCACCCTGCTGGCTTCCAAGACCGGCAACGACGCTGTGGCTGAGTTTGTGGGCAAGAAGGCTGTGTTCTACCAGAACGGCACTTGGGCTTACAATGACGTGAAGGATCTGGCGACGACAACCTGGGTATGCTGCCCATCTACATCGGCGTGGATGGCGAGGAGAATCAGGGCCTGTGCACCGGTTCCGAGAACTTCTGGTGCGTGAACAACAACTCTTCTGATGCCGATATTCAGGCTACTCTGGACTTCCTGTACTGGTGCGTCACCTCTGAGGCCGGCACCAGCGCGATGGCTGACAAGATGGGCTTCGTCATCCCCTTCAAGAAGGCTAAGGACTCCACCAACCCCCTGATCACCATTGCAAACCAGTATGTGGCCGACGGCAAGACCAGTGTGGACTGGTGCTTCTCCACCATGCCTTCCGAGGAGTGGAAGAACGGCGTGGGCAGCGCTCTGACCGCTTACGCAGCAGGCACCGGCGACTGGGACGGCGTTGTGACCGCCTTCGTTGATGGCTGGGCTAAGGAATACAAGCTGGCAAACGGCTAAGCTCCTGATCGGTCTATAAAAAAGAACTGAACAGGGAGGCGGGCGAAGAAGTTCGCCCCGCCTCCCCTTTTTTGTTAACCACTCCGCATATAGGAGGTACATCATGCAAAAAGCCATCAGCAAATATTGGCCGGTGTTCGTGCTGCCCACGCTGCTCGCGTTCATCATCGGCTTTATCTGGCCCTTCATCTGGGGCATTTACCTTTCGTTCCAGCGGTTCACTACTGTTAGCAAGACCACCTTTGTGGGCATCCAGAACTACATCAACGTATTTCAGGATTCCACCTTCCTGCACGCCTTCGGCTTTACCGCAGCGTTCACTGTAGTATCCACCGTGCTCATCAACGTCTGCGCCTTTGCCATTGCGCTGGTGCTCACCCGCGGCATCCGCGGCACCAACATCTTCCGTACCGTCTACTTCATGCCCAACCTGATCGGCGGCATCCTGCTGGGCTACATCTGGCAGATCCTGCTCAACGGTGTGCTGGCCAACCTGCAGAAACCTCTGCTGGCGCTGGATGCCAAGGCCGGTTTCGTCGGTCTGGTCATCCTGATGTGCTGGCAGCAGATCGGCTACATGATGATCATTTACGTTGCCGGCCTGCAGAGCGTGCCCGGCGACCTGATCGAAGCCGCCAAGATCGACGGTGCCAACGACCGCGAGATCCTGTTCAAGATCAAAATTCCCATGGTCATGCCCAGCGTGACCATCTGCACCTTCCTGACCCTGACCAACAGCTTCAAACTGTTCGACCAGAACGTTGCCCTGACCGCAGGCGAACCCGCCAACGCCAGTGAAATGCTGGCCCTGAACATCTACAACACCTTCTATGGCCGTTCCGGTGCCCAGTGGAAGGGCATTGGTCAGGCGAAGGCTGTGGTGTTCTTCCTGATCGTCGTGGTCATTTCTCTGATCCAGCTCCACTTTACCCGTTCCAAGGAGGTGCAGCAGTAATGCCTAAACAGAAAAAAATGTGGGATAACATCCTCACCGTCATCATGACGCTGCTGAGTCTGCTGTGGATCTACCCCATCGTGCTGATCCTGCTGAACAGCTTGAAGGTCGAGGGCAGCTTTACCACCTCCACCGTGTTCAAGCTGCCCACCGCCGAGACCTTTGCGGGCCTGAGCAACTACGTTTACGGTGTCACCAAGATGGGCTTCCTTTCCAGCCTCGGCTACAGCCTTGTCATCACCGTTACCAGTGTGGCGCTGATTCTGCTGTGCTGCTCCATGACCGGTTGGTACCTCACCCGCGTGAACAATAAGCTGAGCAAGTTCATGAACCTGCTGATCGTGTTCTCCATGGTCGTGCCCTTCCAGATGGTCATGTTCACCCTGTCCAAGACCGCTGACCAGCTCAATCTGAACACCCCGTGGAACATCTGCATCATCTATCTGGGCTTCGGTGCCGGTCTGGCCGTGTTCATGTTCACCGGCTTCATGAAGAGCGTGCCCATGGAAATTGAGGAAGCGGCCATGATCGACGGCTGCAACCCCATTCAGATCTTCTTCAAGGTCGTATTCCCCATCCTCAAGCCCACCATGATCTCCACCGCCATCCTCGAGACCATGTGGGTGTGGAATGACTACCTGCTGCCCACTCTGGTGCTGGACATCAAGAAATACCGCACCATTCCCATGGCCATCCAGTACTTCCGCGGCGGCTACGGCCGTGTGGAGCTGGCTCCCATGATGGCCTGCATCATCATTGCCATTATCCCCATCATCATCCTGTACATGACCTGCCAGAAGTACATCATTGAGGGCGTTGTGGCAGGTGCTGTCAAGGGCTAAGGAGGTGCGCACACTATGCGTGCAAGCGGCATTTTGATGCCCGTTTTCAGTCTGCCGGGGCCTTTTGGCATCGGTACGCTGGGAAAAGAGGCCTTTGCATTCGTGGATTTTCTGGCCGATGCAAAGCAGACCTACTGGCAGATTCTGCCCATCGGCCCCACCGGCTACGGCGACAGCCCTTATCAGAGCTTTTCCGCCTTTGCCGGTAACCCCTACTTCATTGACTACCGCCTGCTGGCCGACGTCGGTCTGCTGACGGCCGATGAAGTGCCCGCCGCACGGCCTGTAGGCCCCATCGACTACGGCGCACTGTACAACGAGCGGCCTGTGATCCTGAAAAAGGCAGCCGACCGCCTGCTGGCAGCCTCCTCCCCCTCCTATGAAGCCTTCTGCGAGGCGCAGAGCTTCTGGCTGGAGGATTACGCCTGTTTATGGCTGTCAAGGCCGAACAGGGGCAGGCCGGCCTTGCCGACTGGCCGGATGACCTGCGCTGCCGCAAACCGGAAGCCATTGCTGCCGCAAAACAGCGTCTCGCCGGTGCGGTGGATTACTACAAGGCGGTGCAATTCTTCTTCTACACCCAGTGGAACGCCCTGAAGGCTTACGCCAACGGCAAGGGCGTCCGTCTGGTGGGCGATATTCCCATCTATGTCAGCCGGATTCCAGCGATCTGTGGACCCACCCGGAGCTGTTCCAGACCGACGGAGAAATGCATCTGACCCAGGTGGCCGGATGCCCGCCGGACGCCTTTGCAGCAGACGGCCAGCTGTGGGGCAACCCCCTGTATGACTGGCCCACGCACAAAGCCACCGGCTTTGCGTGGTGGAAGCAGCGCATGAAGCACGCCACCTCCATTTACGATGTGGTGCGCATCGACCACTTCCGCGGCTTCGAGAGCTATTACTCCATTCCCGCCGGGAACAAAACGGCGGCGGGCGGCCACTGGGAAAAAGGCCCTGACCGCGATTTTATCAACGCCATGCATGAAAACCTTGGCGAGGGCGGCATCATTGCCGAGGATCTTGGCTACCTGACCCCGGAGGTCAAGGCCATGCTTTCTGCCAGCGGCTACCCGGGCATGAAGATCATGCAGTTTGCCTTTGACAGCCGGGAATCCGGCAATTATCTGCCCCACACCTACCACCGCAACAGCGTGGTGTACACCGGCACCCACGACAATGTGACCACCGAAGGCTGGCGTACCAACGCCAGTGCCGAGGATGTGGCCTATGCCTGCCGCTACCTGCGCTGCCAGCCGGAAGAGCTGACCGAGGCCATGATCTGTGCCTGCCTTGCCAGTGTATCGGATACCGCTGTGATCCCTCTGGCGGACTGGCTGCATCTGGCAGTGAGGCCCGCATCAACACTCCCAGCACCCAAGGCTCCAACTGGCAGTGGCGGCTCACCTGTCCCCTGCCGGAAGCACTGGCCGGACACATTGCGCAGCTGACCGTGCTCTACGAACGGGCACAGTAATTCCCTGATCATTTTCTCCTCGTAAAAGCGTCTGCACCCGGAATGTGCAGGCGCTTTTGCTTTTTCTACAGAACATTTTTTCAGGACCAGATTATGGACATATTGCGCATTTTTGGGCTGATATCCGTGATTTTACCGCCTTTCCGTAACAGTTTATTCACAAATGTATCATGATTTTGCGCATCTCTGCTCTTGTTATTTGGACACAGTTATGTTACAATTCAGATAGTATTATTGTCTGCCTTTGTGCAGATTCCACTACGGAAAGGAGTTCTTCCACCATGGATCATCCCAATCAGAATACCATGCTTTTACCGGCTTCCTATGCCGTTATCTCCGAAGAGGAAATGACCTATCTGGATGGCGGTCAGTCCATCTACTTGGCTCAGCCTTTAATCACGATATTTATTTCAACACCGATCAGTTTGCTACATTCTGCCAGAATGCAGCGATCAACCTGTTCGTGCTGATGACCAACTATTCCTTCCTGTACATCGCAGGCCGTGTGCAGTCCGGTCTGTCGAATGGTCTGAGCCTTTCCGGCACCTTCTATCACACCTGGGATAAGATGAACACCTGGAGCCGTATCGCTTCTGTGGGCGTTGCCGGTCTGGCCGGTGTCTATGTCTATTCGCAGGTCATGAACGTCATTCGTACCGTTACAAGCATCTACGATCAGATCGTGAACCCCATGCCGAGCTTTGATGCCGCTCAGGCCGAGGGAACCGCTGCCGCCTGAGTTTGATTCCATTCCCGGAACGATCTTGTCAGAAAGGAGCTTTCTCCATGAAAAACCTTCAGATGCCGCATTCATACATTTCTGTTTCCGAAGAAGAGCTGCGCAGTATTTCCGGCGGCGGGCCGCTGGGCGATGCGCTGGATCTTTTCTTCAGCAATCTGCGTCTGGACGATCTTTTCTTTAGCGGCGGATTGATCTCACTTTCTTTCACCTTTGTGCCCATGCTGCTGTTCAATGTGGTAAAGACAGGCTTCAACTTCGTGGTGAGCGCCTACGATACCATCGCAGACCTGTTCCATTTTTCCCACGAGGAGCGGGAGATGGTGCAGTATATCTCGGATCAGCAGCGCCGGGAAGAAGAGAAAGAGCAGGCTCAGCCCGCTCCCGGCCCGAAACCGGTTTTCTGAACTTTCCCAGCAGTATAAAGCATAGCAAAAAACGCATCTGCAAAATCTTGCAGATGCGTTTTTGTTTTCAGATCACTTTCACTGCCCCCTGCTCCCGCAGACGCAGAATGTAGCAGCTGCCCTTGCCGAATACCCGCTCGATCTCGCTGTGATAGCGTTCCAGCAGCTCTGGGGAACATACGCCTGAATGGTGCCTGCAAAGCCGCCGCCCTGCATCCGCCAGGCTCCCGTGCTGCCCTGCAGGATACTCTGGCTCAGCGCCAGTGCCACCGAAAGCCCCTGATGCCGCACATCGGTGCTGCAGTAGACATTCTGGCATAGCGCAAAGGATGCACGTCCGCTTTCCAGCACCAGCGCTGCAAAGGCATCAAACTGTCCGGCCTGCAGCGCGTCCCTCTGGGCAAGGGTGCGAGCGTTCTCTTCAAAATAGTGGATGGCGCGCAGCACCGCGCGGTCGCCGCAGGCTTTGCGCAGCGCAGGCAGTGCTGCCCAGAATGCGCTCTCCGTCACCTGTCCCAGCACCTTTTTGCCAAGAAACGCTGCGATCTGCTCCATCTCCTGCCGGATGGCTGCAAACTCACCGGTCAATTCGCTGTGGCTGCCGCGCGTATCGGTAACGCACAGCTCATGCCCGGCGGCAGCAGGCCGTCGGCGTGGATCTTTTCCAGAACCGGCTGCTGGGGATCTGCAAAATCCGCAAAGATAATGCCGCCCACTGCGCTGGTCAGCTGATCCAGCAGGCCGCTGGGCTTGCCAAAATAGGTATTCTCCGCATACTGACAGATCTTTGCCAGCTCCGCCGGGGCCAGACCGCAGCCATATTCTCCGTTCCAGATGGCAGCCATGCCCATTTCAAAGGCAGCAGAGCTGGAAAGGCCGCTGCCGCGCAGCACATCACTGGCCGTGTATGCATCAAAGCCGCCCACCGCTTTGCCTGCCGCGCGGAAGCCCTCGGCAATGCCGCGGATCAGGCTGGCCGAGTGGGTGCTCTCCCCTTCCTGCGGCCCCTCCACGGTCAGGTCGATCACATCCAGCTTGTTGAACCCGCGGGATTTGACCCGCACGTAGCCGTCTGTATTGTGCGCAGCCACGGCCACAAGATCCAGCGTGACAGCCGCCGCAAGGCCATAACCGTGCTGGTGGTCGGTGTGGTTACCGCCCAGCTCTGCGCGGCCCGGTGCCGAATAAACCTGCACCTGCCTGCCCGGCCCAAAGTACAGCTCAAACTGTTCCAGCGCAGCATAGTAGCGTGCCCGCTGCCGACAGATCTCCTGCGCCGCATCGCCATACAGTGCCCGGAGCTTATCGTCCCATTTGCCCGCCGCGATCTCATTTCGGAGCTGCGCACTGTTTGCCATAACGATTCCTCCCTCAATATGCTGCTTTGGGATAGATGGGTATGTTACGTCTATTGTAATGCATCCAACCGCTTTTTTCAATTTCCAACGCTGAAAAACGCGAATTTTGGCACCCAGTTCAAAGAATAAGATGTACTTTTGTTGAATTTGCGGCAGATGTGTGGTATACTATACCAAAGATCGGGCACAAAGCTGCCCACAACGTGACAGAGCGGAGGAAACGCGGCTATGGCAGATGTATATAAGCAATCCTTCAAACAAAATTATACCAATAATATTGAGCTTTCCATCTTCAATTGCGGCATCGAACGCTGTGCTCCGGGCCAAACATGGGGGCCGGGTATCCGCGACCATTACCTGATCCATCTGGTACTTTCCGGCAAGGGCGTATTCGAGGTGGGCGGACGCACCTGGGAAGTGAGCCAGGGCCAGCTGTTTTTTGCCCGGCCAAGCCAGCTGATCCGGTATACTGCCGATGAGCAGCAGCCTTGGGAGTACAGCTGGGTAGCTTCAACGGTGCGTGTGCCCACAAACTAGCCGCGCAGCTCCCCTTCACCGACGACTCGCCGGTGCATCACACCCACGACCCCGATGGGATGCGTGCCGCTCTGGCCAACATTTATTCCTCCCGCGGGCTGCAGCCGCAGGATGAAGCCGCCATGGTGGGCTACCTTTATCTCTTCATCGCTTCTCTGATGAAGGAGACCAGCGCTGGCAAACCGCACACGGCTTCCTCTTCCAGCCAGTATGTGCTCAACGCCATCAAGTACATCCAGTTCAATTATTCACACGATATTTCCATTGATGATGTGGCAAAAAGCGTAGGTGTCTCCCGCAGTCACCTGTACCGCGTGTTCATGCTGAACGTAGGCAAAAGCCCCATCGATTATCTTACCGAATACCGCATCAACGAAGCCTGCAAGCTGCTGCGCGCAGGCAACCTTTCCATTGCCGAGGTCGCGGTGTCGGTAGGCTTCTTTGACCAGTTCTATTTCTCGCGGGTATTCAAGCGCGCCAAGGGCGTGCCGCCCAGCAAGTATTTTGCGGCGCAGGCTGATGCTCCCGCCGACGGCCCTGACCACCAGTAAAGGAGACCCTTCATGCCCTTACAGAAAAATCAAGTTCTCACCCTGCGCGTAGAGCGTCTTTCCAGCGATGGCAGCGGCGTAGCACACAGCCCAGACGGTGAGGCCGTGTTTATTCCCGGTGCCGCCCCCGGCGACGAAGCCCGGGTGCGCATCGTTAAGGACTGCAAGCGCTACGCCTTCGGTATTCTGGACGAGGTGCTCACTCCTTCGCCGGACCGTATCCCGGTGGATTGTGCCGTGGCAGGCCCCTGCGGCGGCTGCAGCCTGCGGCATCTGGACTATGCTGCCGAGCTGCGCGCCAAGCAGGAGAATGTTGCAGATGCCTTTGCCCGCATCGGAGGATTGGATGTGCCTGTTCTGCCCATTGTGGGTTCGCCGGAAGTGAACCGCTACCGCAATAAGGTGCAGTTCCCGGTGGGCGTGGACAAAAGCGGTAAGCCCTGTATCGGCTTCTACGCCGGGCGCACCCACCGCATCGTCCCCTGCCCGGACTGCCGCCTGCAGCCCGGTGTGCTGAATGAGATCGGCAACGCATTGTGCGCTTTTTTGCAGAAAAGGGCATCCAGCCGTACAGCGAGGAGACCGGCAGGGGCCTTGTGCGTCATATCTTTCTGCGGCGCGGCGCTCACAGTGGCCAGATCATGGTCTGCCTTGTCTGCACCCGTGCCAAGCTGCCTTCCGCTGAAGAGCTTTGCACCCGGCTGAAAGCTCAATTTGCAGAGATCACCACGATCCTGCTGAACGTAAATGCTAAAAACACCAACGTGATCCTTGGCACCGAGACCCACACCCTGTATGGGCAGGGTATATTGAAGACACCCTGTGCGGCGTTCCGGTGCAGCTTGGCCCGCTTTCCTTCTATCAGGTCAATACCCTTGCTGCCGAGCAGCTTTACGGCATTGCCGCCCAGTATGCTCAGCTTACCCCGGACGACCTGCTGCTGGACCTCTACTGCGGCATGGGCACCATTGGTCTTTCCATGGCAGCGCACTGCCGTGAGCTGATCGGTGTGGAGATCGTACCGGAAGCCATTGAAAGTGCCAAGCTAACGCTGCCCGCATGGGTGCAGATGTGGCCGCAAAGAGCCGATTTTTCTGCGCAGATGCCGGTCAGGCCGCCACCCGCCTTGCCGCTGAGGGCCTTCACCCGGACATCGTAATGCTGGACCCTCCCCGCAAGCTGCGACGAAGCCACACTTTCCGCTGTCGTGCGCATGTCTCCCCGCCGGGTGGTCTACGTCAGCTGCAACCCCGCCACCGCCGCAAGAGATGCTGCATGGCTGGAACAAAATGGATATCACGCAGAGAAGGTGCAGCCGGTGGATCTGTTTCCAAGAACACGGCATTGCGAATGTGTGCTGAGCCTTTCCAAGGTGTGAGGTTTGAAAAAATGGCTATTCCAAAATATAATGAACTTTACTCGCTGTTCCTCTTTGCGATTCAGGACGGTGCCCCGCATTCTTCAAAAGATGTAAAGAAAATCATCTCTCAAAAGCTTCAATTAACCACAGAAGAACTTGCCGAGCGGCTTCCAAGCCAACGCCAGCCAACCTTTGATAATCGCGTCAACTGGGCAAAAACTTATCTAAAAAAGGCAGGTTTGATTGATTCTCCACGACGCGGCATCTATATTATTACGAAAGAAGGCCTGAACCTATTAGCAAGTGGTGTTCAAATTACAAATGATCTTCTCAAGAACAGGTATCCTGCCTTCTCTGCATTTGTAAGTGGGTCTTCTATAGCAACTCCTTCTGCTTTGGACGGAACGCCTTCTTCAACTGTGTCAGATACTCCGCAGGAAACTCTGGAGCGCACTTATTCCCTCATCAACGAGCAGCTTGCAGATGATTTACTTTCCGAGGTTATGCAGCAGTCTCCGGCATTCTTTGAACAGTTGGTTGTTGATTTAATGAAAGCCATGGATTATGGCGATGGTTTTGTTACAAAATACAGCGGAGACGGCGGTGTTGACGGCATCATTCATGAGGACAAACTTGGATTTAACTTGATTTATATTCAGGCAAAACGCTGGGATCCCAGCACTACGATTGGGAAACCGGAATTACAAAAATTTGCTGGAGCTATGATGGGACCGCCGAAGATTGAGAAAGGGCTATTCATTACAACAGCCAAATTTTCTCAAGGTGCTAAAGATTTTGCCAATGCACAGCATATCATTCTTGTAGACGGGCAAAAACTGACCACTTTGATGATCGAATACAGTATTGGTGTATCCGTTGAGAAGACCTATTATATCAAACGTATCGACAGCGATTATTTCCCCGATTGACAAAAAAGATTGATGATTGTGCCTTGCTCTTGAATTGGTAAACATACATAAAAAGCGCCCGTCCCGGTTTTTTTCCGGGACAGGCGCTTTGCATTTTAACCTTGTAATTTATCAGGACAGAATCATGCGGTCATTTGCAAACTCGCCGCCGCTGGCGATCTGGAACTTTGCCAGCAGGTCGGAGACGTGCAGGTTCTTCTTTTCCTCACCGGAAACATCATAGATGATATGGCCTTCGTACATCATGATCAGGCGGTTGCCATACTTAATGGCATCCTTCATGTTGTGGGTGATCATCATGGTGGTGAGATGGTTTTCCTCCACGATTTTGGCCGAGAGGGTCAGCACCTTGAGCGCGGTCTTGGGGTCCAGCGCAGCGGTGTGCTCGTCCAGCAGCAGGAGCTTGGGCTTGTTCATGGTAGCCATCAGCAGGGTCAGTGCCTGACGCTGGCCGCCGGAAAGCAGGCCCACACGGGCCGTCAGGCGGTCTTCCAGACCCAGATCCAGCGTCTTGAGCAGTTCACGGTACTGCTCGCGCTCTGCCTTGGTAATGCCAATGCGCAGGGTGCGGGGCTTGCCGCGGCGTGCAGCAGGGCAAGGTTCTCTTCGATCTGCATGGTGGCAGCAGTGCCGGTCATGGGGTCCTGAAACACGCGGCCGATGTAAGCGGCACGCTGATGCTCGCTCAGGCGGGTCACATCCACACCGTCAATAATGATCTTGCCTTCGTCCACCGGCCACACACCGGCAACTGCGTTCAGCATGGTGGATTTGCCTGCACCGTTGCCGCCGATCACGGTAACGAAATCGCCCTCGTTCAGCTTCAGGTTCAGGCCGTTCAGGGCAGTTTTCTGGTTGACCGTGCCAGCGTTAAAGGTCTTGGAAACATTCTGGATCTCAAGCATTTTTTGCATCCTCCTTTGCCTTCTTCACCGGCTTCGAGAAGTACTTGCCCTTCCAGTACGGCACGGCAAGGAAAACAGCCACCACAGAAGCGCTCAGCAGCTTGAGCAGGTTGGCATCGAAACCCAGAGTCAGCACCAGCTGAATGACAATGTAGTAGATGATGGCACCCAGAGAGACAGAAACCATCTTGAGTGCAAAGTTGTGGAAGATGCGGCTGAACAGAGCCTCGCCAATGATGACAGCAGCCAGACCAATGACGATCGCGCCACGGCCCATGCCGACATCTGCAAAGCCCTGATACTGGCTCAGCAGAGCGCCAGACAGCGCCACCAGACCGTTGGACACAGCCAGACCCAGCACGATATTGAAGTTGGTATTGATGCCCTGCGCACGGGACATGGCGGGGTTAGAGCCGGTGGCACGGATGGCACAGCCCAGCTCGGTGCCGAAGAACCAGTACAGAATGCCGATCAGCACCGCTGTGACAATGATGATCATAACGATAGGGTTGTGGAGAGCGAACTCCTTGACCCAGCGCAGGGAGATCAACAGGTTGTACTTGTCCACGTTGATGGCCTGATTGGCCTTGCCCATGATTTTGAGGTTAATGGAATACAGCGAAAGCTGGGTCAGGATGCCGGCAAGGATGGCCGGAATGCCCATAAATGTGTGCAGGACACCGGTGACGAAGCCGGACAGCAGGCCTGCCAGCAGCGCCATGAGCAGGGAGACCCAGACGTTCTGGCCGGACAGCAGGCACATGACGCACACTGCACCGCCGGTGCCAAAGGAGCCGTCCACGGTCAGATCGGCCACGTCCAGAATACGGTAGGTCAGGTACACGCCAATGGCCATGATACCCCAGATAAGGCCCTGTGCACAGCACCCGGCAAAGCGCCCGGCAGGTTTGCCAGTCTTGCAATGATTTCCAAAACAATTCCTCCTAAACGTTACACTTTTTTACTTCCCGTTTGATACGGGAAAGCGGAGAAGAGCACTTTTTACCCTTCTCCGCTGATTTTCTGTTTGGTTTCCCGGAGTATTTTAGCCCTCGATCTCCTCGTAGCCGTCGGGAACGGTCAGGCCCAGATCGTCGCAGATCGTCTTGTTGTACTTCTTGGTCACATCGGTGTACTCGATGGGCATGGTGGAGATATCAGCCTCGCCGTTCAGGATCTTCACTGCCATCTCACCAGTGGTGTAGCCAGATCGTAGTAGCTGATGGAAAGGTAGCCACGCCGCAGCCGGCGCAGATGCCCTCTTCGCCGGCGAACACGGGCTTCTTGGCCGGGCGGCAGATGCCGTCCACAATGCCGGTGTTTGCAGCAACAGTGTTATCGGTGGGCACATACAGTGCGTCGTTCTCGTCGGCAGCCTTCTGGCAGACAGAGGACAGGTCGTTGGAATCAGAGAAAGCGTACTGGGTAGCGGTGACACCCTTTTCCTCCAGATACTTCTGGACCTCATCCACCTGATACTGGCTGTTTGCCTCAGCAGAGCAGTACAGCAGGCCAACCTTCTTGGCCTCCGGCATCCACTCCACGATCATCTCAGCCTGCTGATCCAGCGGGGCCAAATCAGAGGTGCCGGAAATGTTGCCACCCACGGTGCCGTCGAAATCGGTCAGGCCCAGAGCCACACCGTACTCGGTAACAGAGGTGCCCAGCACCGGAATGCTGTCGGTAGCAGACTGTGCAGCCTGCAGAGCGGGCGTAGCATTGGCCATGATCAGATCCACACCAGAGGAAACGAAGCCGTTGGTGATGGTAGCGCAGGTAGCGGAATCGCCCTGTGCATTCTGGAAATCGAAGGTGACATTCTCGCCGAAGGAAGCAGTCAGAGCATCCTCAAAGCCCTGCGTAGCGGCATCCAGAGCGGCATGCTGCACCAACTGGCAGATGCCGATCGTGAACTTCTGGCCATCGGCTGCAGCAGAAGCAGCAGCGGAGGATGCAGGCGCAGCGGAAGAAGCAGCTGCAGAAGATGCAGAAGAACCGCCGCAGGCAGTCAGGGCAGCAGCTGCGCCGCAGGCAGCGGCAGCAGCCAGAAACGAACGACGAGTGATTTTACGCATAATGTTTATCTCCTCTATCTCTTTGCGTGTGCGGCCTACAGGTACCGCACCGGAAAGCTATGTTTTGTATGCAAGGCTCGTACAGTCTCGCTTTACACTCGTGAAGTATATCACACATTTCACGGTAAAACAACTCACTTTTGCCCTAAAACGGCCTTTATTATCGATTGCATCAAATATATCGATCGATTATTTTGATGCGTTATTCCGTTTTTGCTGATATTCTGTCAGTTTTGCAAATTCAGCATCCAGCCAGTGCAGGTTTTTCTCCAGCTGCGGCAAGAACGGTGCGGCATAGTCGTAGCCAAAATACAGCGCCTGCCAGAGCTTGTCCTGCATCCGGCGCACCAGCACCGGGCTGAGCTGCGCACCCAGCTGTTCCACCGTGTCTTCCAGTGTCATGCAGGTCTGCGCCCAGCGCACATCGGTCTGTTCCCGGGCCGGGACATCGTAACGAGCAAGATAGTCCTCCACCTTGCCTCGATCACCTGCCCGCCGCAGCCGGTGGGCTGCAGAAAATAGCTCACCTGTCCTTCCCTGCTGATCTCCTGCGCCAGCGGGTACAGAGCACACACCAGCGGTTCGGCATCGTGGATGGCGCAGTGGTCTCCCGTAAGGAAGGGACAGTTGTTCCGGTTCTCCTTCACCGGGGCCAGCCGCAGCACCGGCAAATGGCTCACCGTGCCAATGCTGGCACGGCAATATCCCCGCGCCACGATCTGCGGCGGCAGGCGCAACCGGGCTGCAATGCGCCACAGGTCAAAGCCTGAAAGTACAATGTCCTCTCTGCCACGGCAGCAGTCGCCGCAGCCATTGCACGCAAAGCTGAAATGTGCATCCCGCGCAGCAGGGGCATTGCCTCGGTACGGGTAAAATCGATCTGGCCGCACAGGTCGATGTGGTCGTCACGCATGGATGATCTTCCTTCTTCCTGAATGATATTGATTTTTATTGTATCACATTGCCATCAAAAGCAAAAGGGAGCGTTTCCGCTCCCCTTGCGCTATCCTGTCATTGATACTTCTTTGCCGGGATGACGATTGTGCCAAACAGCGATGCAATGTATCCGATAAGCACTGCACACCACACCTGCCATCCGGTGGCCTGTTCAAACACGACCGCCGCTGCCGTGCAGAGCGGTGTCAGGAGCATACTTACCACGCACCACACCCGCATTGCTTTGAGCACATGGAGCCAGTTGCGGTTGTTGTAGTACACGCCCGGAATATGCATGTGGAACGCGCCCTGTGCAAAATTGCAGACATGGTTTTCGTCATAATAGCGCGGCAATGTTTCCGGCATCCAGAACAAGGTGTAGGCCCCATATACGATGCCGAAGATCACGTTTATAATCAGCAGCATCATTGCGCCCTCGGTCCCGGCCAGCCCCACGGCCCAGACAGCTGCGGTCTCTACAAGGCCAAGCACCACGCTGACCCCATACAGCGGCAGAAACTTCTGCGTGCGGGCCTGGCGGCGTTCCGGCGGTTCTGCCGAAAAAGTCAGTGCCTTGCGGATCAGTTCCTCTGTTTCCTCGCGGGTAAAGCGCTGCTCCTCCTCCACGCGGCAGCCATGTAACAGCTCGGCCACGGTCACATTCAGCTGTTCGGCCAGCGGCACCAGCAGGGAGATATCCGGCACGCTCAAGCCCGTTTCCCTTAATTAAAGATATTGTTGGGTAAAAAAGAAAGGTCAGTCGATTTTGCCGATGAAGCGGTAGTAGATTTCTACTTCCTGCTCACGGCTTCCATCCTCGCCCTTGACAGCTTCGTGGACGGTTATTTTTTCAATTAGAGTGTTCAGAAGTTCGGCGGTCAGCTCCACAGGGTTGACATACTGTTTCATTAGGGCAATCCACTTTTCAGCATCCGCTGCGGTCTGTACGGCGGCTTCCATCATTCGTGAAGCTGTCTTATTTTTGTTTCAAGCTCCTTTTGCTCGTTCTGGTACTTCTCGGACAGCATATTGAAGTTATACTCGGTTATGCGTCCGGCAGACCAG
>ENA-OQDD01000347-OQDD01000347.1-human-gut-metagenome-genome-assembly--contig:-NODE-347-length-19721-cov-2.295856_pt1 | contig 19721 bp, 22 predicted proteins | sample MGYA00242507_ERZ504598 | MGnify/ENA primary metagenome ERZ504598 (study PRJEB26092, sample SAMD00036318) | human gut metagenome | host: Homo sapiens | study: EMG produced TPA metagenomics assembly of...
CATGAAATTCTTTCAAACTGTTCCCATGCCACCACACTGTCTGCCTGACTGCTGTCCATCAGCACCAGACAACTGCTCTCAATATTTTTGACTGCCTGTGTTTCAGTTACAACCGTATCCCTGTCCAGATATGCATTCTTCTTGATCTCTGCCTGATACTGAATTCCTGAACGCTCTGTCCAAAGCACCACACTGATTGCCAGAAAAACTCCCAAAATAACAGTCAGACCCTTAAATCGAAAAGACTGTAAATATTTTATCATTCCTGCCAAAAAGCCAATGCCTCCTTTCCTTTCGCCGACAGGTAAATATGTTCCTGCTGAATCTGCTCTAATGTTTCCTTTAATTCTTTTCCCTGTTTCAGTTCTACGTAATATCTGATCCTGAGTATCCAGTATTCTTCATTTCTGTGCCACTTCTTATCCATTCTTTCCAGACTTTTAAGCACCTGTTCATACTCCTTCGTCTGCATTTGATTCTCAGCCAGACATACATATGTATGAAGATCCTCTTTAAATTTCAGTTTTTTCTTCAGAAGTTTTATATATTGATTTCTTTGCACCAGTTCCATCTGTCCTTCCAGAAGTCCCTGAGATAAATACTCCTGAAGAAAATCACAGTACTCTGAAATAAGCTGTTGATTTTCCGGTTCTTTTGCATATCTGTATTCTATCTTCTGCAGTCTGCTTTCATATTCCTTAGACAGCTCTACCATTCCTGTGATCGCATAATGCACAACCTCTACATCGTCATTCATCCTTGCCTGTTTAAGCATATCGATGTAATTCTCCGGATCATCATTCAATACATTCATAATCAGATCACGCCTCATAGTGGCCTCATCAATAAGAAGCACTTCCTCCAGTGGCACAATATTTCTGTCACTTTCTTCTTTCGGTGCTATAATGCTCCTGTAAATTTCTTCATTGATCTTCATTTTTTCTATTCCGATTTCACGCTTTTTATCCTGGTGAAAAAATATCTGGAAATGCAGAAGCAATACACAGATCATACCCCATACCGGTACAAAGATCACAGGTAATATGAGATACCTCTTCACCTTCAGTAAATGGGAGTTTATTCCTGTCCATACTAAAACACAACAGATAATATGGAATATAATAAAAACAACCCCTGTTATATTCTGTATCATTCTTCAGCTACCCTGCTTTCGTTACGGGTGTCAATCACTCTGCAATGAAGTCCGTTCTTTTCGAGCCTTTCAATTACTATCGGTAACATGGCATCATCCACCTGTGACAGTATCAGATAAAGTTGTCCATCCTCCGATATTCCCAGTATGTCATTCTCTCTGATTTTATTTTTTAATATCCTTTCTGTTTCCTCCAGTGTCATTTCCGGATTTTCAATCTGCAGCAGAGCATATGATCCTATTTTCTGTTCTTTTATGGAATGAAATAACTTCAGCCTTTCCATAAAATACTCTGTTTTTAATATATGAGTTCCTTCCAGATATTCCCTGTCTCTGACTGCTTCCTGATATTCCAGTGCACGCAGCAGAGAAACTTCTACCAGACCGCATAAAATTTTGATAAGATTCAGATAATACAATGTCATCTGACTACTGGCTGCATCCTGAATAAATACCAGCATTACAAGTTCTCCATTTCTCTTTATCCCTGCGATATATGCCGGATATCCGGCAAGCAGTTCCCTGTTTCTCCAGACCTCACCCTTTTCCAGCGTTTCTACCGCATTCTGATACTCTTCAATCCTTATAGAATTCGGCATTTTTCTGCGAATTTCAGGTGATGACACTTCCATCCTTCCAAAACGTTTCCATGAATCCAGTGAATAAAGTACAATTGTATGATTTTCCAGAACATCTTCCATTACCCTTATGGTTTCCATAAACAGTTTCTGAGGCTGTATCACATCCAGCTTTCTTGTTATATCAAAATTTTTCCAAAGCTGTCCCTGCTTCCGAGAATCTGCTTCTTATATTGTCTTTTATCCTGAAGGGTCTCCTGATACATTTCCTGCATAAAGAAAAATTTTTCCTTGATCAGTCTGTTTTCTTTTGTTACAAATTCTATATCCTCTTATTCTTCAGCCTTATATAACCACAGACAGCACCTGCGGCAAATAAAAAATAAATGGAATCCAGTTAGAAGCCTCATAAAACAAGTATATATGTTTACATTCTCCTGCCTGTACGCTGCAATCAAAGAACAAGTTTCCAACGCAGCTGCTGATATTCCATAATTAATTCCATAAAGACTTCCCATAAATACAATAAATACAAGTCTCAGGTCAATCATTTTAAACTGAGCATAAGTTCCTGTATATTTGTTTAGAAATTCAAATAAAATAAATCCTGAGATTAATTCCAGAATGTGGATCAGCAAAGTATTTTTTGATATCCAATTCCTGATATTTGCAAAATGTCCGGAATCTGAATCTGATAATTTTTTATACTCCTGATACATCCCGGGAATATCTTCAAAAACAGATATCTTTGGAAACCACCCATATTCATGTCTTATAATCTGATCATCCGGCTGTACCTTATAAATCTGACCGCTGTTCTGATATCTTATATCCAGTTTACCGGGAATTGTCTTTCTGATTTCTTTTTCCAAATCACTGAAACTCTGCCTGAAACAATCCGGAACATTCAGACAGCGTTCTTTTCCCCAATTGTCATATACTTTATAAAGCAGTTCTGCCAGATCATCCATACATAGAAAATAAATATTTTGTTCCGGTGATTCCTCAAAAACAATTTTTCCGCTTTCTTCTGCCTCTGTAAACAGCTTATAAAAAAAGTCCTGTGTGTATACCGCTGAATATAAATGAGGAATTCTCAGAATCTTGGTGTTTATCTGATACATATTTCCATATTCCATAACTACATTTTCTGCTGCGGATACCAGAAGTGTTTTTCCACTTGTAATATTATAAATGCTCTCCTGCCCGGTCAGATACAACATTCTTATTTCCTTATTCTTTTTGCATAACTGAAGTATCTGTCTCAGTTGTTCCAGTTCTCCGGTCATCCTTCCATGCATGGTCAGATAATTTGAAAAATAAACAATTCTTTCAAACTCATATGTTTCGAAAATCTCTTTCAGTTCTTTCTCATCTTTTATGAACGGACAAGATAATATATTCTTTTTTCGATTTGATTTCAGCATCTCATTTCCCAGTACAACTACATCACATTCAGGAAATGATTCTTCTATAAAAGTTTCTGTTACATATCCTGTATTTCCTGCCAACAATACTTCCATATTTATTCACCTCAATAAAGTGAAGTATAACAAAGTTATTTCTTCTTTTCAATATCAGCATCTTTACAGAAAATAGCTTTTTTCTCAACAACTGTTATCTTGTTCCTGCTGCTGTTCTATGCTAAAATATTTCCAGTATAAAATCATAAACCACAGACAGATCAGTACCCTGACATTTCCGGCACTGATCATATCTGATCATATTATACAAACTGTCAGGAAAGAGGCGATTACATTGAACATTGAAGATTCCTGTATTTCCTGCATTGACACAGACTGGTCCTACCAGCTTGCCAGACGCATGGAAAAAGAGAAAACAAACCCTGTTCTGGGCTATCGTACTGCAGGTTCCGCTGCTGAAACAGCTACAGGAGATATGTTATACAGGGAAATGAAAGCTATCGGACTTACCGATGTAACCAGAGATACATTCTCACTGGACGGATGGGAATTCGAGAAGGCAGTCCTGAAATTTACAGATGATGACGGGCAGGAACACACCTTTCAGATGGGCGGATATCAGACAAATTTCGAGACAGACGGATTTGAAGATTACGAACTTGTTTATCTGGGAAAAGGAACTGCCGCAGATTATGAAGGCATAAACGTAAAAGGAAAGCTGGTTATGGTTGAGATCAACCAGCGAGACGAATGGTGGATCAGCTTCCCTGTTTATCAGGCTTATCTGCGTGGCGCTGCTGCCCTGATCGCAGTTCAGGCAAACGGCTACGGAGAAATCGCAGAGTCTGCGCTGAATGCACAGGATATCGCAGGTCCTGATTTCGCACCTGCATTCTCTCTGTCTCAGGCAGATGCACGTATCCTGAAGCGTTCTCTCCGAAATAAAATTTCCGCCTGCGAAGACAACACCACTGATTCAGAAGATACCCATAACACTCCGGAACAGGATGCTGCTTTATTACGCAGATCCTCATTAAAAGTATCACTGGATGCCCGTTCCAGAGTGATTCCGGACACAACAGCAGGCAATATCACAGGTAAAATACAGGGGACTGAGACAGACTCTATGATCCTGCTGTCCGCACACTATGATTCCTATTTCGATGGATTCCAGGACGATAATGCGGCAGTCGCATGATGCTCGGCATTGCCCGTTCACTTGTAAAGGGCGGCTATAAGCTGCCCACACTCTCGTTTTCTGCGCAATGGCTGCCGAGGAATGGGGAATCATTGATTCCAAATACGACTGGTCTACAGGAGCCTACAATCAGGTATTCCGCGTACATCCTGACTGGCAGGGTAAAGTGATCGCAGACCTGAACTTTGAACTTCCTGCACACGCACACAATAGACAGGATGCCATCCGCTGTACCTATGAATATGCAGATTTCATCAGACAGTTTACAGACAGCCTGACTGTCCCGAAGGAAGCATATCCTGACGGATCACGGTTCTCTCTCCCATCGAGACATGGTCTGATGATTTCTCCATGGCAATCGCAGGTATCCCATCCACAGTCAATGATTTCAGCGCCGGGCCTTCATGCAGAATTATTATCATTCCCAATATGATAATCAGGATGTTTACCAGGAAGCTGTCTATCAGTTTCATCATGAATGCTATCTGAAACTGATCATGGCCATTGACAGACTTGTCCTGCCACCGATGAATTTCAGCAACACCATGAACGCAGTCGCAGAAAGTATCCACGAAAATGCACTCTCATTTGCTGATCCTGAGCAGAATGTTCTGCTCAGAAACCTGCAGACAATTACCGCTTCTGCCGAAAATATTTATGACAAAATCTGCCAGATTAATGCGGAATATGCCACACTTTCAGACTCCGACGCCGCATTGCTTTCCGCCACAAATGGGAATATGCCGGACTGGAGCTGCTGAAAACTTTCCGCAAGGCACAAGACTATCTGGTACGTCTCAACTGGCAAGATGAAGTAATTTTCCCACAGGAAGCTGCCTCCAAAAATATCCGACAGCTGGAAAAAGCCAGCCGGGCTTTATCCGAGGGAAATATTACAGATGCATTGAAGGCCTCTATCGAGTAGACAATAATATGTACGCATTTCTCTTCGATGAAGAAGTTTACTATCACTTCACCGAATACATTCTTCACCAGCCAAAAGACCGCCTGATGTGGGGTGCCGGACGTATCATGCATCACGAAAATCTCTACGGAATCGTGCAGAAACTGAAGCAGCGCATGGAAGAAGAAACACCGGAACTCGATAGTGAGATCCGTCGTCTGGAAGCTGCCCTGCGCAGACAGAAGGCTTATTATAAGGACGATATCCGCTACTTAAACACCTCCGTTAATAAGCTGTCTGCGATGTTGGATAACATCTATAATAATCTACTGTCTTTTTAAAAAACATTACCACTCCCGGGAACAGCAATGTTCCCGGCAATAAATAAGGAGATTACTACATACCATGGAAAGTGATAATTTGTACAGAGTACAGGAAGAAGATTTACCACGATTACAGAAACTGTTAACGGTCTGTTTCGCACAGGATCCGCTGTATCATACCCTGATTCCTGATGATGACACCAGAGAAAGACTTCTGCCGGAGCTCTTTTCCTGCGATCTGACAGAGTTCTTTCAGACATGCGAAATTTATTCTGACAGCAGCGAACTGAACAGTATCCTGGTTGTTTCTGACGAAAGCGAACCTTACAATTTTCTGCACTACTGTCTCACAGAGGCCAGAGCTGCACTTACCACTGACGGATGGCTGATCAAAGAAGATCCAAGTCTGAAAACCTTCTGGAATTTCATTCAGGGCAAAGACTACCTGAACTCAAGCTGGACTGATCAGCTTCACCAGACAGAGCGTCTCCATGTGATCTACCTCGCAGTAGACCCCAGACACCAGCATCATGGACTGGCGGAACTTCTGATGGATGAGGTGATAAATTACGCCCAGAAACACAAGATGCTGATTTCTCTGGAAACCCATAATCCCAATAACGTTCCTATTTATGAACACTTCGGATTTAAAACCTACGGGATTGTAGAAAAACATCACTTTGGCCTGAAACAGTACTGTATGATTCGAGAAGCTACCGTATAAATACTATAGCAATCCTCATAAATAATACATGAGGATTGCTATAAACTTCCGGCAGAAACCGGTTTGCGCTGCTAATAGCTTTCCATTGCCGCAAGACAAATTAGCTCATTTTTCGCCTGAATTTTTGTATACTTCTACAACTAGTAATCCTATTGTTTTTATATTAAAATACTACTAAGGTCTGCAATCCGAAAAATTGTCATTTCGTGACGATTTTATTAAGGAAATAATATCTTTGTGACCCCATCATATCCATGTACCATGTGTACTTTAACAGTTACTGGTCACGGAATGATCAGTAATGTCTATTACCTCATCGGTAGGTGCACATCATATCACTAATTAAGGAGGACATAACAATGGTACGAAATGCAATGAGCGCAACAGAGTTTTATATTTTACAATATTTATGGACCAGAGAAACACCTGCAACTTTTTCTGAGATCATGGTTCACTTTAACGAAACAGAACAGAAAGAATGGAAGAAACAGACTGTAAATACTTTCCTTTCCCGTTTATCACAGAAAGGATTTTTAAATATTGACAAGAGCGGAAAGAGAGCCATTTACATCCCATCCGTTACAGAAAAGAAGTTCTATGAGCAGTATGCTCAGGACATCATTAAAGATTCCTATCAGGGTCTCTCAAGAATTTTGTATGTGCTTTCACTGCCGGACATAAATTAACATCTGCTGAAAAGGATGAACTGTTAAATTATATCAAAACTCTTTAGAGCATACAGATTGTGGGAATGATTTTTCAGACACACTGTAAAGTATTCTGATTTATCTGATCTTATTTGCGCATTATATAAGGGACTGTCGGTTAATACCACATTTCGGCATCCCCAGTAGTAATTGAAAGGATCCCAGCAAGGACAAGGCTTGTTAGCTTTCTGCCTTGCGAGGGATCCTTTTTTCTATAAAAGATGAAATTTATTTTTGGCCGCAAAAATCCCTTGTCTGGATTTTTACAGCCGCACTTTTGATCAGGCTGTTTTTTCCGTTGTTTTTCCCTCAAACTTCTTTAGTTTTTCATTGAGAAAACGACAGTATTTATTTATATTCCTTCCGATTGCATACAACATGAATTCTTTGTACACTTTATCTGCAGAACGGTAATTAAAACGCCTAAAGTTTTCGTTTTCTTTGATATCACCGAAATGTCCTTCTGTCTGGATCGAACGTGTCTGCCGTTTTAGGATCCCACGCTCACTTTGGATGTTTGCATGGGATTTTTCACGCAGTTCATCCCACTGCTCATTGATCTTCATTACCTTGTTTCTTTCAGTATCCTTTTCAGCATTATATTTATACAGACAGCGTGCTTTATGTTCGCATCCACTGCAGTCAGCGCAGCCGTATACCTCAAAGGTCTGGGTATAACCATTCTGTTCTTTTGTTTCCGTCCTTATGTGACGCAGTTCACGCCCGTCATGGCAGATATAAAACTGTTCATCTTCAAATACTTCGACCCTCATGTTGTAATATTTACTGATATCTTCCGCATATGCACGTGTTTTACGTTTCTCATGATCCTGCAGTTTTATATAACTTTCTATCCCTTTTTCTTTTAAATAAAGCAGATTCTTCTCACTGCAGTATCCGCTGTCAGCAGTCATCTCTTCCAGGACGCTGCCAAAAGCCTTCTGGTGCTTTTCCAGGACCGGGATCAGGGTATTGTAATCCGTCCGGTCATTACTTACGTAACCGTGAACGATGAAATAATTTTCCACAGCGATCTGTACGTTGTACGCCGGCTTTAACTGCCCGTTCAGCATATGGTCCTCTTTCATCCGCATAAAAGTAGCTTCCAGGTCTGTCTTTGAATAGCTGTTCCGGTCTTTTCCCATGATCTCGAAGCATTCTTTATATCCCATCAGACGCTAGCCGAGATGCTCCAGTTCCTCATACAGCTGCTGGATCTCAGGTTTTCTTTTTCCTTTTCCATAAACGAACTCAATCCCTTCTCCAGAGGCAATCGTATTAAGGTTCTTCTGAAGCTTCCGTATTTCAAGCGGAGAGCAGTTATCAATCTCAATGACTGTATTATTTGCAAGTTTCTTATGTTTTGACAGCTTCCTTTTCCGGTTCTTTTCTATAACACTGCGGACTTTATCCATTCCCTCAATCACAAACATCTGTGCATTCCCGATATCATACCTTGGCCCATAGCCATTCTCCTGCAAAAATGTATTATACCGGGTAAAGGTCAGCTCGATTGAGTCCAGAAGGCCAGCCAGATGGTAATTGATCGTACCACGCCAGACAAACGTATAACGGTTTGCATTGGCTTCAATCTTAGTCCCATCGATAAAAAGTTCTTTCAGTGTAACAAGGCCTTCTTTTTGAAGCCGGCGCAAAAACTGGTAATTAAGATCATCCAGTATTTCAGAAGTCAGCTTTTTCCCTTTGAACTCATAAAAAGCATCCCGTTTTGGTTTCTGCCCACGGGTCAGCCAGATAAAAGCCAGATCTCTTTCACATAATTCTACAATACGGTCAACAGAACGTACCCCACGCATGTTTGCGTAAGTAACTACAGCATACATCATGATTGGGTTATACCCGGTTCTTCCCTTATCTGAACAATTGGCCAGCAGGCCAGAAAAATCTAAATCCTCCATCACTTTTTTCAGGGTATAGACTGGATCGTCGTCGGGTAAACTCAATTCATAGAAATTAAAGTTAATTTTCTGTTGCCCTAATTCAAAAAAAGTCAGTATAATAATTAGTTGTTAGCATAGTTACATTATAACATGTAACGGAGAGAAAGATGGTTGTCGGTAACCATCTTTTTTTCTTTTTATGGTAAAAAATTTGGGGAGGGTGTGACTCGGTATGAGTCACACCTCCCTCTCTTAGAACTGTCTATTTCCCGACAGCCCCTTATTTGTTTTCATATTCTTCTACATTGTCCAATGTAACCTTATGGTACGGAATCCGTACATATTTTCCATTAAGCAGCGGAATCTCATCTGTTTTTCCATTTGTGGCGATCGCAAAAGCAAGATTCAGCATTTCCTGTGCCTGTCCTTCTTTATCATTATAGACGGTTCCAAGCATCTCTTCATTCTTTACTGCATTCAGCCTACATCTGTACCATCAATCCCCACTACACCGGGCCATTCCTCTTTTGGAATCTGAGATGCCTTTAAGGCATCGATTGCACCCAGCGCCATATCATCATTATTCGCAATGATCAGTTCAATCTTATTGTCAAACTGAGTCAGCATGGCTGCTGTTTTGGTCTGCGCCTGTGCTCTGTTCCAGTTGGCAATGGCATATCCCAGTTTCTCTGTTTCCACACCTTTTTCAGCCATGGTATTTACAGAATATTCTGTGCGCACAATGGAGTCCTGATGTCCGGCTTCGCCCTCAAGCACTACATACTGGCAAATGCCATCTCCATTTTTATCCATAGAAGAATCTGTCTTAAAAGCATCTGCTGCCAGTTCCCCTTCCAGTGTTCCTGACTCTGAAGCATCTGCCCCCACATAATACAGTTCCGTCCAGCGTTCCAGATCCTCTGCAACCAGTTCACGGTTAAAAAATATAATAGGAACATTATTATTCTCTGCAAGATCCGTGATTGTGGTAGGCTCTGTACGGTCTACCAGATTTACACATATCACATCGCATCCTTTATCGATCAGGCTCTTAACCTGTTCATTCTGCGTCAGCTGACTCTGAGAAGCATCCATGATCTCCATGTTGATCGCCACGCCGCTTTCCTCTTCTTTGTCTGCTGTATATTTCGTGAATTCCGCCATCATTTCCGAAAGGAATGTGTCATACTGATCGTATAAAGTAACTCCTATTTTTATATTTTTGATTGTCTCTTCTTCACTGCTCTTACATCCTCCGACATTAACAGCCACAATACATAAAACACCTGCCAGCACCAGATATTTCCTGCACATTTCTTTTCCCCCGTCCATCTTATCTGTTTTCGTATAACATTATCTTACAGTTGGAAAAAGAATCTGACTTGTCTCTTCCGCATACAGATTCTCTTTTGTTACTCTGAAAAAATCAACTTCTACCTGTTCCATTTTGTCAGTATGATATCTTGCCATTTGTGCAGCCAGAACCATACTCTCATATCCCATATAATATTCATTGGGAACTACAAGCTCCCGGATCAGCCCTTTATCCAGATAATATACCGTTTTTTCAGAGCGTCCTTCTCCATAGATCCGCCAGGAAACCCCTTCATTGTCAAAGAGCATCTCAACTGCCTTTTCTGTATCATCATTCTCCAGCGAAATTACTGCATTCACCTGATTATTGACAAAATACTCTGCATTTCTGATTTTCTTATTAAGCTCATTTTCAGAAAACACCCAGGAAATCTCCACTCCTGCTTCTTCCAGACGTTCCTTTACTCCCTTCAGACGCTGTCTCATTCCAAGCTGACTCTGATTTCCACTGAAAATCCCAACCCTTGTCTCTCCGGCTTCGATTACCGCATTCTGCCAGACTTTCTCCGAATTTTATATGATCTGTCATTACAGAAGTATAAAGTGTATCTGTTTCTATTCCCGTTTTCACCAATACTACCGAGTCTGCAGCTACTCCCTGCAAAACACTGTCAGCTTCGCCGGAATAGGGTTCAACGATTATCCCATCTGCCCTCCTTCCAATTCACGCTTTACAATCGTATTCTCCTCCTGAACATTCTGAAAACTTCCTGTCGACACCAGATTCAGGTGTACCTGATTATCCTCAGCTCCCTGTTCCAGTCCTTCCCGGAACGCATTCCATCTGGTATTACTGCTGTCATTTACGATCACTGATACAGAAATATAATCGTCATCTTTTCCCTGATTGACCATTCCGTAAGCACTGTATATGATTACAGATAAAATCACTGCCAGGAAGAGGATTGCGGATATTCTGTTCTTTTTCATTCCGCATCCCCCCTTTCTGTCTGCTAAATGATAATCCTTTCCGCTCTCAAGGAGTTTCTGGGTTTCTGCCGTATACGGAACATATGGAATGTGAATCTGCACCAGCATTCCCTCATCCGGACAGCTATGAATAATCAGTCCATATCCTTCTCCGAAACGAAGCTTCAGACGGCTGTGCACATTAACCAGACCAACTCCTGATCCATGTTTATGCGGCCGTTCTTTTCCGTTGAGAAGTTCTGCTGCTTCTTCCTCAGGCATACCCAGTCCGTTGTCCTCTACTTCCAGATAAATATCCCCATCCTTCTGTAACCGCGGACATGAATCTCTCCTTCTCCGTCCATAAATTCCATTCCATAATAAATGGCATTCTCAAGTAATGGCTGGAGAACCAGCTTCACAATACAGCCATCCAGTATCTCTTCCTCAATCTGAAAATCTATTTCAAAACTGTTCTTATATCTGATCTTCTGGATATTCATATAGTTCTGTGCATGCTTTACTTCATCTTCTATCCTGATCACTGTTTTTCCTTTACTCAGACTGATACGGAACAGACTGGCAAGCTGTGTAATCATAAATACTGCATCATCATACCGCTCTCCCGTGATCATCCAGACAATAGAATCCAGTGTATTATATAAGAAATGCGGATTGATCTGCGACTGCAGTGCATCAAGCTCACTCTTCCGTTTCTCTTCCTGTTCCACGACAATATCATCCATCAGCTGCCGGATCTGGGCAACTGTAGACCGGAGAGTTTTTCCCAGATGTTCTACTTCCATGGAACCTCCTATATAAATATCCGGATCCATATTTCCGGTTTCCCACTCCTTCACAGAATTATTCAGACGGCGCAATGGTTTTGATATTCTTGCAGATACCATCTGATTCAGTATCACCACTGCCAGCACTGTCAGAGCCACCAGAAGAACTACCAGATTTCTCATACCGGTCATTCCCATACTGAAAGATTTCATAGGGACCACACTGACCAGTTTCCATCCTGTATAACTGATGGTCTTTACTGTAACCAGCCGCTTTTCACCATGAAATTTTCCTTTACAGTAGAATCCTCATATCCTGCTGCCTTATCATTATTTTCCTGATATAATCCCATAGGGATAAGATTTTGCTTCGGATGATAGATGATTTCTCCGTCAGATGCCATCAGATATACATATTCACCGGAAGTATCTGTGTTTGCCTTCTCAAGAAGCTGCTCAATACTGCTGTAATTCATATCAACCAGAAGAACGCCCTGCATGGAACTGCCATTTCTGGTGAGCTCTACCGTACGGCTCAAAGACACCACCCAGTAATATCTGTAAGATGGATCATCAAAGAGATTCTGCACATGGGGTGTGGAGAAATGAAAATTTTCCAGTTCTCCGGCTGCATCCTGAAACCATTTCTGCGACTTTACATCACACCATTTTTCTCTGTTGCAATAGGAGACGCCTCCGTCAGCTTTCCATCATTTGTGTAACATGCCACACTGATCAGCTTATCTTTATTAGCCTCATATAAAAGAGTCATGGCATCCTCAAGGCTCTCACTTCCAATATCTGTATTCTTGATCACACTATAATACATGGCATCTGAAATACGACGCATATTTCTCAGATAATCTTCCAGATTTATTGCAGTCTGATTGATCAGCTGTCTGGAATTCTCTACTGTAAGATTCTCTGCCTTTTTGCTGAACTGTTGATAGAGCATAACCCCCAAAAAGCACATACAGCATACAGACAGAAGTGTAAAAGAAACCGATATAGTCATCTGCATGCTTCTTATTTTTTTTCTCCTGTGAGATAATAAATTTTTTAATCTTTTTCACTGATGCTCCTGCTCCTGTAGCAAAATATGTTTTATTTATCCCTGACTGTTCGCAGTACGGTATTTAGACGGTGACATACTGTACTGTTTTTTAAACGCGTAACTGAAATAATTAGGATCTGCATACCCCACTTTTTCTGCAATAATATAAGTCTTATCACTGGTAGTCATGAGAAGCTCCACTGCTTTTTCCATTCTGTAATCTGTCAGAAAACTGATAAATGTTTTACCTGTTTCTTTTTTAAAGATCGTAGAAAAATATGCAGCACTCACACCCAGTTCACGACATACGGATTCTATAGTAATGTTTCTGTCGCTGTAATGTTCCTGCACATATTCCACAGCTCTGGAAACAAAAGATCTGGTACTTGCCTGCCGTTCCTGCTGAACGGTTTCCTGTAACTTCTCACAGACTTTCAGAAGCCACTGCTCCAGTTCCTTCGGGGATTCCATCTGCATGCACTTATCAAAAGCTTCCCCCTTTTCACCGTAAAATTCAACACTGTCCAACTGATTGTTATTGCAGAAACGAAAAAGTTCTGTAAGAAGTCCCATAATAAAAATCTGATATTTCTGCATAGTAGTTCCATCCTGAAGAAACCTGCATACACAGTGACTGATTTCTGTTTCCAGTTCTTCCCTTGTTCCCATACGGATTCTTTTAAGAATCTTCTGTATTTCCTGTTCCTCCCAACGTTCATCCACATTCTCCATAGGATCAATTTCCGCAATATTGATCGCACGCGCATTTCCATAGATCACGCGATAGGAAACAGCACTCCTTGCACCCTGCCATGACAGCCGATATCCGGCCAGATTGTCACATACATATCCGATCCCTGCAGTTACCGTTGCTTCACATACATGCTTTGCCAGACGACAGAACTGATCCATAAAATCCGTAAACGCAGTAATCTGTTCCTGTTCTTCAAACTGTGTGATTACCACAATATCTCCCAGATACATCAGAATCCTTGATTCCATTCCCCTTCCATATGTTCTTCTGCCAGCTTTTCACTGATACCCCAGCAAAAAGGATTCATATTCTGTGGAATATCTGTAGTGCTGATATGTAAATAGAAACTACATAACAGGGGCCGGTAAGATCAATCTGATAGTTAGAAAGATATTTTTCAACCTCCCCCTCAGGAATACGTCCGTCAATCAGAGAGGTATAGAAATTTTCCTGAAGAATCGGAAGACTTTCCATGTAATATTCTCTCAGCTTATCCACATTTCTCTTCTCATCCATCTCCCGCCCTATCTTCTCGTGGATACGCCCGAATACCTCTTTCAGGTTTCTGGCATCAATGGGTTTCAAAATATATTCCTCCACTTCAATCTGAATTGCTTCTTTTGCATATTCAAATTCATCAAAACCTGAAAAAATAATAATCTTGACTGTGCGATAAAGTTCTTTCAGCTTACGACTCAGCGTGAGGCCATCCATATATGGCATCTTAATATCAGTCATTACCACATCCGGCTGTAGTTCCTCTGCCATTTCCAGAGCTTCCACACCGTTGTGTGCATAACCCACAATCTGAAATCCCATGCTTTCCCAGTCCATTTTTTCATAATAATCTGGATAACATCTTCCTCATCATCCACAAGCAGTACCGAATACTTCTCCATCTCTACACCTGTCTTCTAAATTTCTGTTTTTTGTCCTGTAACTGTTCAGCGCCTTCACAATCAGCACTCTACTAAATGGTTATCTTATTTCTTCTTATGTGAATTCGGAGCTCCGTATTTATCATTCATACGTTTCCATAAAATACCGAATACTACAAACCACACCGCAATTTCCACAACTGCCGCATGGACACTGAAGTACATTAAGATTGCCATAACAAAAGAACCTGCCGCAAGAAAAAGTATCAGCTTTCCTGATTCTGCCACATATTTCTCTTTGTCCTTAAGTTTCTTTCCATTATCTTTCCCTGTGATGGATTCTGTATCATGAAATATCAGCAGACGGGCTGCATAATATCCAAGAACAAGAGTCATCATCAGCGGAATCATTACGTTTGATAAATAACTGTTTCCCATTTTTTATTTCTCCTCTTTTTATTTCGCAGCTGTATATATAAAGAAAGGACCGTCGTACCAAAACGGCGGCCCTGTATGTAACATTATATACTTTTTATTATTTTCTTGCAATGTATTTTCTGATATCCAGTGAAATAGCAATGAAGATGATAACACCAAGTGCGATGTACTGAGCGTATGCATTTACTCCCAGGAACTGAAGTGCTGCTTTCAGGAATTCGAATACTGCAACACCGACCAGAGCGGAAGATACTTACCACGACCACCGGTTACAGATACACCACCGATAGTACAAGCTGCGATAGCTTCCATTTCATAACCATAACCTAACTGAACAGATGCACCGCCGGCTTTTGCACCCATCATAAATCCTGCAAGACCATACATAGCTGCTGCTTTTGCATAGATAATGATAAGAGTTTTCTTAACCGGAACACCGGCAACTTCTGCAGCCTGTGGGTTACCACCGATTGCATACATATATTTTCCATGACGGGTCATGTTAAAGATAAACCATGTAATAACACCAACCAGGATTGCGATCCATACCAGATAGCTCATTCCAAGGAATTTACCTGTAGCAAGTCCTGTATACTCACTTACATATCCTCCAAGAGGAGTTGCATTTGTATAAATACTGCAGATACCATAAACGATTTCCATCATAGCCATTGTGGAAATGAATGGCGGTACGTTCAGGTATGCGATAAAGAAACCTGTTACCAGACCGAATGCTGCACAGATCAGCATAACGATCAGAAGTGCAAGCCAGATGTTTAACGGTTTCATACCCGGATAGAATTTAGCGGAATAATCCATTTTCTGGAGCAGTGTACCTGCAATACATCCGCCGAAACCAATCATACGACCTGCGGAAAGGTCACATCCTGCTGTAATGATACATCCGGCAATACCAAGTGCGATTACCAGACGGAAACTCATAGTTGCAAGAATATTAGTAAGGTTGTTTGTTGTTATAAAGTTTGGTCTTGTGATTCCTGTGAATACGATAAGGCAAACCATGATGATGATAACACCATAATTTGTCATAATCTTCTTTAAAGCTTAATTTCTTTTTACCCATTATTTTTCTCCTCCCATCATCAGAATTTTGTAGCATAACTCATAACATGTTCCTGAGTCATTTCATTTTCCTCTGTAAGTTCTCCGCGCATCTTTCCGTTACACATTACATAAACACGGTCAGACATACCAAGCAGCTCTGCCATTTCTGAAGAAATCATAATAATGGCTTTGCCTTCTGCTGCCAGGTCGTTCATGATCTCATAGATCTCGTGTTTTGCACCAACATCGATACCACGGGTAGCTCGTCCATGATCAGGATATCCGGATCATTTGCCAGCCATCTTGCAACGATAACCTTCTGCTGGTTACCACCGGACAGGTTTGCGATATGCTCCTGCATATTCGGAGTCTTGATACGCAGCTTCTTGATACTGTCGTCTACGATTCCGTTGATCGTCTTATGATCAAGCACAAATCCGGCTTTCAAATGTTTGTTATAAATAGAAACACCTACATTATCCTTGATGGAAAGACATCCAAAAATACCATTTCCACGTCTGTCCTCTGTGATCAGACCGATTCCGGCTTTCATGGCATCTGCCGGATGTTTGATATTTACTTTTTTGCCTTTAATATAAATTTCTCCGGATTTGATCGCTCTCATTCCGAAAACGCCTTCCAGAAGCTCTGTTCTCTGAGCTCCTACCAGACCACCAAATCCAAGAATCTCACCTTTGCGGAGTGTGAAAGATACATCCTGGAATGATTTCTCATGGATAGAACTTAAATGTTTTACCTCCATGATCACTTCTCCCGGTTTATTCTTTCTTTCCGGATATACATTGGTCAGCTCACGTCCTACCATCTTGGTAATGATATCTTCTGTAGTCATTTCGGCTGCCGGCCAGGTTCCTACATATGTACCATCTCGCATGATGGTGATATCATCTGCAATACGTTTGATCTCATCCATCTTATGAGAAATGTAAACCATGGCAACACCCTTATCTCGCAGATCATTCATGATCCTGAAAAGAGCTTCTACTTCGTTATCTGATAATGAGGATGTAGCTCATCAAAGATTACCACCTTCGCATTATGTGAAACTGCTTTTGCAATTTCTACTGACTGCATCTGTCCGATAGAAAGATCACCCAGAAGAGCCTTCGGATCAAAATCCATCTTAACTTCTTTCAGCCAGTATGCTGTATCTTCATACATCTTTTTATGGTCAATTACCTGTAAAGGACCGTATTTCTTTGTAGGAAAAACGTCCAAGGTAAAGATTTTCCGCTACTGTTCTTGCCGGAACCGGTGTAACTCCTGATGTACCATTGCGATACCATATTTCATTGCTTCATCAGGATTATTAACTACAATTTTCTGTCCATCTAAGTAGACTTCTCCGGCATCCATTTTGTAAATACCGAATAAACATTTCATCAAAGTAGACTTTCCTGCACCATTCTCTCCCATGAGAGCATGTACTGTACCCGGACGGAGTGACAGCTGTACATTATCAAGTGCCTTAACACCTGGGAAAGATTTGCAGACGCCCTTCAGCTGCAGTTTGTACTCAGACATATTTCTCCTCCCTTTCCCTTTTCTCACAGAAAAGTACGGGTGCCTTTTAAGTCACCCGCACCTTTCTGAGCAAGATCAATTAAATTATTTTGTCATTTCTTTAATATCAGCTACGTTGTCTGTAGTTACTTTTACGTAATCACAGCCGATGTAGTGTTCATTTTCTTCGCCTGCAAGATATTTAACAGCTGCATCTGCTGCTGAATGAGACTGAGAAATATGATCGTTAAATACTGTACCTGTCATTTTGCCTTCTTCTACTTTATCAAGAGCCTCGGACAGAGCATCTACACCTACAAGGAAGATGTTATCGCCAACTGTACGTCCGGCAGCTTCGATAGACTGAAGAGCACCAAGTGCCATAGCATCGTTGTTACAGAATACAACTTCTACATCATCACCAAACTGGCTTAAGTCGTTAGCAACCAGCTGCTGAGCTGTAGCCTGATCCCAGTTACCTACCTGATCGTCAAGCTGGTTAACTTCAAGTCCGGCATCCTCAAGAGCTTTTACAGAGAACTCTGTACGATATTTAGCATCAACGTTCTCCGGGTCACCTTCGATCATGATATAATCAACTTTTCCGTTTCCGTTCTTATCAATTGTATCAAGACCAAGATCAGCAATAATCTCACCCTGCATTGTTCCGGACTGACGAGCGTCGCATCCTACATATGTAACGTTCCAGCCATTGTCTTCCCATCTCTTCTCTTCATCTTCGCCTGGCTCACGGTTTACATATACAAGCGGGATGTTAGCTGCTACTACTTTATCTGTAATGCTCTCTGCAGAGGAGGAGTTTACAGGGTTGATGATAAGTAAATCTACACCATCAGCAATGAAAGCGTCGATCTGATTGGACTGTGTAGCCTGGTCATTCGCACCATCCTGGATTGTAATGTTGTCTTTAGAGAATCCAAGTTCGATCAGATAGTTTTCCAGTTCTGTACGGAACAGAGTCATGAAGTTATCAGAGAACTGATAAATACAAACGCCAACTTTTTTGTCTGATAAATCTACATCAGGTTTTTCTGTATCATCTGCAGCATCATCTTTCTTCTCTCAGCTGTTTCCTCTGTTGCTGTGTCATCAGACGCGAATACAGCATTGCCACCATAGATGATGTGATCATTGCTGTTGCAAGTACTAAGCTCACTAATTTTCTTTTCATTGTAAATACCCTCCTTGAATTTACGTTTGATTTGTTTATTAAACACGCAGAGCCTTTGCCAACGCTTACCCTCTTGCGTGCCCGTTTGTTTTACTGTGATTGTATTATAACAACAGGTTCTTAAAAAAACTATACAAAATACTTCTGTTTTTCTTTGAAATCCTTTTGTTTTTATATAAATTGCCAATGATTTTTTCAGGTTATATTTTTTCTATTGTGATTTTTCCATATTATTTCCTATTATATGCAGCCAAAAAGCCACTCTGCAGATTATTCGTCCACAGAGCAGCTCTTCTTATCTTAATACGTGTTTGTTGTTCTGTCCGGAACAATAGCGGACATTCTTATCCGATACTTACGGTAATACTACCTTTGATTCTTCCATAGATGCATCTACGTCACTTGTAGAGATCGGTTTTAATGTATAAGTATAGGAATAAGTCTGGTTTGCCGGGATCTGATACTTGTCAGGTGGTTTCGCACCCCATGAGTTGTCTCCACCAAGACCCATCTGCTTGTAATTCAGTCTCCAGATCACGCTATCGCTTTCCGGAAGCAGATAAGAGTGAAGGCTGTTTGTCAGCTGCTCAGGTGTGTACTCAAGAGCATTGAACTCAATCGGTGTAAATGATTTTGCAAGCAGTCCGATACCGTCATCATTAGTCATGCTTACCCATCTTACCAGTATTTTACGCACAAAAAAACCAGCTAGATGAATAGCTGGTTTTTACTGCACCTTCAAAACTACATACATGTTGACATTTCCTTGAGATTCATTCTTCCTGCGATTCTTGGTCAAGCCCTCACCCGATTAGTAACAGTCAGCTCCATGT
>ENA-OQDD01000348-OQDD01000348.1-human-gut-metagenome-genome-assembly--contig:-NODE-348-length-19689-cov-1.960689_pt1 | contig 19689 bp, 28 predicted proteins | sample MGYA00242507_ERZ504598 | MGnify/ENA primary metagenome ERZ504598 (study PRJEB26092, sample SAMD00036318) | human gut metagenome | host: Homo sapiens | study: EMG produced TPA metagenomics assembly of...
GAACCGCGGTTGCTGGGACTCATCCGTTGACTACAATCTGCTCGGGACCGCTGGCGGCGGGCACAACGAAGCCGCCGGGACACATGCAAAAGCTATATACTCCTCGTCCGTCCACTTGGTTTACAAAACTATATTCGGCGGCAGGCAGATATTTTCCCCGTCCGTTCCGGTTGTGATATTGTATTTGGTCTATCAAGGTGGCAGGGTGTTCTAGTCGTACGCCTACGGCAATGCCTTTAGCTCAATCTCTACATTGTTGGCGGCAAGCAGCGGTATACGTCCCGGGCAGAGTGACCGGTGGCAAGTATCACCGGGCCAAGGAAAGTCTTGCCGGTATTTGTTTCAATGCCTTTGACTTCATCCTTCTCTATGAGTAGGGCGTCCATGCGTGTTTCAAAGTGGACTTCGCCACCGCACTGGATGATAGTGTTCCGCATGTTTTCAATAACACGCGGCAGTTTGTCCGTACCTATGTGCGGATGTGCATCTACCAGTATGGAAGTGGAGGCTCCATGTTGACAGAAGACATTCAGAATCTTGTCTACATTGCCACGCTTCTTACTGCGTGTGTACAGCTTGCCATCCGAGTAAGCTCCGGCACCTCCCTCTCCGAAGCTGTAATTGGACTCCGGGTTGACGAGTTGCTGGCGGCTGATTTGCGCCAAGTCTTTCTTGCGTTCCCGTACGTCCTTTCCACGCTCCACAATGACGGGGCGCAGACCGAGCTCTATCAGTCGCAGGGCGGCGAAGAGTCCTCCGGGACCGGCGCCTACCACTACTACTTGGGGCTTTCCTTCTACATTATTATATAAGGTATGTTGATATTCGTCCTCTTTCGGCATTTCGTTCAGATATGCCCGTACGTTGAGGTTGATATAGATTGTCCGTTGGCGGGCATCGATACTGCGCTTCAAGATGCGCGTTGCTGTTATCTCCCGTGTATTCAGTCCTTTCTCATGTACTAAGTACTCTTTCAGGCGTTGCTCGTTTGCCGCTACTTCGGGCAATACGCGTAGTTGGTATTCTTGTATCATAACGATTATCCGAATAAGGCACGGAATGCCTCTTCTACCTTCGTACCGGTATTAATTCTATTTTTATCTTTTGGGTATTGAGTCCCTGCATATTATACTTGGGAAGTATAAAACGCTTGAAGCCAAGTTTCTCTGCTTCTCCGATGCGCTGCTCAATGCGGTTTACCGGGCGTATCTCTCCCGACAGACCTATTTCTCCTGCCATGCACACCTCTGGCTCTATGGCCGTGTCCATGTTGCTGGAGAGGATGGCGCTGATGACGGCAAGGTCTATTGCCGGGTCGTTCACTTTCAATCCGCCGGCAATATTGAGAAATACATCTTTCTGTGCCAGTTTGAAGCCTACACGTTTTTCCAATACGGCCAGCAGCATATTCATGCGGCGGATGTCGAACCCTGTGGCAGAGCGTTGTGGGTTACCATATACGGCACTGCTGACCAATGCCTGCGTCTCGATGAGGAACGGTCTGATGCCTTCTATCGCGGAGGCGATGGCTATGCCGCTCATACCTTCATGGTCTTGGCTCAGCAGCAGTTCGGATGGGTTGCTCACCTGCCGTAATCCATCTTGCCGCATTTCGTAAATACCCAGTTCGGCAGTGCTTCCGAAGCGGTTCTTGATGCTGCGCAGGATGCGGTACATGTAGTGCTGGTCGCCCTCGAACTGGAGTACGGTATCCACGATATGTTCCAGTACCTTGGGGCCGGCTATGCTTCCTTCCTTATTGATATGCCCGATAAGGATGACCGCCGTATGCGTTTCCTTGGCAAAGCGCAGGATGGAGGCGGAACATTCCCGTACCTGGGCAATACTCCCCGGCGACGATTCAAGGGTTTCGGTAGAAATCGTCTGTATGGAGTCGATGATGACGATGTCCGGGCGGATGTTCTTGATATGGACGTAAATCTGTTCCAGGGAAGTTTCGCACACGATGAGGCAATCACTGGAAGCACTTGTCAAACGGTCGGCACGCAGTTTCAACTGACGGGTACTTTCTTCGCCGGAGACGTAGAGGATACGTTTCTCCGGTATACGGAGTACGGTTTGTAGCACCAGGTGGATTTCCCGATGCCCGGTTCGCCGCCAATCAAAACAAGAGATCCTTGTACAAGACCACCACCTAGTACCCGGTTCAGTTCGGCATCATGGAGGTCGATGCGCGGTTCGTCATCGGCTACAATTTCATGGAGGGTTATGGGTTTGGCTTTGGCGGTCTCTATGCCCGATACGGGACGCTTGTTCACCACTTCTTTCCGTACCACCTCTTCCACATACGTGTTCCACATTCCGCACGACGGACACTTGCCTACCATTTGGGAGAGTCTTGTCCGCAGTTGCTGCATACATAAACCGTCTTCTCTTTAGCCATAGTTGTGCATTCTCTTCTAAAATGATTGCCCAAAGGTACAATTTTTCGATGCAGGGCTTGCAGACTCCCATAGAGTTTTTTTATTTTTGTGAGTAGAAAACAATAACATGTTATAAAAGCCATGATAGAAGATATTCTTGCATACAACAAGCGTTTTGTAGCCGAGAAGGGGTATGAGAAATACATCACGAATAAATACCCGGATAAGAAGATTGCCATCCTCTCTTGTATGGATACCCGTTTGACCGCTTTACTGCCGGCAGCCTTGGGCATCAAGAACGGCGATGTGAAGATGATAAAGAATGCGGGTGGAATCATTTCACATCCGTTCGGTAGTGTCATTCGTAGCCTGATGGTGGCCATTTACGAGTTGGGCGTGACGGAAGTGATGGTTATTGCCCACTCCGATTGCGGTGCGTGCCACATGAGCAGCGCCCAGATGATAGAGCATATGAAGGCCCGGGGCATCAAGCAGGAGACGATTGATATGATTCGTTTCTGCGGAGTGGATTTCGAGTCTTGGCTGTATGGATTCGAAGATACGGAGAAATCGGTAAAGGGTACGGTGGAAGCTATTATCAATCATCCGCTGATACCGAATGATATCAATGTCAGCGGTTTCATAATAGATTCTGTGACGGGAGAATTGACCCCGGTGCAGTGATAGTTGTGCTTCACACGGTAATTTCCCCTGCCAGCGGTCGTCCCATCAGTCGCGTATTTCGGCAGGTGGATAATCGTGCCCCAGAAGGAACATCAGCTTGGTTACGGCAGATTCCGTTGTGCTGTCATATCCGCAGACAACTCCTGCCTGCATCAGTTGGTAACCGGTTTCATAGCGCTCCATTTCAACAGTGCCGGCACTGCATTGGGTGACGTTGACAATGATGATGCCTTGTTCGCAGGCATCATGCAGGCGGCGTAGAAACCATTCCTTTCGGGGAGCGTTGCCGGAACCGTAGGTTTCGAGGACTACGGCCTTCAGTCCTTTAGTGGCAAGTATGGCTGCCACGACATTTTCCTGAATACCTGGAAAAAGCTTCAGTATGGCGATGTTGGTATCAAGCAGATAATGAGGCTCCAGTTCGTGGGGAGTGCCGTGCGTATGAATTTGCACATTATTATATTTAATATGTATACCGGCGGAAGCGAGTACCGGATAATTGAAGGAACGGAAAGCATTGAAGTTCTCCGCGTTCATTTTGGTGGTACGGTTGCCGCGCATCAGGTGGTTTTCGAAGAAGATGCAGACTTCGGGTACGATGGGCTGTCCGTTGGAGTGGCGGTCGGTGGCTATTTCGATGCTGGTCAGCAGGTTTTCCTTGCCGTCTGTGCGGAGCACGCCAATGGGCAGTTGCGAGCCGGTTAGGATGACGGGCTTGTTCAGCCCTTCAAGCATGAAGCTGAGTGCAGAAGCTGTGTAGGCCATGGTGTCTGTGCCATGCAGGATGACGAAGCCTGTATATTGGTTGTAGTTGTTGCTGATGATGCGTACCAGTTTGCGCCAGGCATCGGGTCCATGTCCGAGGAATCCATGGGCGGGTCGAATTGATAAGTGTCGATACGGAACGCAAATCTCTGAAGTTCGGGAACATGTTTCTGCAACTGCTCGAAGTTGAAGCTTTCCAGGGCGCCGGTTTCTGCATTCTCTATCATTCCGATAGTTCCACCGGTGTATATTAGCAAAACGGAAGTGTTTTCTGGGTTCATGCGCACTTTTCTTTCATGTTTTCCATGCAAATATAATGATATATATTGAGAATGATAGCAAAATGTTAGAAAAGAATAAACGGATATACAGAAAAAAGGTATGGAAAGTGTGAAAGTGTAAGCCGTAAGTTGTGCATATTTCTTGCCTTTTTAGAGGCTTTCTGTATTTTTATCGCAAAAAAGTCGCAAAAAGTGATAGATTGAATGTTTTTATTGTTACTTTTGCAACACTTATCATAAATGATAGAAACAAGAGACTATGAACAAGTACTATCAACATACAGTCACATCCATGTGGACCATGACCCTTAGGGGTTAGGGATAGTATTTTGTGTTTCTATGTGTTACACCATTTTCAAGCAGTTTTTCCATTTAATTAAAGTCAATGCAAGCCGTAGCAGCTTGTTTCCGACACATTGTATCAACCATCTCAACAATATAAAGAGAAATGAAAGTAATGAAATTCGGCGGAACGTCCGTAGGTTCCGTGAACAGTATTTTGAGCGTCAAGAGAATTGTAGAAGCAGTCGATGAACCGGTTATCGTGGTGGTGTCCGCATTGGGCCGGTCATCACGGACAAGTTGATAACACCTCTAGAATGCGGCAGCGGTGATGCTTCTTACGAGAATGAGTTCCGGGAGATTGTCTATCGTCATGTGGAAATGATTAAGGAAGTGATTCCGGCAGGCGAGGCGCAGGTTGCCTTGCAACGCCAGATTGGTGAGCTGCTCAACGAGCTGAAGGACATCTTTCAGGGCATTTATCTGATAAAGGACCTTTCGCAGAAGACGTCCGATACGATTGTGAGCTATGGCGAACGTCTTTCATCTATCATCGTTGCCCAGTTGACGGGAGCGGAGTGGTTTGACTCACGCAAGTTTATCAAGACGGAAAAGAAGCATTCCAAGCATGTGCTGGATACGGAGCTGACAAATTCGTTGGTGCGCGAGACATTCAGTAGCCTGCCCAAACGCGTATTGGTTCCGGGTTTTATCTCCACAGACAAAATGACGGGAGAGGTAACGAACCTGGGTAGAGGTGGCTCTGACTATACGGCGGCAATCATTGCTGCTGCACTGGATGCCGACAGTCTGGAAATCTGGACGGATGTAGACGGATTCATGACAGCTGACCCGCGTGTGATTTCCAGGGCATACACTATCAATGAATTGAGCTATGTGGAAGCTACGGAGCTTTGTAACTTCGGTGCGAAAGTGGTCTATCCGCCTACAATCTATCCGGTTTGCCACAAGAATATCCCCATTCTGGTGAAGAATACCTTCAATCCGGAGGGTGTGGGAACTGTCATCAAGCGAGAGGTTTCCGACCCGCAAAGCAAGGCCATCAAGGGTATTTCATCCATCAATGATACGAGCCTAATTACAGTGCAAGGCCTTGGTATGGTAGGTGTCATCGGTGTGAACTACCGTATCTTCAAGGCGCTGGCAAAGAATGGCATCAGTGTGTTCCTTGTGTCCCAGGCTTCTTCGGAGAATTCAACGTCTATCGGTGTGCGCAATGCGGATGCTGATCTGGCTTGCGAGGTGCTGAACGAGGAGTTTGCCAAAGAAATAGAGATGGGAGAAATTTCTCCTATTCAGGCAGAAAAGAACCTGGCTACCGTGGCCATCGTAGGCGAGAACATGAAGCATACACCGGGTATTGCCGGAAAGCTGTTCGGTACGTTGGGGCGTAACGGTATCAATGTGATTGCTTGTGCGCAGGGTGCTTCGGAAACCAACATCTCGTTTGTAGTGGACAGCAAATCATTGCGCAAATCGCTGAATGTCATCCATGATTCTTTCTTCTTGTCGGAATATCAGGTACTGAATCTTTTTATCTGCGGCATAGGAACCGTAGGCGGCAGCTTGATAGAGCAAATCCACAGCCAGCGCCAGAAGCTGATGCAGGAGAACGGCCTGCAGCTGAATGTAGTGGCATTGCCGATGCAAACAAAGCCATGTTCAGCCGCGAAGGTTTCGATTTGGGACGTTTTCGTGAAGAACTGCAGGAGAAGGGAAAGGACAGCTCTCTGGAAACGCTGCGTAATGAGATTATCGGTATGAACATCTTTAACTCTGTCTTTGTGGACTGTACGGCAAGTGCAGGCGTGGCTTCCCTTTACAAGGACTTGCTGCTGCACAATGTTTCGGTAGTGGCTGCTAACAAGATTGCTGCTTCTTCCGAATACGAGAACTACCGTGAACTGAAACAGATTGCCCGCCAACGCGGTGTGAAGTACTTGTTTGAAACCAATGTAGCGCCGGACTCCCCATCATCAATACCATTAACGACCTTATCCATAGCGGTGATAAGATATTGAAGATTGAAGCCGTGCTGAGCGGTACGTTGAACTATATCTTCAATAAATCAGTGCCGACATTCCTTTCAGCAAGACCATTAAGATGGCGCAGGAGGAACGTTACTCCGAGCCCGATCCGCGTATCGACCTCAGCGGAAAGGATGTTATCCGCAAACTGGTGATTCTGGCACGCGAGGCCGGTTACTGTTTGGAACAGAGCGATGTTGAGAAGAACCTCTTTGTGCCCGATGACTTCTTTGAAGGCTCCCTGGATGACTTCTGGAAGAAAGTGCCGAGCCTCGATGCCGATTTCGAAGCCCGCCGCAAGGTGTTGGAAGCCGAGAACAAGCATTGGCGTTTCGTAGCCAAACTGGAAAATGGCAAAGCATCTGTCGGTTTGCAGGAAGTCGGCGCCAACCATCCGTTCTACGGGCTGGAAGGCAGCAATAACATCATCCTGCTGACCACGGCACGTTATAAGGAATATCCGATGATGATACAAGGCTACGGAGCCGGTGCGGGTGTAACGGCTGCGGGGGTATTTGCGGATATTATGAGCATTGCAAACGTTTAATCCAAATCGTAATATAGAAAGATGAAACACATCATTATATTGGGTGATGGTATGGCCGACTGGCCCGTGAAGGCTCTGGGAGGCAAAACCTTGCTGCAGGCGGCTGCAACTCCCTATATGGACAAGCTGGCACGCATGGGACGTGTGGGAAGGCTGGTGACGGTGGCCGAGGGATTTCATCCCGGCAGTGAGGTGGCGAATATGTCCGTTCTGGCTATAACCTGCCGAAGGTGTACGAAGGCCGCGGTCCATTGGAGGCGGCGAGTATCGGTGTGGACTTGCAGCCGGGTGAGATGGCGATGCGCTGCAACATTATCTGCATCGAGGGAGACAATATCAAGAATCATTCTGCCGGGCACATTACTACAGAGGAAGCGGATGTGTTGGTAAAATACCTTCAGGAGCATTTGGGTGATGACCGCGTGCATTTCCATACGGGCGTGCAATACCGCCATCTGCTGGTAATAAAAGGAGGGGACAAGCGCATTGACTGTACGCCGCCCCACGATGTCCCTTTGAGGCCTTTCCGTCCGTTGATGGTGAAGCCGATGGAGGGTACGGAGAATATTTCGGTCCCCGAAGGCGGTGCAGAGCTTACTCCGAAGCAGACTGCCGATTTGATTAATGATTTGATTCTCCGTTCGCAAGTGTTGCTGGAAAACCATCCGGTCAACATGAAGCGGAAGGCCGAGGGTAAGGACCTGCCAATAGCATCTGGCCGTGGAGTCCCGGTTATCGTCCGCAGATGGAGCGCCTTTCAGACAAGTTCCCGCAGGTGAAGCGTGGTGCTGTGATTTCTGCCGTGGATTTGATTAACGGCATCGGCTACTATGCCGGATTGCGGCGCATCACCGTAGAAGGTGCGACAGGGCTTTATGATACCAACTATGAGAATAAGGTGGCTGCCGCCCTTGATGCATTGCGGACGGATGATTTTGTCTACCTGCATATCGAGCCAGTGATGAGGCCGGTCACGAAGGAAATGTCCCCTTGAAGATTATGACGATTGAGAATCTGGACAGCCGTGCCGTAGGTCCTATCTACGAGGCTGTGAAGGATTGGGAGGAACCCGTTGCTATCTCCGTATTGCCCGACCATCCCACTCCCTGCGAACTCCGTACGCATACGGCCGAACCTATCCCGTTCCTCATTTGGCATCCGGGTATCGAGGCTGACGAAGTACGGACATTTGATGAAGTGGCAGCCTGCGAAGGCAGTTACGGACTGATGAAAGAAGACGAGTTTATTAATGAATTTATGAGTTCCACCACAGAGTAACACAGAGTTTCACGGGGTTTTATTTATAGAGAATTCTGTGAGACTCTGTGGTGAATAAAAAATACCGCAATGAAATATTATAGCACCAACAAACAAGCCCCCGAAGCCACTCTTGAAGAGGCCGTGGTAAAGGGGCTTGCCGCAGACAAGGGGCTTTTCATGCCCTTTACAATCAAAACTCTGCCACAAGAGTTTTACGATAGCATCGATACACTCAGCTTTCAGGAGATAGCCTATCGCGTGGCAGATGCTTTCTTTGGCGAGGATGTTTCTGCCGATACGCTGAAACAGATTGTTTATGACACACTCAGTTTCGATGTCCCTCTGGTCCGGGTGACGGAGAATATTTATTCGCTTGAGCTGTTCCATGGTCCGACGCTTGCCTTTAAGGATGTGGGCGGTCGCTTCATGGCGCGTTTGCTGGGATACTTTATCAAGAAAGAGGGCAAGAAGCAAGTCAATGTTCTCGTTGCTACTTCCGGTGATACGGGGAGTGCTGTTGCCAATGGTTTCCTCGGTGTGGAAGGCATACACGTCTATGTGCTCTACCCGGAGGAAAAGTCAGTGAAATCCAGGAGAAACAGTTTACTACCTTAGGGCAGAATATCACGGCCATTGAGGTCGATGGCACGTTCGACGATTGCCAGGCTCTGGGTTAAATCCGCTTTTATGGACGGGGAACCCAACGAGCACCTGCAACTGACCAGCGCCAATTCCATCAACGTGGCGCGTTTCTTGCCGCAGGCATTCTATTACTTTTATGCCTATGCTCAACTGAAGCGTGCCGGTAAGGGAGACAATGCCGTCATTTGTGTACCCAGTGGTAACTTCGGCAATATCACTGCCGGCCTCTTCGGCAAGCGTATGGGACTACCTGTGGAACGCTTTATCGCTTCCAACAACCGCAATGATATCTTCTTCCAATATTTGCAGACGGGTGTTTATACACCGCGTCCCAGTATCGCTACCATGCTAACGCGATGGATGTGGGCGACCCGAGCAACTTTGCCCGCGTACTCGACCTTTACGGAGCAGCCATGCCGCCATCTCTGCCGAAATCAGCGGTGCCACTTATACCGACGAGCAGATTGCCGAAACCATGCGGGAAGTGTGGAAGAAGGACCATTACCTGCTCGACCCGCACGGAGCCTGCGGCTTCCGGGCCCTGGCCGAAGGACTGAAACCCGGCGAAACGGGCGTATTCTTGGAAACGGCCCATCCGGCGAAGTTCAAGGATACAGTGGAGAAGATTATCGGTGAAGCCGTAGAAATACCTGCCAAGCTTCAGGCCTTTATGCGCGGCGAGAAGAAGAGCCTGCCAATGTCGAAGGACTTTGCGGACTTCAAGCAATATCTGATGCATGTATAAAGAATGGGACGTCAGTAAAGAAAAACACCGGATTACTTGACATTGCCTTTCGGATGTTGTATCTTTGTAACTGCAATCTTAGTTCAGATTCAATTTTAAATTAGCATAAAAGGAGAGGCATCGCTTCTCCTTTTTTGTTGTGTTCTTCCGTCACTTCATTTGCCAAACCTTAGGGTCTACTCTCCTAAACCAGTGCTTTGCAGATTTAATCCTCCACTTCAGCAAGCGGAATGGTGGGCATTTGCTTGGAAAATCCCGGCGGTTTTGACGAAAAGCTCGGATGTTTTTGACGAAAAGTCCGGATGTTTCGGATGAAAAGCTCCGAGCTTTCGGATGATATGTTCAGCGCTGACAGATGGTGTGTCGAGGATAAACGGATGATATGTTCGGGACGGATACATGGTTTGTTCCGGCTATATGAACGGACGATCATGCGTCTGTTCCGTTAATCTTCCATAAATCTGCTCTTGACAAGATTGGCTGCTTTATTCTGTATCGGGTTCTTCCCGGATGATGTTTATCATGCTGCCCAACTTATGATGGTTGTTCCATAGCACAAGCACTTCAATCTTCCGGAGACTGTGCCGGTAAAGAAGCGTATAGTCGGGATGCGGAATGATGTACCGTATGTTCTCTGCTTCGGTGGGCTGTCCGATAAACGGATTCAGCGTGACACGGTACAATGCATTTTGGAACAAGGTGTACAGAGCCCCGCCACACCGTTTGTTGCCATCTCTTTCTTGCGAGGAAATCAGCAGGTCCTTCAGAGCTTCTTTGGCAAGTGGCGACCAGATTATTTGTTTAGCCATGCTTCCACCTCCTTACTGATTGTGACATCCTCTTGTCCTTCTCCCTCATCCAGTTGCCGGCAGGCTTTCTTAAGGTCATGGCGTAGCGGGTGGAGAATGCGAGGACTTGCTTTGTTTGCTGGGACGATTGCTCTTCTTTAACTTTTGCCATAACGTTATCTCCTTTTTCCTTAAAACATTTCAAAGTAATGAATTGTTTGAGGGGAAAAATACGAAGCTGATGAAAGATAAGAAACTGGAAGCCAATCTCAGTATGGTTGCATCGCGCGTCATGGCGGGGTTGAATATGAATGGATTGAAATTTCTGCTCCCTTTGTGGCTGGGTGCATTGACAGGTGTCACGGTGCGTTGTGTCTTTGCTGCCGTGGCATTTTGGATAACAAGCTGGTTTGTAAAGGAGGCACCGGTCACAAGGCGGCAGCGGATAGGGCTGTTCTGTCTGGGAGCTTTCGGACTCTACGGGTTCATGTTCTGCTATCTGCTGGGCATCAGTAAGACGACTCCGGTTTCCAGTGCCATCTTCAACTCCATGCAGCCCATTTGGGTCTTTCTGATATCTGTCTTTTTCCTGCACGAAAAGGCTACGCTGATGAAGATAATCGGCATAGCGCTGGGTTTTGGCGGTGCGTTGTTGTGCATCCTTACGCAAGGCAGTGATGACCTGGCGCACGATGCGTTTACGGGCAACATGCTCTGCATGGTGAGCTCGCTGGTCTTTGCCGTTTACCTGATTGTGAGCAAGAAACTGCTGGAAGAGGTCGGGGTAGTGACGATGATGAAGTACATCTTTGGCGGTGCGGCAGTAACGGGATTGATTGTGTCGTCCATTATAGGCTGGGATGCACCCTTGCTTACGGATGCCTTGCATGGGAAGTGGCACTGGGTGCCGTGGGCGGTGTTGGCGTTTGTGCTGGTTTTCCCTACTTACCTCAGTTACTTTCTGGTTCCGGTGGGCTTGAAGTATCTCAAGACGACGGTTGTAGCCATGTACAGCTATCTGATACTGGTGGTGACTACCGTTGTTTCCCTCACCTTGGGGCAAGACCGTTTCAGTTGGACGCAAGCCGCTGCCATTGCCATGATTTGTATCAGCGTGTACTTTGTTGAAGTGGCGGAAGCGAAGAAGTAGTGACGAATACCAGGTATTCCCCTTCCGCCTCGATGGTGAATTCTGTACTGGTGCATTCGTTGAGTGTGCCTTGCCACCAGTTGGTGAAATCGCTGAGGGGATAGACCAGTCCTTTGCCATGCAGACCGTGTGCAGTGAAGTTGATGATGGATACTTGCTGTCCGGGATGGCTTGGGAAGGTGCGGGTACCCCGGCAGGGGATGAAGATGCCGTAATCGGTATAGGTACGTACATCGGCTCCGGCACGGAGATAGTCGATGAGCAGGCTGATATTTCCCAGTGTATGGTCTTCACGTTTGCCCGTGGCACCGATGATGGCGATACGGCGTTTGCCTTTCGCCAGCAGGAAGTTGACGGCTTTAGTCTGGTCGTTGGTCTCCTGGTCGCTGATACGGTGTAGGATATGTCCGAACTTCCGGCGGTTTTCATCACTGAGGGAGTCACCGTCGCCGATGATTACGTCGGGAGTATGGCCCCGGCGGATGTATTCGTCCGCTCCGCCGTCGCAACAAACCACGTAAGGCGCTTCCGCCAATATCTTTAAAGGTAGGGGACTTGCAGGATATTCCCCATTCGCCAAAACTACGGCATCAATAGTTAATAATTGCTCGTTGCTCGTTGATAGTTCGTCTTTCATGTCTTTCTTAATCCCTAATCTCTAATCCTTCATCCTTGTTCATCATTTTCCTCCATTTGAAGTAGCCAAAGATAGCTATAATTGTGTAAAGGCATATAGTCCGGCTGTAAAATCAAGTCCTTTGTAGATGTACAGTCCGGCGCTAACGGCATCTACCGCAATCCATGCCCACCATTGCTCTACATATTTCCGTGCCAGCATCCACATGCCGGCTATGCTCAGTGCGGTGGTGAAGGAGTCCAGCCAGGGCACATTGCTGTCCGTGAAGTTTATCAATATCCAGCAATGCCAAGCAGAGCGGCGATGAATACGGCGGTAAGCGGCAGCAAGTAGCGCGCCGGCATATGGGTGATAGGAAGTTCCAGTTTTTGTTCTTCTGTTCTTGTGTCCTCTCCTTTCTGTCCTGCACCTTTCCGCCGCAAGATAGTCCGGCGCAGAAATGCTCCGTACTTCCACATCATCCAGCCGTAGATGGCAGCACCCAGATAATAGATGTTGATGCCGAAGTCTGCATACAGCCCCGCATCATAGTAGACAAAAATATAGACGGCAGGCATAATGATGCCCGCTATCCAAAGATAAATGCTTGCCCGGTACTCCAACCAGAGATAGAGAATCCCGACCACAGTGCCTATAATCTCAAGAGTATGTTCCATCAGAAATTGATTGCTATATGTCCCAATACATTCGTTCCCGCCTGGGCAGCGTAGCCGGCATAGTTGTAACGGACTTTTCCTCCGTTGTCGTCGTGATAGTATCCGCTGCCTGCGTATCCGTTGTTTTCGTATTCTTCATTGAACAGATTGTAGATGGTGCACCCTACGGTTACCGACTTTACTTTAGGCAACTTGAAGGTATAGGACAGATTCAGGTTGCTTACGAAATAAGCATCCAGTGTGCACTCCTCTCGCTTGGCGTTACTCATGTATTGCTTGCTGATATATTGTGACTGCAACGAGGCCTCGAATCCCTTGAACGTATAGCCGAAGCGGTTGTTCAGTATGAAGTCGGGAGAGAATGCGATGGGGGTATCCCCGTGTTTGATGACCCATGCTTCCGACCCAGCCTCCTCGTTTTCAAAAAGTGTCTCGGTAAAGTTCTGCACACGGTTCTTGCTGAGTGTGGCATTGATGTCCCATTGCAAGCCGCAGTCCAGTTTGATGCCAGCCATCAGTTCAATACCCGTACGGTAGCTGTCGGGCACGTTGCTGGCCATGCTTCGCCTATCTCGTTCAGCTCTCCCGTCAGTACCAGCTGTCTTTATAGTCCATATAGTAGAAGTTGGCACCCGCATGGATCCATGAGTTGGCGAAGGTATATCCCAGTTCGTAGTCGAACAAACGCTCAGCCTTGGGATGTTCGGTGAAGTAGCCGTCGGTGTAGTTGTTGCGCGTAGGTTCTTTATGGGCTACGCTGAACGAACCGTATAGGCGGTGGTTGCGGTCGATTTGCCAGGACAGTCCGGCTTTCGGGTTGAAGAAGTCGAAATCTTCGTCAATGTCCAATTTTTGCATTCCCGGAGTGGCGGCAGTCCAGTTGTACTTGTCGTTCAGTCCGTTTATCTTGTAGTTGATGTGGCGGTATTGCAGGTCGAGGTAGGCGCTGAGGCCGCTTACCAGTTCATAATTGACTTTCAGATAAATATTTCCGTCGTTCTTTGTGGCGTTGTTGCGGTAGTAGTCGTGGTCGGGGTTCAGTTCGCCGATATAGTTCTTTACCCAAAGCACTTTTCCGAAGTGGTCGCCGTCATAGCGGTTCAGTGCACCGCCTAGCGAGGCATGCAGACGGTCGGCTTTGTAGCTTACGGAGAAGATTCCACCGCCAAACCAGTTGTCCATTGCCTTCTTGCGGATAAGGTCGCTTACTTCTACCTTGCCGCCATTGTATTCGAAAGGAGACATGCCGTACTCTGCTAACGAGCGTTCACCTTTATATTCTTGATAGTATCCGTCGCCTTTGGTGTAGTGCAGGCCGATATTCAGGTTCCATTGTGGGGTGAAATTGTGGTTGAATAGCAGCTGGTAATTCTTTTGCGTATAGTTGTCGGTCTGGTCGTCATAGAAATGCAGTGCACCTCCTTCGTCCGTGAGGTAATGCTTCTCGCCGTTGTCGTCTTTATAATATTCTTTGTTGTATACATGGCCGTCCCGGTCGGTGGCGTACATGAATCCGCAGGAATTATAACGCCGTCCGTAACGTTCCATCTCTTCCTTGCTGGCATAGTTCCATGCGTGGTAAGTGCGCTCTTTGCCGGCAAAGGTTATCAGCTTGATAGAGGTGTTGTCATTGTAGTACCCTCCTTGCAGGTAATAGGAGTTCAGTCCCACAGATGCCCGGTCTATATACCCGTCCGTACTGATGTTGGAGAGCCGCGCATCGAACGACCAATGATTGTTGATGAGTCCCGTTCCCACTTTCACCGTCTCCTTGTGCGTATGGAAGGAGCCGTAGGAACCGTTGAATTCTGCATAGGGTTTCATGGAGAAATCACCCGTCTGCATGTTGATGCTGGCACCGAAAGCTCCTGCACCGTTCGTTGAGGTACCAGCTCCGCGTTGCACCTGCATACCTTGACGGAGGAGGCGAAATCCGGCAGGTTGACCCAGAATACCGTGTGGCTTTCCGCATCGTTGATGGGAATACCGTTAGCGGTGACGTTGATGCGTGTGCCATCTGTTCCGCGGACTCTCAGTGTGGTGTAACCCACCCCGGCACCGGCGTCGCTGGTAGTAATGGCGGAGGGTGTCATACTCAACAGATACGGCAGGTCTTGTCCGAAATTCTGTTTTTTCAGTTGTTCTTTGCCTATATTGGTGAATGCCACCGGTGTGCTGTTTGTGGCACGTGTGGAGATGACTTCCACTTCCTGCAGGTTTATCACCCGCAGACTGTCTTGCTCTTGTGTCTGCGCACAGACACCCAGTGCTGCCATAAGGAGGCAGGTCGCCATTGCATGTCTCTTCATTTGCAATTGTTTCGTTTAGATGAATACAGAAAAGGGGAACTTTTCTTCTTTTCCCTCCGCCGGCATTACCCGGATCAGGTTAATGGGTATGATCTCAGCCCGTCGTATTAGGGCACCCCTTAGTTGAAATCGGGAGCAAAGGTAGGAGTTTTCGTCGAAAGTGGCAAGTTAAGTGAACGAAAGTCAGAGTTATTTGTTAATTTTGCAGCATTAATTTTAAAAAAAGAGTATAGTTATGTTATCATCTTTATTCATGGCAGCCTTTGCTGCCCAAGTTGCTGACGATGGTTTCAGCAAACTGCAGATATTCCTTCAGCAATTGATAGATTGGGGCGTAAGTGCCGGTGGACGTATTATTGGAGCTGTCATCATCTTTGTGGTAGGACGGTTCTTGATTTCCTTTCTTAGGAAAATGCTGGCGAGGTTATTGGCAAAAAGACATGTGGATGCCAGTATCCAGAGCTTTGTGAAAAGTTTAGTCAATATCTTGCTGACCATTCTGCTGATTATTGCCGTTATCGGCAAATTGGGAGTGGAAACTACTTCATTTGCAGCTTTGTTGGCATCTGCCGGTGTGGCTATCGGTATGGCACTTTCCGGAAACTTGCAGAACTTTGCGGGTGGATTGATTGTACTGTTGTTCCGTCCTTTCAAGGTAGGCGACTGGATTGAAAGCCAGGGAGTGTCCGGAACGGTACGTGAGATTCAAATCTTCCATACGATTCTGACCACAGCCGACAATAAGGTAATCTATATCCCTAACGGTGCGTTGAGCAGTGGCACCGTGACCAATTACAGCCGCGAGGACACCCGTCGCGTGGATTGGGTGATTGGTGTGGAATATGGTGAGAATTATGACAAGGTAGAAAGCACCGTGCGTCGTATCATCTCCGAAGACAGCCGTATTCTGAATACTCCCGAACCGTTTGTAGCTCTCCATGCCTTGGATGCCAGCAGCGTGAATGTAGTTATCCGTGTTTGGGTGAAGAGCGGAGACTACTGGGGCGTTTATTTTGATATGAACAAGAAGATTTACTCCGTATTCAACGAGGAAGGTATCGACTTCCCATTCCCGCAGTTGACGGTGCATCAGGCGAAAGACTGAGTGGGCTACAAGTTTCAATTTACTGGCTATCAGCTACTATAAGTTACGGGCTACAAGTGTCCTGCATTATCATACTGCAGGACACTTGTAGCCCGTAACTTAATAGTAGTCGGTAACTCCGTAATTTATTTATAACTTAATTCTGCCTCTATTTCTTCGCAGACATCTTGCTCCAGGTTGAGCAGCTGATTGATTTCTTTTCGTTTTTCCAAATCCGTGAAATAGCTCTCCACTACTGCATAGATGTTGAAGCCGGTTGTGGAACCCGCAGCCAAATCCAATGACTCAACCATTTTCTCTACTGCTTGATGAATGCGTTTCTTACTGATAAAATGCAGTTCATTACTATGAATTAAGCTCTTTTCCATGATATTTTCTGTTTTAGTTATTGTAGTTATAACATTCTATCAAGCAAGTTAGTTCATGTAGATTGAACAGACTTGACAGTCGACCGAACGATATTTCTTTTTATATTTGCCAAAAATATAAGCGCGGCAATGAAAGAACTGTTTATAAAAATACTCCGTTTTCTGATGTTTGTACTGGTCGTAGCTTTGGGCTGCATCGGATATAACATCTATGAAGATACGTTGGCTGCTGTGTGGATACCCGTAGGGTAGGACTTGTGGTGGCAGTCGTTACACTTCCTCTATATAAAAAATGGATATGGCTGACAACGATGGAGCAAAAGGCAGTGAATATATTGTGTCATGTGGTGTGCGTGGGTGTCATCAGTTGTTCGCTTTTTCTGGTAGGGAATTATCAGATGGCGGCTCCTGCTTCGACAAAGGAGGTGACGGTCACCGTACTTGAGAAGCTGATAAAAGAACATGAAAAGAGACGTAAAGTAGGCAAGCATCGTTATGTGTCGGACGGAGTACGTAAGGAGTATTACTTAAAGGTGGCTTTCGAGGATGGAGCGATAGAGACCTTGCATGTTTCCACAGCCACATACAACAAAGCACGAAAAGGCAAACCGAAAGTTCTGACTTTGCAGAAAGGAGGTTTCGGATTGCCGGTGATAACGAAGGGGCTATAGTTTTCATCCCCCCATGCAAGACATCAGATGAGGAACTGAATGCTCTTCTTAAAGATTTCTGCGTACAAAATGTCCGTCAATCCAAATGGTGGCATGGTGTCCTTTGAATTTCAGTAATACATAATTGGGATCTGTCGGGCCTTTGCTGAAGTGTGCGCTGAACCACTCTTGCCACATTTCCTGCTTGGTGGCTTCGTCTTCTATAATCTCCACCTCACCGGTGAGCACTACGCTGTTTCCTTTTTCCTGAAAGCACAAACCTGCTTTCGGATTGGCTGCACCTTTGTTTTAAGACTGTCTTTGCCGGTTGCCAACCATACGGTGGTGGCCCTTCCGACTTGATATTGCTCATTGGAACGGGCTGGATGATATTCTTTATAGGTTGTAAAGATACAGATAAACTGATTAGGGAAATCCCTTATGTATAAATAGAGAGAATCAACGGAAAGGAGGTTTTTATCATACTACATTTGCTGTATGTTCTTTTCCTGATTTAGCTAGACGCTTTTTCTTTTTATAACCGATATCAGTAGACGGTTCTTGGAAATCTCTGTTGTACTGGTTCAGTAGTCACTTCTTCCCAAGCCCTGCTGATATAGTAGACACAGCAAAGTGAGTTGTCCTGATTCTGTTGACAGTCATCCTGCTGCATTTGCAGAGCCCGTGCTTGCTTGTCCGGCAAGACTGGGTGCCCCTAAAAGAGGCATTCTGTCTTTGTCAGGTGCGCTGTCCTGCGCCTTCGCCCGGACTTGCTGTCCGGCTTTGCAAAGATATTGCATCCTTCTTTTTATTGCTACTTGTGGAAGGATATTTTTTCTTCTTCCACATTTTCTTCTGTATTCCCTTCTCCAGATGCGCCACAGCAGGTATTTTATACCCGATACTCATATGCGGTCTGCGATGGTTATAGAAATGTATGTAGCGAGCTATGACATTTCTTGCATGCCCGATTTCGTTGAACCGGCCTCGAGGATGGCTGCTTTCCGCCTTAATAATCCCGTTGATACGTTCCGCAACGGCATTGTCGGTGGGTTTGTAGTCTTCCGTCATACTGATGGCAATGCCATGTTTCTGAAGAAGTGCCACGTATGGGTCGCAACAGTATTGTACGCCACGGTCCGAGTGATGTATCAGGCCCGTAAGATTTTCATCTCCTGTCATTTCAACAGCCTGCTCTATAGCCTGTTGCAATGCATTGATGGTTGCCGATACCCGTAAGGTGTCGGCAAGCACCCATCCCACTATCTTATGGGAGTAGGCATCCGTAATCAGATGCAGATAACAGACTTCACCATTGGCAAGTGGTATATAAGTAATGTCGCTGACCCACAACTGGTTGGCTGAAGTCAAGGTCAGTCCTTTGATTAGGTTCTTCCACTTGTGGTAGCGATGGTTGGAGTTCGTCGTATGCCGGGTCTTGCGGGCAGGAAGCATCAAGCGGTGTTGCCGGAGCAATGCATAAAAGCTGTCCCGCCCAGGCATGAACTCGGCTCCAAAAAGCACGGTGAGCATAATCCACAGTTTGTAACAGCCTATACCCGGATCTTCGATGGATATCACGGACAGCATCCAGCATGAGACGTTCCCTATGTATCTGACTCTCAATGTCAGCCTTTGACTGGTAGTAGGCTTGACGACAATGGCCAAACAGACGGCAGGCCAACGCAACTTTCAGGTTGCGCTGACTGACCAGTTCCGTTACGATTTGGCCCCAGATTTTTTTCTGATAGGGATGTTGAAGAGTTCTTCAGCACGCGTAATCATCAATTCACGGGCTTCTGTTTCCAGCTTGGAGAAAGACAGGGCTTTCTCCAGCTCTTTAATGCGCTTTTTTAATTGGGCATTTTCATCTTTGTAGGCTTCCTTGCTGCGATTGGACATATCTGGTGATTCTTGTTCAGAAGGCAAAGATAGCTCTTCTGCTAAATTTGAATACTTTTTAATCCAGCTATTTAGCAAGGCAGGGCAACAAATGCCATGTGCCCGGCAAAAGGCATGCTTACTCATACCTGATTGGTAGTAAGAGTGAAGAAAAAACAGTTTTTCATCTTCACGATAAAGCTTTCGTTTTGAAGTCATAATAGTAACACATTTATTAGTTTGTAAATGTGTCTACCTATATCAGGATAAGACAGCAAGAAAAATAATTAGTACCTTTACTGCCAGCTTCTGCCGATTTCGAGAACATTTCTTCCCCAAGTTTGCTGCAAGTTTCCCTCAATTCTCTATAAACCATTAATTTAAATTATTTATGAGTGCTTATTATGACCTTTATGAAACGCCCGTCCCCGAAGGCGAGGAACCGAAGTCGCTGCATGCCCGTGTCTGTTCCAAGGGAACCATTTCTGGTAAAGAGTTTATGGAACG
>ENA-OQDD01000349-OQDD01000349.1-human-gut-metagenome-genome-assembly--contig:-NODE-349-length-19660-cov-1.955665_pt1 | contig 19660 bp, 23 predicted proteins | sample MGYA00242507_ERZ504598 | MGnify/ENA primary metagenome ERZ504598 (study PRJEB26092, sample SAMD00036318) | human gut metagenome | host: Homo sapiens | study: EMG produced TPA metagenomics assembly of...
CTTTCCATTAACATGTACAATGGTGAACGTGGATTTGTAAAAGGAAAATTTCTGAAATATGTTTTTTACTGGTTTTATCCGGTGCACATTACCATTCTGGTAATCCTGAGAAAACTTTTATTTCATATGTAATATCAGTTACAACAGATATCTTCCGTATCTGACAGACAAAATAATAAAGGGCAGGCTGTAATGACTGAAATAATATCCTTCATACAACCTGCCTCTTCTATATTTTCAACTTCTCTTTTCTGCAATTTCTGTTTTTGACTTATAAATGTGATTTGCAGGTACGCAGCCTCTTACTGAGGAAAGTGGATAAATGTTGCAGCAGCGTCCGATCACAGTTCCGGGATTTAATACGGAACCGCATCCCACTTCTACGTTATCTCCAAGCATTGCGCCGAATTTCTTCAGACCTGTTTCAATCTTCTCGTCACCGTCTTTTACAACTACCAGTTTCTTGTCAGATTTTACATTGGAACAGATGGAACCTGCACCCATATGGGATTTGTAGCCGAGAACTGCATCGCCTACATAATTGTAGTGCGGAACCTGTACCTTGTTGAAAAGTACCGCATTCTTTAATTCCGTAGAATTACCTACTACTGCACCCTCACCTATAATTGCTTTTCCGCGTATAAATGCACAGTGGCGTACTTCTGCTTCTTTACCTATGATGACCGGACCGTTGATACAGGCTGTAGGTGCCACTTTGGCACTCTTAGCAATCCATACATCTTCTGACGGGTGGTCGTATTCTTCTTCACTTAAGGTCTGTCCCAGTTTCAGAATGAATCTCCGATCTCCGGTAATACTTCCCATGGATATGTTTTTCCTTCAAATAAATCCTTTGCGATTGTTTCGTTCAGATCCAGAAGGTTTGCAATTGTAAAATCTTTTAACATAATATTTTCCTCTTTTCTCTCGCTATGATGACATGTTTTCTTTTATCTGTCACAAATACACACTACTTTGAAGCAGACGGCTTTCTGCAGGTACGTGATCGTCCCGCTGCGGACGTTGATCTGCCTGTTGTTTTCGCACTGTTTTTTTCAGATGAATCCTTATAATTCACTGCTGCAGCATCAAAGAACTGTCTCAGATATGGCTGGATATTGCTGTCCTCCACCTGTCTGGTGCGAAGGCGCACAAAATGTTCCAGCTTATCCATATATTCCTGTTCTGTAATACTGCCCTCTGCCACATAATTCAGTCCTTTTTCCCAGCTTGCAGTCAGTTCCGGGTTCAGAAGCTGTCTGATGGAGCAGTTTACCACATCAAAGATCATCTCTCCAAGAAGGGTTGGAGTGATCACCTGGGTTTTCTTATTGAGTGCCAGATATTTGATATTGCACAGTTTCTTAAGAATTTCCGCTCTGGTGGCACTGGTTCCGATTCCGCAGCTTTTAATCTGGGCACGAAGCTCTTCGTCCTCGATCAGCTGACCTGCATTCTCCATTGCAAGAATCATAGAACCGGAATTATAACGCTTTGGCGGCGATGTCTCGCCCTCTTTGATACTCAGGCTGTCCACAGAGAGTATATCACCTTTTTCAGGTTCTGCAATGCGGCAAGAAGTCTGGTATCACATGCCATATCCTCAGCCGAATCATCAGCTTTGTTCCCGCCGTTTTTTCCTGTATCCGGATCTTCCTCTTCACTTCCTTCACTGTCCGCTGCACCGGCTCTGTTCACACTGCTCATGGCATCTGCTGCTTTTCGCTTCGCAAAAGAATTTGTGGCAATTTTTAAATACCCTTCATCCAGCAGTACTTTAAATGAAGAAAAGAAGCTCTCATTCTGAATTTTTGTCACAAGACTGATCTTCTGATATACTGCAGGAGGATAAAAATACATACAAACCTTCTGACAATGGTCTCATATACACGCTGCGCAGTAAGAGAAACACTTCTCAATGTGTTTAAGCCCTGGCCTGTGGGTACGATTGCATAATGGTCTGTGATCTGCTTATCATTAACATATCTGGTCTTTGCCAGATTTTTGTAATTTCCCTGTTCAATAATGTGCTGTGCGATTTCCGCTGTATGTTCATAATTACGCAGTCCGGAAATATTCTTATAAATCTCCTTTGCTGCCGCAGTAGACAATACACGGGCATCTGTTCTGGGATAAGTGACCAGTTTCTTTTCATACAGTTCCTGTACGATTTTTAATGTCTCATCCGGCTGATCTTGAACAGCTTGGAGCACACATTCTGAAGCTCCGCCAGGTTAAATAAAAGCGGCGGATTCCTGTTCTCTTTTTTCCGCTCGATTTTCTCTACTGTACATTGCAGTGGCTGACTCACAGACAGCTCCTGTATCAGTTTTTCAGCATAGGCTTTCTCTTTAAATCCGTTCTCTTTATACAGATAAGGAGTCTGGAAATATCTGCTGCCTTCCACAGCTCTCCATTCTCCCTCAAAGTTTCTCCCTCAAGGCAATGCAGCTGAGTACGCGGTAAAACGGAGTTTCACAAACGCACGGATCTCGCGTTCTCTTCGCACTACCATTCCAAGCACACAGGTCATAACCCGTCCTACAGAAATGGCCTGATATTTCGTATTTAAATAATTTGACACACTGTTTCCATAACGCAGTGTCAGTACACGGGAAAAATTAATTCCCATGAGATAGTCTTCTTTTGCTCGAAGATAGGCTGAAGCAGAAAGATTGTCATATGCTGACAGATCCTTTGCCTCTCTGATTCCTCTCATGATCTCTTCTTCTGTCTGAGAGTCAATCCAGACTCTCTTTTCTTTTTTTCCATGAACACCTGCCATCTGTGCCACCAGACGGTAGATGTATTCTCCCTCGCGTCCGGAGTCGGTACACACGTAAATGGTGTCCACATCCTCACGGTTAAGCAGTCCTTTGACAATCTCAAACTGCTTCTGCACTCCGGGGATCACTTCATATTTAAATTCGCGCGGCAAAAAAGGCAGGGTATCTAAACTCCACCTTTTATATTTGATATCATATTTTTCCGGGTAGCTCATGGTGACCAGGTGTCCCACACACCAGGTCACCACGCTGTCCTGAGATTCCAGGTAGCCATCCCGTCTTTGTCCGTTGATTTTCAAAGCTTTTGCGAATTCCTGCGCCACACTGGGCTTTTCGGCTATGTATAAAGCTTTTGACATATTATTTATCTGCACTCATCTTTCTGAGCGGCCATGCCAGCAACAGGGCACCGCCCACCATATTTCCTAAAGTTACTACTACCATGCTCTTTACCATGGCTCCAAGGGATAATCCAGGTACCAGGCAGTATGCGGTAACAAAGATTCCCATATTTGCGATGCAGTGCTCAAATCCGCTTACAACGAATCCTGAGATACACATAACGATCATCAGGAATCTTCCTGCATCACTCTTTAATTTCATACCACAAAGCACGCCAAGACAGACGAAGAAGTTACAGAGCACTGCTCTGAAGAACATCTGTCCGAGCGGAATACTCAGTTTATTTCCAATGAATCCCGCAAAATAGTCTGCTGTTCCGGATGCTCCTGCACCTACAAACAACAATGCTAAAATTGCACATCCGACAAAGTTTCCAAGGTAGCTTACGCCCCATACCTTACCGGCCTCTTTCCAGCTTACCTGTTTATCATAGGCTCCGAACGCCATTACCATATTATTTCCTGTAAAAAGCTCGCCGCCTACGAAGCTGATCAGAAGCACTGCAATGGAGAATACTAATGCCCCCACAAATTTTCCCCATTCAGGCATGGTCTTGGAGAATACGTTTCCAACTACATTACTGTAGATCATAGCCACATCAATAAAAAATCCCGCCATGACCGCACGTATAAAGTACTTGAAAAAATTGGTATTCACCAGGTTACTCTTGGCTTTCGCCGCGTTTGACACTTTCTGTACATCTTCGTAATTCATAACTACACCTCCGCAATGTATTTTATTGAGAACATTATATCACCTGAATATCTGTTTCACAACCGAAATCGTCAAACAATTCAAGAATATTCATCAGATTTGTAATTATGTTCCATTATATTCGAAGATTTTTATAGCAATTCCATATACTAATGCAATCGAGACAGTTCGGCAGAATACAAAGGACAAGAAAGATATCTGCAGACATGCTGACGCAGGAGAAAATGTCTGAAAGTAAAGCTGATTTTTTATTCAAATACAACTGCTTTATCCTGCAATTCTGTTACATATCCGATAACACCGCCGAAGATATCCATACCTGCAAGCTCTTCTGCAAGGGCATCGGCTTCTTCTGCCGGTACTGCAAGCAGAAGTCCGCCGGATGTCTGCGGATCAAATACCAGATCCTCCATCCAGAGTTCCTTAATCTCACTTCGTACTTCATCGCCTGCGAAGTCACGATTTCTGTATGCACCTTCAGGAATCAGCCCCATCTGTGCATACTCTTCAACACCCTCAATGATCGGAAGTTTCTCAGACTGGATCACCAGGGTTTTCCGGCTGCCTTTTGCCATTTCCAGACTGTGACCTGCAAGACTGAATCCTGTTACGTCGGTGCAGCTGTGGATCGTGTATTTAGAGGAGCAATCTCTGCTGCATATTTGTCAGCTTCGCCATGATTTCTGAACTCTCTCAATTTCTTCCTGAGACGCCATTTCTGCCTTAATGGCAGTGTTAAGGATTCCACAGCCCAGCGGTTTGGTAAGAATAAGGATGTCTCCTTCTTCTGCGCCGTAATTTTTCCACATTTTGTCCGGATGCACATAACCAGTTACACAGAGTCCGTATTTCGGTTCTTTATCATTGATAGTATGCCCGCCTGCAAGGACTGCTCCGGCTTCCATGACCTTATCTGCACCGCCGCGCAGAATCTGCTCCAGTACTTCCGGACCAAGGCAGTTTGGAAATGCTACCACATTTAATGCCAGTTTCGGAACACCGCCCATTGCATAGACATCACTCAGTGCATTGGCTGCTGCGATCTGCCCGTACATATACGGATCATCCACTACTGGCGGAAAAAGTCTACTGTATGGATCATTGCCAGTTCATCATTAATCTTGTATACTGCTGCATCATCTGATGTCTCCGGACCTACCAGAAGCATCGGATCTGTAAATTTCGGAAGTTTGCCTACTACCTGTGCCAGAACCTTCGGGCCAATCTTAGCACCGCATCCGGCTGCACTGGCAAGCTGTGTAAGACGCACTTCATTTTTTTCATTTCATTTCCCATAAGTCAGTTCACCCCAATTGATCTCCATATTCAGAATCTCCTCGTAACTGTTCAATACTTTCGTTACTGTAAACGGAGTGAACAGTAACGTACTTTCACAGCCGACAGACTGCCGAATAGTTACATATCTTCTATAACAAGAGATTCAGTGCTATCATTGTATCATGTTTTCACATATCCGTCAAAATGTGAACCGTTTACCATATATCAGGTGTTCCTATAAATCTTTCCATTTTACGCAAGAATCCTATAAATCTTTTCATATTCCAGATCCTGTTCCTTCATATAGGAAGCTGTTTCTTCTTCGTTCTGTTCCCCACATTTCCACGCAAGGCCGCAGGAAGCTGATATTTCTCTTGGCACAGGGATCAGTCTGCCTGTAAATTTGTTTTTCTTACATTCCCTTTCCATGGCAATTGCTGAGTGGTAGTTTCAAAAGTCACCACTGTTGTCAGAACTTTTTCTTTCATAATCCGTCGTGTCCTCATAAAAAGAGGCACCGTTACCGGCACCTCTTTTATTATTTTCTATAAATTATTTCGCCTGGATATATCCTTTTGCTTTTAAGGTTTCAGCACAGAGAACTGCTCCGCCTGCTGCACCTCTGACTGTATTGTGGGAAAGTCCTACGAATTTCCAGTCATATACGGTGTCTTCACGAAGACGTCCTACAGATACGCCCATGCCATGTTCGAAGTTTACATCCTCTGTAACCTGCGGACGGTTGTCCTCTTCCAGATACTGGATGAACTGCTTCGGAGCACTTGGAAGTTCTAATTCCTGTGGAAGTCCCTTGAACTCTACTAATGCTTTGATAAGCTGCTCCTTAGTAGGGTTCTTACGGAATTTAACGAATACAGCTGCTGTATGTCCGTTCAGTACCGGTACACGGATACACTGGCATGTGATAACCGGTTCTGTAGCAGGTTTGATTACACCGTCTTCTACTTTACCCCAGATTCTTAATGGCTCTTTCTCGCTCTTCTCTTCCTCGCCACCGATGTATGGGATGATGTTTCCAACCATTTCCGGCCAGTCCTTAAATGTCTTACCTGCTCCGGAGATTGCCTGATATGTAGTAGCAACTACTTCATATGGCTCGAACTCTTTCCATGCAGTTAATACAGGAGCATAACTCTGGATAGAACAGTTTGGTTTAACAGCGATAAATCCGCGTGTTGTTCCAAGACGTTTCTTCTGGGATTCGATTACATCGAAGTGTTCCGGATTGATTTCCGGCACTACCATCGGTACATCCGGTGTCCATCTGTGAGCACTGTTGTTGGAAACAACCGGTGTCTCTGTCTTAGCATATTCTTCTTCGATCTTCTTGATCTCTTCTTTTGACATATCTACAGCAGAGAATACGAAATCAACTGTTGCAGCAACCTTCTCTACTTCGTTTACGTTCATAACAACAAGATTCTTGACACCCTCCGGCATTGGAGTATCCATTTTCCATCTTCCGCCAACTGCCTCTTCGTATGTCTTTCCTGCACTTCTCGGACTTGCAGCTACAGTTACAACTTCAAACCATGGATGATTCTCAAGCAGAGAGATAAATCTCTGACCTACCATACCTGTAGCACCTAAAATACCGACTCTAAGCTTTTCACTCATAATATCTTTCTCCTCTTTATCTTCTGCCCGCGTCTCTACCCTTTCGCGGACATTTTTATCCAGGTGTCCTTATATTGCGTACATCTGTCTTTCTTGTACATACTATAACAAACCAAAATAAATTGCAAGCATTTTTTTTAATTTTCTTCCAGATATTTTTTGTTCTCAGCGATCACTTTCTCCATCACGTCAGGTCCCGGTGCACCGATGGTCATACGTTTTTCCACACAGGTTTTCATACTGATTGCTTCGTAAATATCGTTCTCGAATACCGGGCTGATGGCTTTATATTCTTCAAGAGGAAGTTCATCCAGAGAAATCCCTTTATCAATACAGGTAAGCACCAGACGGCCTACAATGCCGTGTGCATCGCGGAAAGGTACTCCATGATTTACCAGATAATCGGCTGCATCTGTAGCATTTGTAAAGCCATTCTTTGCACTTGCTTCCATATTCTGTTTGTTGAACTGCATAGTAGAGATCATGCCTGTAAAGAGGGCAAGACATCCTTTTACAGTGTCAATGGCATCAAATGTAAGTTCTTTGTCTTCCTGCATATCTTTGTTGTATGCAAGAGGGATTCCCTTCATGGTTGTAAGGATAGATGTTAATGCTCCGTATACACGACCTGTTTTTCCTCTTACAAGTTCTGCGATATCCGGGTTCTTTTTCTGAGGCATGATACTGCTGCCTGTGCTGTAGGCATCGTCTATCTCTACGAAGCGGTATTCATTGGAGTTCCACATAATGATTTCTTCGCAGAAACGGCTCATGTGCATCATAATTGTGGAGAATGCGGACAGAAGCTCAATCACATAGTCTCTGTCTGATACAGAGTCCATGCTGTTTCTGGTCGGGCCGTCGAAACCGAGAAGCTGTGCTGTATATTCTCTGTCAAGTGGTAGGTGGTTCCTGCCAGTGCACCTGCACCCAGAGCAGGTGTTCATTCTCTTACGGATATCTGCAAGTCTGCTTCTGTCACGTACAAACATTTCAAAGTATGCACCTACGTGGTGAGCCAGTGTGACCGGCTGCGCTTTCTGGAGGTGTGTGAAGCCTGGCATGTATGTGTGGACATTCTCTTCCATGATCTTCTGAAGTGCTTCGAGAAGTTTCTTTACCAGTTCGTCTGTCTCGTCAATCTCATCTCTTACATAGAGTTTCATGTCAAGGGCTACCTGGTCGTTACGGCTTCTTCCTGTGTGAAGTTTCTTGCCTGCATCACCGATTCTGTCGATAAGGTTTGCTTCTACAAAGCTGTGGATATCTTCATATTCGGATGTGATCTCGAGTTTGCCGGATCTTACATCTGCAAGGATTCCGTCAAGACCTGCTTCGATCTGATCTTTTCTTCTGCTGTCAGGATTCCCTGTCTGGCGAGCATTGCTACGTGTGCTTTGCTGCCTCTGATGTCCTGCTCATAGAATTTCTGGTCAAAAGAGATGGATGCATTGAAGTTATATACAAGTTTGTCTGTTTCTTTTGTGAAACGTCCGCCCCAAAGCTGTGCCATTGTGTTATTCCTCGTTTCTTCTTTATTTTTGGTATTATTGCTTTACGTGTTAGTGTAACATATTTTTTCAGTATTGCAAAGTAGTTAGTTTGGAATCATTCAAAAGGTACGTGAAGAAAAAGAAGGTGTGTTGAGGCTTAGTTTCGGAACCCTGTAATTCTAAGGCATTCGGGAATCTGCTAAAACCATGAGCCGCCCTCTCAAACTCGCTCCGTTGCAAACTTCGCTCAGACACGTGAGACGGTCGGCTCATAACGCAGATTCCCGAATACCAAGAATTACAAGAACCCTCAAATGCGCCCCAACACACCTTCTTTTTCTTCACTGGGTATTGGCTATATGTTACATAATTGTGGTTACTGCTTTATTTTCTGTTTTCAGCCTCTCTTCGGGAATAGACGCAACCGCAGTAGTTCTGACGGTAGAGGTCGTATTCGTGGGATAGTTCGATGGAACGTTTGTAGCCGTTTTTTTTCTTGAAGTCAGATGGGAGGTGTTGGACGTGGTAGATTTCTGCCAGTTCTTGTCCGATTTCGTTAATCTTGGCTGCGTTTTTCAGAGGGCTGATGGAAAGGGTGGTGGTAAAATAGTCATAGCCGCCCTCTTCTGCCAGTTTTGCTGCTTCTTCCATGCGGAGGCGGTAGCATTTGAAGCAGCGTTCGCCACCTTCGGGTACGTCTTCGAGCCTTTTGCCATCTGGAAGAATTCCTGTGGGTCGTAGTGACCCTCTATCAGTTGACAGGGTGTTCAAATTCCATGGAGTTTACAAGACGGGTAATTTCATGGACTCGTTTGCGATATTCTTCTTCCGGGTAGATGTTTGGGTTGTAGTAGAATACTGTGATGTTGAAATATTTTGACAGGTATTCCAGTACGTAACTGCTGCAGGGTGCACAGCAGCTGTGGAGAAACAGGCTTGGGATCTTGTTATCTTTTTGCGCCTGATCTATAAGTTTTCCAGTTCTTTCTGATAGTTTCGTTTATTCAACAGTATTATTATATCCTTTCTGCATCTTCACAAATGCTTTTTATTATCTTTTAATAAAATGCGAATACCTGTTCAGGTATTCTCTATTGTGCCTTCGTAATGATTCTTTGTATTTTTTAACTTCCTGCACTCTCCTATTCGTTCGCCCATTTTTACAATAGTCTCATATCCCTCTTCTGTATTCTCGATCAGATCATAGGCAATACGGACTTTTCCCGGCTGGATGAGGAGGATTATTGTGGAACCTCCGAATTCGAAGTTGCCTTTTTCCTGGCCTTTCTTTACTGTGGCAGGATTTTTATGGAGATTTGTGATTTTTCCTACCATCATGGCGCCTACTTCCATCATGAGGATGGTTCCGAATTGTTTTGTTTTCAGCAGAGTGTATTCTCTGGCGTTTTCTTTGTAGATGGGATATACATCGTTTGCTGCAGGATTCACTGTGTGGAAACGCCGGGCAGAGTTACATTCGCGGATTTTCTTCCATCTGCCACATAGCAGTAATGATGATAGTCATCTACTGTCAGTCTGAAAATCAGCGCATAGCCGCCTGTGTATCTCTCAGCAATTGCCTTATTCTTCAGAAGCTGTCCTGCTGTATATTCTGTATCTTTGATGCTGAAACGTGAGTCTGAGCTGATCCTGTGTACGGAAAGTTTTCCGTCACAGGGGCTGATCAGGATGTTTTCGCGCATATCGATCGGGCGTTCTTCTTTTCGGATGCGCCTTATAAAGAAGTCATTCCATGAAGAGAAGTTCTGTTTTTCGTAAATGCTCAGGTCAATCTTGTTGTTTTTTACAAAATCCGGTACAAATCTGGCAGAAAGTCTGGTGTTAAGCAGGACTCCCGCTGCCTTTGACACGAAAGGTCTGATCAGGAGTTTCAGGCAGAGTCTGCCACCCCGGTCATTATATAAATGCCGCAGGAATTTATCCTGCTCATTCTCTTCAATCGTGATATTTCCTTTTCTGTCAATATACTTCATTCGTATCTTCCCTCCATAAAAGTATAACCGCAGCCTCCCCGTTTCCCGGGAACCGCTGCGGCCAGTCAACAGTTATATTTATTTTATATCAAACGGAACATCTTCGCAAGTGCAAGTGCCACGACTGCAACCAGCAGGATACGTACCGGATTCTGAGGTTTTTTACCTTGATATCCAGAATAAAAAGCAGTCCCACGATAATCACTGCAATATGTATCACAATCAGGAAATAGAGTCCGCAATATCTTCTCATCAGATAAAGGAACGGCAGGATGATCGCCATGGATGTGATCGGAAGCCCCTGATAATACTGTCTGTTCTCAGAAGTCTCATTCTGTCTCTTTGCTTCTGAAACATTAAAATATGCAAGGCGGATGACAGATGCCACACTGTAAAAAATAAGCGCCCCAATCCCCGCCGATGTATTCACACCCAGACAGTAACAGATCATTGCCGGAAAAATACCAAAGCAGACCACATCACATAAGGAATCGATCTGAATCCCGAAATTCTTCTCATCATCCGTACGGTTCTTCTTTGTTCTGGCTATCTTTCCGTCAAACATATCACACAGTCCGGAAAGCGCCAGACAGAAAATCGCAACCTTAAAATCCCCCTCCAGAGCCCTGGTAATTCCAAATACGGAAATTCCCAGACTTATATAAGTCAATATTACCGTATAATCATAAATTCCTAAAAACATATTTTCTCCCCCTACTTTTCTTCTTGTTCTTTTCTTCCTATTATGAAATACGCCACACAGGTCATCACTGCACTGATAAGCATCTGTGCATAATAGGAAATTCCTCTGCTGAGCAGCATTGCAGGAAGTAATGCTTCTCCGAAAACCGGTGCAAACATCACCAGATAAAGAGACTCACTGATTCCCATTCCTCCGGGTAAAGGCAGCATATCAACAGAGACAGATATGACAGACTGCAAAATCGTAAGGGTTATAATGGAATATCCATGAAATCCCAGCGAACGGTATACCCAGTATGTAACTGTAAATAACAAAATCCTCTGCACCATAGTGATCAGTAACACTTTCAGGATCACCAGCTTGTGACTTGCCCAGAAAGCCGCAGTTTCATGATACTGGTCCATAGACGCTTCCAGTTTCTCAAGCCGGGTTGTCTTTGGCTTAAGGAAACGGAAATGTTCAATAAGTTTCAGACCTTTTACCATGATCCATTTCGCCAGTCCAGGTGCAAATACAAGGATCATCATGAAAGTAACGCAGAAAATATTCAGACCTACACCCAGGTAAAACACCCACATGTACTGGCCAAGATATCCTTCCAGAAAGCCTCTGCCAAAATCCAGATTACAATTCCGATCACTACCAGAACCGCTTTATAAGTAATTGTGACAATCATCAGGACCAGCGTAGTGACAGGAATCGGAAGTTTGTCCTTTTTCATAAAATAAATCTGCATTGGCTGTCCGCCGGATGCAGACGGTGTGATACAGCTGAAAAAGAATCCCACAAAAGAATACAGAGCACAATGCCCCATCTTTACTTTTGCTCCGAGAGTCCGCATCATATAGAAAATAATTACAGACTCGCCAAGTATGAACAGTACCACACAAACCACACTGACCAGTAAGTAAACCGGATCTGCCTGCCGTACTGTATGAATAATCTCTCCCAGATCCTCTCCCTTAAATACCATATATACGGTAATGGAAAATATAAGGATCAGAAAAATGGTGTTAAATATTGCTTTCTTTTTGTTTCTCATTTGCTTACACTTTCTTATACATTTTTTACAGCATTCGTCTGATTTCTATACCCAATTCATGTATGTCACAGTGTCTGATATATGTATATTTCTGATATGAAACACATAGTAAACAGTAACGTATTCCTTACAGAACATTTGCCCTCAAATACTATAGCAGCAAAAATACTATAGTCTATCTATTATATCATACCCTGACATTTCTGCATATCATAAATTATGAAAATATTCGTTACTGTTCACTCCGTTCACAGTAACGTAGCCAAAATTCATTCCAGATTTGCCTGCGGCAATGGAATTTTTGGCTTGTATGTCTCGGGATTTTGGCATATTCATGCCAAAACACCTCGCGGGATAGTGGTGTGTGAACAGTAACAAATATTCGTTACTATTCACCGAATATGGAGGTATCTGTATGAAACCACTGCTGGATATTACAGATGTCAGTCTCTCCTACCACAGTTTATCAGGGGAAACCCCTGCCCTTTCTCATATATCCTTTCAACTGATGCCAGGTGAATTTCTCGCCATCGTCGGGCCGTCAGGCTGTGGAAAGTCCACGCTGCTGAATCTGATCTGTGGTCTGCTCCGGCCAGAACAGGGACAGATTCTTCTGGACGGCACGCCGGTAACTTCCGGTGACTGCCGTATCGGATATATGCTGCAAAAGGATCATCTGCTGGAGTGGCGGACAATTTATAAAAATGTTCTTCTCGGACTGGAAATCCGCAGGGAACTCACTGCCGAAAAACTTGCTTATGTAAATCAGCTTCTCTCAGATTACGGTTTGGACAAATTCCGCTCTGCACATCCGTCCGAATTGTCCGGAGGAATGCGCCAGAGAGCTGCACTGATCCGTACTCTGGCATTAAAACCGGAACTTCTTCTGCTGGATGAGCCGTTCTCTGCACTCGACTCTCAAACCAGACTCAGCGTAAGTGATGATATAGGCAGAATCCTGCGTCAGGAAAAAAGACTGCGATCCTCGTCACCCATGATATTTCAGAAGCGATCAGCATGGCAGACCGGGTTATCATTCTTTCTCCAAGGCCTGCCATCATTCGTAAGATTGTGCCAGTTTGTTTTGATCTGGAGAACCGTACTCCTATGGCTTCCAGAAATGCGCCTGAATTTAAATCTTATTTCAATCTTATCTGGAAGGAGCTGAATCATGATGTCTGAAATCTCATATCATCAGCAACAGTATATCCGACATCAGAAAAGAGAAAAGAAACTTGTTCTTTTTTTGCGGATATTTATTCTTCTTTTCTTTCTGGTGTTGTGGGAAATCTCCGCCAGGACCGGACTGATCGATTCTTTTATCTTCAGCAGTCCGGTAATGATCTGGCACAGCTTCTGCAGTATGTGCAGAGACGGCTCTATTTTTCCCCATCTCTCTGTTACAATTACGGAAACACTGGTCAGTTTTCTGTTCGTTGTTGTTCTGGGTGCAGGGATGGCAGTTCTGCTGTGGACCTGTCCCAGACTTGCGAAGATCACAGAGCCTTATCTCGTAGTATTGAACAGCCTTCCGAAATCTGCTCTGGCACCTTTGCTTATTGTATGGCTTGGTGCAACGAACGGACGATTATTGTCTGCGGTATGTCGGTTGCTATCTTTGGTTCGATTCTGAATCTGTATACAGGTTTTGGCGAAGCTGACCCGGAAAAACTGAAGCTGATTGAGACGCTGGGCGGTGGGAAGAAAGAAAAGCTTATGAAGATTATTCTTCCGTCTTCTGTACCGTTACTGCTCAGTGTTATGAAAGTTAATATTGGTCTGTGTCTGGTTGGTGTTATCATAGGCGAATTTATCGGTGCCAGAAAAGGGCTTGGCTACCTGATCATCTATTCCAGCCAGACCTTTAAGCTTACCTGGGTACTGATGTCCATTATCATTCTGTGCATCATCGCTATTATCCTGTACGGACTCCTCGGACTGATTGAAAAACGCGCCCGCAGATAGTTGTTAATTTTTAACCGCTATTTTTTATAACGAAACGGTTTCGGAAACAGATTCAATATCTGAAAAAATTTTGCTGCAAAAAGAAGCCCGGAAGATCATCGAGTTCCACTTAACTGGACACTCCTGAACTTCCGGGGCTTCTCTTGTCTCTGACTGTCTGTCAGTTATTCTGTTTTTAAACCAGTGCCTCTGTCCGGTTACTATCATGTTCCGACCAAAGCGCCTGATAATGTGTATATCATGAATTATTCTTCTCCAAGGCTCTCCACTGCCTCTGTGAAATCCTTTATCAAATCTTTTATATCTTCGATACCCACACTGATACGGATTGTGTCGTCGTACACTCCAGCCTCTTCCATTGCCTCCGGCGTACTGTGGATATAAATTGTAGACGCCGGATGAATCACCAGAGTTCTCACATCACCGATATTGGTTGCAATCTTTACATATTTCAGATGATTGATCAGCTTATACGCCCGTTCTTTGGAACCTGCACGGATAGTCAGAATCGCTCCACCCTTTCCACTAAGCTGTTTTTCTGCCAGTTCATGATATGGACTGGACTCCAGCAGCGGATAGTTGACAGATACACCTTCCAGCTTCTCCAGTGCCTGGGCAAGCCGGAAAGCGTTATTACAGACCCGCTCCATACGAAGACCAAGTGTCTCCATTCCGATAATATTCAGATAAGCGTTCATCGGAGCCAGACAGCCGCCCATATTTCGCCAGATTCCGTTCCTCAGTTTCACAAGATAAGCAAACTTTCCGTATTTCTTATATTCCTTCATTCCAGGATAACGTTCCGGACTCCAGGAAAAGTTTCCGCTGTCAATGATAATTCCACTGATGGCATCTCCACTTCCATTTATATATTTAGAAGTAGAATGCACCACTACATCCGCACCGTACTGAATCGGATTAAGCAGATAAGGAGTCGAAGTTGTGCTGTCTACGATCAGCGGCACTCCTTTTCCATGAAGAAAATCTGCTGTTTCCCGGACATCCATTACATTCAGTGCGGGATTTCCTACTATTTCGCCAAACACTGCTCTGGTCTTATCTGTAAGAAACGGCTCGATCAGCGCCTTCTCTACCCTCGGTATAAAATGTACTTTGATTCCGAATGCCTCCAGATCATGAAGCAGATCCAGTGTACCTCCGAACAATGCACTTCCTGCGATTACCTCATCCCCTGCCTGCAGGATATTAAGTAATGATAATGTAACCGCTGACATTCCGGAGGAACAGGCTACACCTCCAATCCCGCCTTCTAATTCATTTACTCTTCGCTCAAACGCATCTACTGTCGATTCGCAATCCTGGTATATGCAAATCCCGGTGCCCGATTCTGGAATACTTTTTCCAGCTGTTCTGAAGATTCATATGCAAAAGCATTTGCCAGGCTGACAGGCGCACTGTTGAACCATTCGCATAATTGTCTACTGCTTTTCCGTGTAATAATTTAGTCTGAAATTCCATGAGCATATTCCCCTTGTAAAATATAATAATCTCCGGACTAACGGTATGTTTTCTGTGATATATCGTTTCCCTGTTTTTAGCAATTCCATAGTGTTTCGATATGAATAGTAGTATATATTTTTCACATAAATCTGTCAATAAATTTTCTTATATCAATTATTTATATACACGTATAGTTTTTTTCTATATTTTGTTATTTTTCTATAGAAATAATTTAGTCTAAAATCAACATCTTTTTCCATATTGTCGAAAAAACATAGCTTTTTCTATCTTTATCTGGTAAAATTGATATATAGCAATCCTCTAAAATAATGCATCTTAATATAGAGCGTATTTGAAAAATCATTTACAAGGACTGCTATAGATTATTATTTCAGTCAAACGACATATCTGAAAATGAATGTCCTGAAATGTAATTCCACTACATAAGATTCATAACAGAACGGAAGGAGGCCCTTTATGAAAACAAGGAAAAATGGTTAAGAAAAACAACCGACTATCTGTACTGCAGCACTTCTTGGTACTGCTGCAATTCCATCTACAGCATTTGCAGCAGACAGTTACGCTTCCATTGAAAAAGATGCATGGGCAAAAAAGGTCACAGAAATGGCATCTTCTTACGCTACATCTATAGAAGAAAGCCAGTCTCTGATGTCAGGAATGCAGAGTGACATGATTCTGAAATTTGAAGATTCCGGACGTTCACTACTGGGGTTTGTCGCACCATTTGATGTCTCCTGGCTGGACAATGTCACACTTTCCAATGATATCTCTTTTACAGAAGGAAAAGAAGGTATTCTGATGAAGGTCCTTCTTAATGATAATAAAATCTGTACTCTGGAATATTATCTTGATCCGGACAGCCAGGATATTTATATGCGCATCCCTGAACTCTCTGATAAATATTTCAAGACCAATCTGGAAGAAGCCGCAGATCAACAGGCTGCCAATATTGAAAATGATCTTGAAGAATTAACCCCTGATGATTCAGATGCAGATATTCCGACAGACAATTTCGCTTCCGCTTATTCTGACAGTCTCAGTCTGACTGTTTCCATGATGTCTGATCTGTCAGCAGCAGCTCCAGAAGCTTCTGTAGTAGAAACACTTCTGGATAAATACGGATCTATGCTTTTTGACAATGTAACAGAAGGCGAAAGCAGTCAGGAAACTCTGACAGCAGGTGATATCAGTCAGGACTGTACAGTATATGAAGGCCAGATTTCAGCCGAAGACGCTGTAAAAACTGCAACTGCAATCCTGGAAGAAGCAAAATCAGACAGTGATATTGAGAACATCCTCGATACCTGGACAGAGAAACTCTCAAGTAATGAGGACCTGCATGAAAGCTTTACCAAAGCTGTAGAAGACGGTCTTGATTTTCTGAAAGATGCAGATACCGGTGATTCCGATGATTCTCATCTCAACACCAGAATCTGGGTTGATGAGACCGGCAGAATTGCAGGACGTAAAATTGAGTTTCAGGAAGGTGATAAAATAACTCCTGTTCTGAACTGGCAGATGACCAGGGACGGCTCAGACTTTGGCTATCTTCTCTCCATTGAAACAGATGATTCCGCACACTCTCCCTGTCCGGATCCGGTCAGATTGATGGCGGTAAATTAAACGGAACCTATAAAATTTCTCAGGATGATACAGCCGCAGCTGTTATCGAAGTAAAGGACTACGACACCGAATCTGCAAAAGAAGGTTACTTAAACGGTAACTATACTATCACCTTCCCTGCTGATTCTTCAGAAGATACAGATTCTTCTCTTTCCATGCTCGAGAACTTTGCACTTGTATTAGATTTAAATTCAGCAAAAGATTCTGGTTCTGTTGCACTGTCCGTTGAAAGTGCAGGAAGCACTCTCGGAAGCTTCACTGTTACTTCCGGTGCAGGCGAATCTGTTGAAATTCCGGACCTTACGGCTCTGGGAGATGTTTATGACGTAACCAATGAAGATGATATGAGTGCCTACGCAGCTACACTCGACCTCACTACACTTATGGATAATCTGTCCAATGCAGGCGTTCCGGACGAAGTCATCACTTATGTTCTCAGCGGCGGAAGCAATTCCGATGCCGAAGATGTTACTGATGAAAATGCCTCAGAAGCAGAGTCTGATGCTGCGTCTGCTGAAGCAGGCGCAGCCTGACTTAGCAGCTTTATCACTATCGTCTACTGCAGCAGACGGTTCCAGTAATACTTTATCCCGATACCTACTACTACTGCTGTTATAAATTCACAGATCCAGAACGCATTCCACACAGCATCTGCCCCGGCAAAATAGCACAGCAGATAAGCTGCCGGAATGATCACTATAATATATCTTAATAACGAAATCACCAGGGACTGAGCACCTTTGCTCAGTCCTTCTAATGCACCGGAAGCTGTAACAGAGATGGCAGATGGGATAAACCCGATACTGATAATCTGTAATGCTGCAGTGCCAAGTCTTACAGTTTCCGGGTTCTCAGTAAACATTCCCATCAATGTCTCTGATGCTGTAAAGCAGATGATCGTTCCTGCCAGCATGATCATACCATTCAGAAGCACAGAAATCCCAAAAAGTTTCTTTACCCTCTTTATTTCTCCTGCTCCGTAATTATATCCTATCAACGGGCGCATTCCCTGGACAATGCCGCTTGCAGGCAGATATAAAAAGTCTGAAGCTTATAATAGATTCCCAGAACCACTACATAGCTTCCGGAAAAAGCCGATAATATCTGATTCAGGAAAGAGATCAGAACTGACGGCAGGGCAATATTCAGGATTGCGGGAATCCCTACCATATACAGCTTCCCGTCCAGGTTCCTGTTAAGTTCCAGATATTTCCTGCTGATCTCCACCGGAATACTACACTTCTTATATGCGATCAGATATACAATAACTGTAAATACCTGGCCAAGACCAGTTGCCAGTGCTGCACCTCTGATCCCCATTTCCGGAAAATCCCCACTCCGAAAATCAGCAGCGGATCCAGGATAATATTGGAAATACAACCGATCATCAGGCTGATCATTGTCAGTTTCATTCTGCCCACAGCCTGAAAAATCTTTTCGAAGGACAGGCTGATCATGATCACTGTGGAAAATGCAAATGCAATAGTTGAATACTGCACACCAGATGAGATCACTTCCTGCGCTTTTGTAAACATACTGAGAAATACAGGCATAAACGGAATACAGATTACTGTAAAAATAATTCCATGGATAATATTAAAGAGCATACCATGGGTAGCTGCTATATTCGCATTTTTAATATTTTTTGCTCCCAGCTGAAAAGAAATCTGTGCATTGATTCCCACACCGAAACCAATGGCAACTGCATTAATAAAGTTCTGTACAGGAAATACCAGAGACAGAGCTGTCATCGCCTGCTCACTGATCTTTGCCACAAAAAGCTGTCTACGATGTTGTACAGTGAATTCACCAGCATAGACAGTACCATAGGCATTGCCATAGATGCCAGAAGCGGCAGAATCGGTTTTTTCTTCATAAAAGTATTGTTCATTCTTTTTTCCTTTCTCTGTTTCATTGCAACAAAAAACGCCACACAATTATCTCTACATTGCTGTATGATAATCGTGCGGCGAAAAGAGTTCATGTTTGTCACAAGACTGAAAAATCCACACCAGTTTTGGTGTGATTAACATATCATAATTTATTTCCTGCTGTCAAGACTTTTTATCCATTTTACTGCGTTTTCCTGATTCGGTGCTGAATACGGCACTGCAATGCATACAGATCGTAGATTACACCTAATTCCTGTTCAAGCTCACTGTCAGTAATGGAAATGTGCGTAGTATCTGTCTGCATTCCAAACTTCTCAAAAGCTTCCTCACCCATCAATTCCTTCAAATCTGCAAATGGCTCATTCTTCTTCAAAGTCTGATAAAGCTTCTCCGGCATAACCATAATATCAATGGAACCTGCTGGATCTGTGCCACATAAGCCATCTGTGCATTATAATCAAATTCTGCCATTTCAGAGTCCGTAGTAAGATTCACGCCTATCTCTACTTTACTATAGGGATCATCTTTGTACCCAAGTGTTTCTTTGATTTTCTGCTCAGGAGTTTCCGTATCATTTGCCATTGAATTTACCACTGTCATGGACAGAACTGTTTTTATTTTGGACTGTTCATAGTAATCCTTTATTCC
>ENA-OQDD01000352-OQDD01000352.1-human-gut-metagenome-genome-assembly--contig:-NODE-352-length-19621-cov-1.518570_pt1 | contig 19621 bp, 23 predicted proteins | sample MGYA00242507_ERZ504598 | MGnify/ENA primary metagenome ERZ504598 (study PRJEB26092, sample SAMD00036318) | human gut metagenome | host: Homo sapiens | study: EMG produced TPA metagenomics assembly of...
ATAAGAAGTACCCGGTAACCGGACATAAATAAAACGGCGGGCACGCGAGGATAGCTTGTAGATACTTGGCTCTGTAGAGCCATTGAGCAAGAAGCCCCCACTTCAAAATCAGAGATTTAAGTGGTGGGAGCATGTCACAAATTATTGTTAACATTTATTGACATTTTCGCGTCAGAGAAACTTATTCAGGAAGAAAATTCGCAGGTGCTCTTTCCATAATTCTTTGAAGAGTTGCTTCTACGGTCCAGAAAATATTTTGAGGAGTAATGATTGCTTTTAAGGGAACTGTCTGAGCACCAGTCTGTTTGTAGTCTGCCAGGAAGGAATCTATCTGTGCGGAATCTATTCCAGAGAATACAATCATTTCCAGAGGAAAATCCGGGCCGTTATAGATTACTTTTTCTTTAGCAAATCCCTGAATCCCGGCGAGGGCACCAAGTTTCTGATTATAATCTTTTCGAGAGATTTCTTTTATCTGAATTCTGTTTTTTGAGCAATACTGCGGACTACCTTGATTTTTCTTTCCAAGTCCAAAAGTTAAGATAATCTGAGCCATTTTTCCATCCTTTATATGTTGAATTTATAATGAGAATTATTTAGCATTCTTTTATAAATATTCTATAACATTTTTACATGTAATGGCAACAGAAAGTTTCTGTATGTCATTTGACGATCGCAGTAATTGTAATTTTCTGAATTTCAGTGTAAGATATCCATATCTTAGGAAAGTGAAAAAAATAGCATGAATGATAAATTTGCAGTATGTATTGGAAAAGGTGGACAACGGGACCAGGCAGAATCTTTTGCACGGAAAACGGAGAGCATCATTGCAGATAAACCAGGAAAAAACCTGACAGTTTTGTTCGATTCGAAAGGTATTTCTCTGACGGGATATGGATTAACCTATCAGGGCGATTTTGAAAATATGCTTCACCGTGTCACAAACGGGAGATTGCAGCATGAAATGCTGGTGCGGGCTGCCAAATCAGAAAAAGAAGGACGCAAGGCGATTGATGCCACGGCAGGTATGGGAGAAGATGCCTTCCTGCTTGCAGCGCAGGGATACGAAGTAACCCTGTACGAGCAGAATCCGGTCGTTGCTGTCCTTTTGAAAGACGCACTGCGGCGCGCAAAGAAACATCCGATATTGAAGGAAATCGCAGCCCGGATGAAACTGGTCGAGGGAGACAGCGTAGAATGTATGTCCAAACTTCTGGATCCGGTAGATGTTATTTACCTCGATCCCATGTTTCCGGCACGACAGAAATCCAGCCTCATCAACAAGAAGCTACAGCTGATCCAGAAACTTGAACCACCATGTTCCGAAGAGACGGATCTCTTTGATGCAGCAATCAAAGCTACACCGGAGAAGATTATCGTAAAACGTCCGCTGAAGAGCGAATTCCTTGCCGGAAGAAAACCTTCCTACACGTTAAATGGAAAAGCCATCCGTTATGATTGTTATACATTATAAAGAAATTAGACTAAAATGTAAAGATGATATTTGAAGTATTCAGGAAGGGAACCTCTGGATATACAGATATCCCTTCCGTCATATTTATTTCAAGAAGAAATGAATCAACTTATCATTAATTCTCTTATATGGCTGGTATCTCATTGGCAGATCCAGCCATGTTTTTTGTCCACGATACTCTTATAATGGGAGAAAGTCCGGAAGCCTTCATGGCCATGATAACCACCCATACCACTTTCACCAAATCCCCCAAAAGGCATTTCACTGGTCGCGAGATGGATAATAGTGTCGTTGATACAGCCACCACCGAACTGGCACTGAGAGGTGACCTTACGAGCAGCCACTTTATCACGGGTAAAAAAGTACAGAGCAAGCGGATGCGGCATAGAATTGATTTTGTGAATCAGTTCATCCAGAGAATCATAAGTAAGAATCGGCATAATCGGTCCGAAAATCTCTTCCTGCATCACTTTATCTTCATAAGTCACATGATCCATGACAGTAGGAGAAATCTGTAAAGTTTCTGAATCTGTCTGGCCTCCAAAGACGACTTTATTTTTATCAATCAGGCCGGAGATTCTGTTAAAATGTTTTTCATTAATAATTTTTCCGTAATTCGAAACTGGAAAGCGGCTGTTCCCCAAATTGAAGTGAAATCTGTTTTTTACTTCTGCAAGAAAAGCATCCTTAACAGAACTGTGACAGATAGATATAATCTGGAGCAACACAAGTCTGTCCGCAGTTCAGATATTTACCAAAACAATCCGCCGTGCAGCCAGTTTCAAATCAGCAGATTCGTCAACAATACAGGGACTTTTTCCGCCAAGTTCAAGCGTTACAGGAGTAAGATGTGCGGAGGATTTTCTCATCACTTCTCTGCTACATTCTGACTGCCGGTGAAAAAGATGTAATCAAAATGTTCTTCCAGCAGGCTGGTGTTTTCCGCACGTCCACCGGTGACAACTGCAACCATCTCCGGAGAAAAACATTCCCGGATCATTTTTTCAATCAACTTACTGGTATTCGGTGAATAAGCACTTGGTTTCAGAATCACGGTGTTTCCGGCAGCAATTGCGTCAATCAGTGGATCAAGAGAGAGCAGGAACGGATAATTCCATGGACTCATGATCAGAACGACACCATATGGACCTGGTTTGGTAAAACTCCGGGAATGAAACTGCGAGAGTGGTGTGTGCACCCGTTTTTCACGTGTGAATCTGCGTATATGTTTCAGCATATAAGAAATTTCACTTAAGACCAGACCTGTTTCACACATGTAGCTTTCGAAGTTACTTTTGCCAAGATCTGCTTCCAGGGCCGTTTGCGATTTCTGCTTCATTTTTCTGGATACATGTCTTTAGTTTTTTCAACGCATGAATACGTTTTTCTATATTTAAAGTTTCATTACTGTAAAAATATGCGCGTTGTTTTTCGACAAGTTCGTGAATGTCATTCTGATTCATTCGAAGCTTCCTCCTGTTTTTTGCCATGAGAATGTAATAAAATTTCTCCAGTTCGTGTGCATCCATCAGTACCGGCACCGGGTAAAGTGGATTTCCTTCTTTATCTGCATAATGCGCCAGTTTTGGAATGTCTTCTTCTTTAATCTCTGGTATAGTATCTCCGATATTGAAGCGTTTTTTCATATCTTTGACTGCCTGGATAAAAGCCTTTGCTGCTACTTCTTCAGAAGTATCACTGTCAGCAACACCGGCAGCCTGTGCCAGTCTGGCCAGTTTGGAATATATAGTTTTGCCGTATTCTTCCAGCACAAATGGAAGGATAACAGCATTTGCAAGTCCGTGAGGAACATTATACTGGCCACCAAGGGTATGTGCAACTGCATGAACATATCCAACATAAGATTTGGTAAAAGCACAGCCTGCAAAATAAGAAGCTCGGAGCATATTTTTGCGAGCTTCCTTATCCGAACCGTTTGTATAGGCACGGTCCAGATTTTCGAAGATCAGCTGTACGGCATCCAGTGCATTCTTTCGGGTACCAGGTGTTGTAGAGTTCCCGATATAAGCTTCGACAGCATGAGTTAAGGCATCCATGCCTGTGGTAGCAGTGATAAATGGCGGAAGGCTTAAAGTGACTTTCGGATCCAGAACAGCGTATCTTGGAATCAGAGGAAAGTCGTTGATCGCATATTTGTATCTTGTTTCTGCATCAGTAATAACGGCTGCAAGAGTTGTTTCACTTCCGGTTCCGGCAGTGGTAGGAATGGCGATCAGAAGTGGAAGTTTTTTGTGTACTTTCAGGATGCCTTTCATCTGTGCAAGAGATTGATGCGGTTTTGCAATGCGCGCAGCAACTGCTTTGGCGCAGTCCATACTGGAGCCACCACCAAAACCAATGATTGCTTTGCATTCAGACTGGTACCAGAGGTCTTCAGCTTCTTTTACATTGACAGTAGTTGGATTGGCAACGGTTTTGTCATAAATGGAATAAGAAATATTGTTTCCTTTCAGGGCTCTTTCCAGGCGTTCTGTCAGTCCCAGACTGCGGATGCCTTTATCTGTGATGATCAGAACGTTAGCGCATTTCTTTTTGAGAAGAATTTCAGGCAGGGACTTCACGCTTCCGATTACTTCCGGGTTGCGGTATGGAAGGAATGGAAGTGCAAATTTAAAGGCTTTCTGGAAAGCACGACAGTAAATTTTTCGTAATGTATTCATAAATCTAAAATCCTTTCGATGATTTAATTATTTGAATTGCAAAATATTTGTATTCAAAACATTCCTATTATAGCATTCAAATTGTTGTTGTAAAGAAAAATAATACCGAATATAAAAAAGATTCCCGACTGAAATTTTTTCAGAACAAAAACACGTCAGAAACAGTATGGATGTCATGTCAAGATATGTGCAGACGATAAAATTTATAAAAATATTGACTTCAACCATACTTCAAGTATTATTATAGTTATTGAGTGATAATACTTGAAATATTTTTATATTAGGAGGATTCAGACATGGAAAAATCAACCGTTTATTTTACTGATTTTCGCTGTCCGGTCGGAACGAGTCAGTTGGATAAGTTAAGAAAGCTCTGTGTGGCAGCCGGTATCAAAGATATTGATATGGATGGAAAATTTGTAGCAATTAAGATGCATTTTGGTGAGCTTGGAAATATGGCATTTCTTCGCCCGAATTATGCAAAAGTTGTTGCAGACCTGTGCAAAGAGCAGGGTGGTATGCCATTTCTGACAGACTGTAATACACTTTATCCGGGAAGCAGAAAGAATGCACTGGAACATCTGGACTGTGCAAACTTAAATGGGTTTAATACGATTACAACAGGATGCCAGATCATTATCGGTGATGGCGTGAGAGGTACGGATGAAGTAGAAGTACCGGTAGTGAATGGTGAGTATTGCAAGACCGCACTGATCGGACATGCAATCATGGATGCAGATGTTTTTATCAGCCTGAGTCATTTTAAGGGACATGAAGCAACAGGCTTTGGCGGTGCCCTTAATATTGGTATGGGTTGTGGAAGCCGTGCAGGAAGATGCAGCAGCATGCAAGTGGTAAGCCGGCAGTCAATGCAGAAGTCTGTCGTGGATGTCATCGCTGTGCCAAAGAATGTGGAAGTGACGCAATTACATATGTAAACAACAAAGCTGTGATCGATTATGATAAATGTAAGGGTTGCGGAAGATGTATTGGAGCCTGCAGCTTTGATGCTGTCTATAATCCAAACAGCAGTGCAAACGAGCTGCTTGACCGTAAGATGGCAGAATATGCACAGGCAGTCTGTCATGGACGCCCGCATTTCCATATCGCACTGGTTCAGGATATCAGTCCAAACTGTGATTGTCACGGTGAGAATGATGCACCGATCCTTCCGGATATTGGAATGTTTGCAAGCTTTGACCCGGTTGCACTGGATCAGGCATGTGCAGATGCCTGTCTGAAGGCAACACCGATTGCAGACAGTCAGCTGGGTGAACATCTGGCAGAGCGGGATGGCATTGCCACCATGATCATTTCAAGGATTCCAATCCGAATATTGAATGGAAGGCAACTCTGGATCAGGCTGAGAAGATCGGTCTTGGAACAAGAGAGTATGAGCTGAAGAGAATTAAATAAATCAGAAAGACCTGCTGTTTTGATCGAAAGTGTACAGCAGGTCTTTTTATGGATTGAATGTTTAACAGATCACAATGATCTGAATTGGAGGTTTTTACTGGATCGGCTTGAAGTCTACGGCACCGTGTTTACACAACGGGCAGATGATATCTTCCGGAAGTTCATCACCTTCGTAGATATATCCGCAGACCTTGCAGACAAGCCTTTCTTTCCTTCTGTCTGTGGTTTGGTTTGACATTGTTCTGGTAATAGGTGTAGGTCATGGTCTCCTGGTCACTCATGACACGAGCTTCGGTGACACTGCAAATGAACATGCCGTGGGTTCCGAGGTCAACATACTGTTCTACTTTGAGAGACATGAATGCGTTGATGTATTTGTCAAGGAATACAAGTCCGTTACCGGAGCGGTTGACTTTTTGACCTTCAAATTTATCTACAGTTCTGCCAGACTGGAAACCGAACCTTTCAAAAACAGAGAACGGTGCTTCCACGGACAGACAGTTTACATTCAGGACACCTGTCTGCTGGATTACGTGGTGAGAGTAATTGGCTTTGTTGATGTTAACTGCTACACGGTACGGATTATCGGTCAGCTGAGTAACAGTATTTACGATCAGTCCGTTGTCACGTTTTCCATCGTTGGAGGTTACAACATAGAGACCGTATCCAATACGGAAAAGTGCAGACATATCATTTTTGTTTGCAAGAGTATCGCTTTTGGCAATGTATTCTTTGCAGAGTTCATCAGTCATTGCCTCAATTTCTTTTCTGTTTTCTTCTTTTACAGCAGACCAGATGTGAACGTTGTTCTTTAACCAGTTGATCTTTTTACATGGAGCCATCATTTCCTTTATTACTTTTGCAGCAAGAGGAGCCCAGGAGCCGTTTTCGATGATTCCTACGGTGCGGTTCTGGAAGTTATGTTCCACAAGTCTGGTGATAAAGTCATTCATAAATGGATAAATGCTCGCGTTGTAAGTGGTAGTAGCAAGAATCAGTTTGGAATAACGGAAAGCATCACTGATGGCAGGGACATATCATCTCTTGCGAGGTCATAGACAAGAACTCTCGGGCATCCTTTGGATCTGAGCTTTTCTGCAAGGAGATATACAGCATCTCTGGTGTGACCGTAAACAGAAGTATAGGCGATTACGATTCCATCTGCTTCTGGTGTGTAGGAAGACCAGGTATCATAAAGCCCGATATAATGGCCAAGATCTTCGGTAAGGACCGGGCCGTGAAGAGGGCAGATCTTCTGGATATCCAGTGTTGCGGCAACTTTGAGAAGTGCCTGTACCTGTTTTCCATATTTTCCTACAATACCGATGAAATAGCGTCTTGCTTCGTCATCCCACGGTTCCTCTGCATCAAGAGCACCAAATTTACCGAAACCGTCAGCAGAAAAGAGAACTTTTTCTGTGCTGTCATAAGTTACCATAACTTCCGGCCAGTGTACCATCGGGGCAAAAACAAAAGTCAGCTGATGATATCCAAGAGAAAGTGTGCCGCCGTTTTCTACTTCGATCCTGCGATCAGTGAGATCCAGCTCAAAGAAATTCTGGATCATGTTGAATGCTTTCATATTGGAAACAACCGTAGTGTCTGGATAAACTTTGAGGAAGTTTGCAACGTTTGCGGCATGGTCCGGTTCCATATGCTGTACGATCAGATAATCTGGTGTACGTCCATCGAGAATCTGCTGGATATTGTCCAGCCATTCATGAGTAAGTTGGCATCTACGGTATCCATAACTGCAATCTTGTCATCCAGGATTACGTAGGAGTTGTAGGACATGCCATTCGGAACTTTGTACTGTCCTTCAAAAAGGTCAATCTGGTGGTCATTTACACCTGCGTATCGGATTGTATCTGTAATCTTCATTTCATTCCCTCCAGTTTTGTTATGAGTTTATGTAAAAAGGTTTCTTATCTGTAACTTTGTTAAAACTATGCAGAATATCAGGGAAAATTACTGTTGCAAAAGTCAACAAAGATGCGATTAGTTGAGAAAAATTGTGTTATAATAATGGAAAACAAATAGCGGAAAATGAGGTGAGAAACGATGGAGCATATTACACTTTTTACAGATATTCTTCCCGAAGAACAGGAAAGAATGCGAATCTGTTTCCATGCGAGAGAAATGACATTTCGAAATGGAGAGACCATCATGGAATATTCCAGTTCCATGAAAAAGATCGGGCTGATTCTTTATGGCAGGGCAATCCTTTACTGTTGTGATACGGAAGGAAACCAGTACCTGATCGACGAATTTAATAAAGATGCAGTTTTTGGGGAACCGTTTCTTCTTCCTGCTGATTCACAGCATTATTATGTCTGTGCCGCAGAGGAGACAAAAATCATGTTTATTGATTATGAACATGTGATCAAACGCTGCGACCAGGCATGCTATCACCACAGCCAGATGGTCAGTAATTTGCTGCAGCTCACCGCAATCCAGTCCCGGCAGCAGAATGAGCGGATCTACATGCTTTCCAGATCCAGTACACGTAAGAAACTGATGGCTTATCTCAATGCACTTTCCACAGCAAAACACAGCAAAGATCTCAAATTACCTATGTCTTATACCGCACTGGCACAGTATTTAAGTGTCGATCGCAGTGCGATGACAAGAGAACTGAAGAATCTCGAAATGGAAGGAATCATAGAGAAAAACGGAAAGCAAATCCATATAAATTGACATATTCTGAATTGGTGGAGTATACTGAACATAATTTACTTTATGGGGAAAGACAGTAGATCAAATATATTGTGGAGGATGGGGAAAGTGAATGATAAAACAGGAAGAAGCAGTAAACTCAGATTATTGCTTCTGTTTCTGATGCCGGGGATTATCATACTGACAGTAGTTTTGAAATACAGAACAAATATAGAAAAAACAGAGCCAATACAGATGCATCAGTCATCATTAATTTTATGAAGGAAGAATGTGTTCGTTATGAGAAGATATATGCACAGGATGATATGGAAGACCAGTTCAGTATCGAAGATATCCTTACGGGGTACAAAGTAGAAAGAGCAGGAATTATTGTTCTTACGGATGGAGAAAGAATCATCAGTTCGAATGATCTGACTATGCGGGGAAAAACAGTGGCAGAAAATCCATATATCCAGGCATTTAATTCTTATCAGGAGTCGAAGAAGCTTGTTCGCATATCCAAAGATGGAAAGGTATATTATGGTAAATATGCAAAATGTGGACAGTATTCTATTTATGTTTTTCTTCCGGAAAGTGAAATATTTATAGAACGTGGAATGGTGATGGCATATGTTGCCGTGTTCTATCTTGCAGCCTGGTTTGTGCTGATCTGTGTTCACCGGAAACTGGAGAAGCGGCGGATTGTAAATCTGGAGTATCAGCATAACATTATTGATGCAATCAGCAGAATTTATGTGACCAATTATGTGGTCGATCTGAAGCAGGACAAATTTGAAATAATCCGCGCGCCAGAGCAGATTTCTCAAATTGCACATCATTTTAAAGGAGCGCGACAGATTACAGATGCAATAACTCAATATTGTATCGGTAAAGACTATCAGGAAGGAATGAGAGAAGCTACAAACCTGGACACTCTGCAGGAAAGACTTCGTAATAAAGAATATTTGAACTATACATTTCAGGATACGGTTGGGGCATGGCATATGTTGACGGCTTTGCCGAAAAGAGTCATGGCGAATGGAGAGATTGAAACCGTGATTTTTGTTGTTCAGAATATTGATGAGCAGAAAAGAAGAGAACTGGAATACCAGAACCAGATACTGGAGACAGCAGAAGAAGCCAGACGTGCAAATGCCGCCAAAACAGAATTTTTACGGAGAATGAGTCACGATATCCGAACACCGATCAATGGTGTCATGGGAATGCTTAATATTGGGGATCTATTTACCGGAAGACATGGAAAAGCAGAAAGAATGCCGTGAAAAATACGTGATGCAGCCATGTTCCTTTTTGAACTGGTTAATGATGTGCTTGATATGAGTAAGATGGAATCTGGTGAGATTGAATTGGAGCATGTTTCGTTTGATCTGCGGGATATTTTGAAAGAAGTGTCGTCTCTGATCGAAGTGCAGGCGGTAGAAAGAGGAATTGCTTTTAATTACAGGCCGGAAGAGGGAAAACACTGGAATCTGATTGGAAGCCCTCTGCATCTGCGTCAGATTTTGTTGAATATTGCAGGAAATTCTGTAAAATATAATCGTGAAAATGGAAGCCTGAACCTGTTTTGCAGAGAAGTATCCGACAGTAATGGATATGCGATGTTTGAATTCGGATGTGCAGATACAGGGAAGGGTATGAGTGAGAAATTCCAGCAGCATATGTTTGAACCTTTCAGTCAGGAAGAAAACGGTGCACGCACAAATCTTGGTGGGACAGGACTGGGATTATCCATTGTGAAAAAGCTTGTAGAAAAGATGCAGGGTGAAATTGATGTGGTGAGTGAAGTGGAAAAGGGAACTACATTTACCATCCATATTCCATTTAAGATTGATGCAGAAGAAAAAGAACGGAAACCGGAGAAAGAAGAGCAGGAGCAGTCCATTGCAGGGGTAAGAATCTTGTTGGTAGAAGACAATGAACTGAATATGGAAATTGCAGAATTCCTACTTGAAAATGAAAATGCTGTGATCACAAAAGCATGGAATGGAAAGGAAGCGGCAGACATTTTCCAGAAAGAACCAGAGGGTAGTTTTGATGTGATTCTGATGGACATCATGATGCCGGTGATGGATGGATTAACTGCAGCGCGGACAATACGTGCAATGTACAGAAGAGATGCAAAGACAATTCCAATTATAGCTATGACAGCAAATGCGTTTGATGAAGACCGGAAGCGAAGTCGTGAAGCAGGAATGAACGGACATCTTGCAAAACCGCTGAATATACAGGATATTATAGGCACAATCGCAGAATGTATACAGTGCACATCAAGTTGAATATGTAATAAGATCCAGGGTTATCAGACGGCCTGGATCTTTGCATATAGTAATTATTTTGAGCTTCCTTCCAGAAAATCATAGGCGAACTGTGCATACATGGCGGCTCCGCGTTTTAAGACACTTTCATCTACGGTATAGTGATCGTTGTGATTTTTGGCGGTGATGCCAAGAGATTTATTCTGGCTTCCAATCAGCCCGAAGACACCAGGAACTTTTTCCATATAGTAGGCGAAGTCCTCACTGATCATCATTTTCGGGAATGGTTTCAGACAATCAGTACCGTACATTTTGGCAGCGGCATTTCTTGCAATCAGTACCAGATCTTCATGCTCATTGATGATCGGAGCCGGAAAATATTCAAAAGTCAGAGTAGCCTTTGCTCCCATGGAATCAGCTGTATTTTCAGCGATTCTGCGGAGCAGAGGCTCTGTTTTTTTGCGCATTTCAGGGGAATGGGTACGCGTAGTTCCCTCCAGAACGACCCTATCAGCAAGAATATTAAAGCGCTGTCCGCCTTCTATCTTACCGACGGTGACAACCAGTGGATTCAGAGGATTATTCATACGGGAAACGATTGCTTGAATTTCTGTGATGATATAAGTGGCAGTCAGAATCGCATCAACACCCTGATGCGGGGTGGAACCATGAGAGGAAACACCCTCGACTTCAATGCGGAAATTATCGCAGCTTGCCATACGTGGACCAGTTTCAAAATTCATATAAGGAGCATCCAGCTCTCCCCAGATATGTGTGCCGTAAATGGCATCTACATCGTCCAGAAAACCATGCTCGACATAGTACTGTGCACCGTGGCAGGATTCTTCAGCAGCCTGGAAAATAATCTTTACATTTCCTTTTAGGTCTTCTTTTTTTGCCATCAGCATACGGATTCCGCCCAGAAGCATGGCAATATGGCAGTCATGTCCGCAGGCATGCATGACACCCGGATTCTGGCTGCAAAATGTAAGCCCGGTGTGTTCTTCGACAGGAAGTGCATCGATATCTGCACGGAGGGCGACTGTCTTGCTGCCAGGGGTGGATTTTCCCCCTTTGATTATTGCCCAGAGACCATTGTAATCCGGGTAATAATGTGGCGTAAGTCCCATTTCTTCGAGGCACTTTCCAATCTCATGCGTTGTATTTTTTTCTTCGAAAGAAAGCTCTGGATGCGCATGAAAATAACGCCTCTGCTCGATGATCCAGTTTTCGTTCTGTTCTGCGATATCTCTAAAGTTCATGGTGTTTTCCTTTCTGTTTTATCTATATAAATACAAAACTCCTGTTTGCAATAACTTCTTTGGAATGCTATGATAAAGTCATTAATTATTATAAAAATAAACAAGATAAAACGCAACAGGGAGATAGGAAAATGGAATTCTGGGATATTTATGATAAAGATAAGAAACCGACCGGACGTACAATGAAACGCAATGACTGGTGTCTGAAAGACGGGGAATATCATCTGACAGTACTTGGCGTAGTTGCACGACCGGATGGAACATTTTTGATCACAAAACGTGTCATGACCAAGGCGTGGGCACCGGGCTGCTGGGAGGTTTCCGGAGGAGCAGCACAGGCAGGTGAAGAGTCACGCGAGGCTGTTCTTCGCGAAGTAAAAGAAGAGACCGGCCTTGATGCACGGGATGCTGACGGCGGTTATTTGTTTACTTACAAACGTGAAAATCCGGGCGAGGGTGACAACTATTTGTCGATGTATACCGCTTTATTATGGATGTTAAAGATGAAGATCTGCATCTGCAGGAAGCAGAGACAGATGGCTACATGTTTGCAACTCTGGACGAGATCAAAGCCTTTGCGGCAGAGGATAAATTCCTTCATTATGACAGTATCAAACAGGCATTTGAATTCTGATAAAGCTGTCGTATCAAACATGGCAAAATGTGATAAAAGCAAGTGCAATCTATTCGATATCTTTTAATACAAAACTATTTTTGTGATAGTCCAGAAGCCCTTCTTTTTTCATTTTACTGAGTTCTTTTGAAAGGGCGCTGCGATCCAGGCTGAGGTAATCGGCAAGCTGCTGGCGGTTCAGCGGAATGTCGATGTAACGGTTTTTCTGCAGTCCTGCCTGATAGGAAAGATAGGAGAGCAGACGATCGCGGATCTTCTTGGAAGAGGTGTGTAGGATGCGGCGTGAGAGCAGCAGGTTTTTGCGTGCGCTGATTATCGTCATATTGTGGATCAGATGCGAATATTCGCCTTTTCCGGCGGCGGAAAGCCTGAAAAGTTCCGGCACATTCAGAAAGAGGATTTCTGCTTCTTCCATTGCTATGACATCGACCATCATCGGCTCACCGGGAACACAGGCATAAGCTTCAGCAAACACTTCCCCGGTGTGTGCAAGACTGATGATATTTTTGTTGCCCCACAGGTCGTTGTTTTCAATCTGGACAGTACCGTATAATACGATTCCTATGTCAGTGACAGGAGTTCCGGCAAGATAAACCGGGGCTCCTTTTTTATATTTTTTTGTAAAAGTTTTCAGCCCGTGCAGAAGCTTTTCTGTCTCGGAAGGGGAACAGCCTTGAAATAGTGCAGTCTGGGAAATCAGTTCATAATCCATAGCAATTCTCCGTTTTTGTTTATTTTGTGGTTATAACCACATATTTTTTCTTATTAGTTTAGTATTCTTTGTGTGTAAGGTCAAGGCACCAAAAGAAAAAGAGTAAGAAGAAACCAATAAAAATAAATAACAAAAACAGGAGGATATCTTATGATCAGAAGAATTATTCATATAGACGAAGAAAAATGCAACGGATGTGGTGCGTGTGCGGCTGCCTGCCACGAGAGCGCAATCGGAATGGTTGACGGCAAAGCGAAGCTTCTGCGTGACGATTATTGCGACGGACTTGGTGACTGTCTGCCAGCCTGTCCGACCGGTGCGATCACATTCGTAGAGAGAGAAGCAGCAGCTTATGATGAAGAGGCTGTACTTGCAAATCAGCGAAAAAAAGCAGGCGAGAATAAATCAGCACATCATATGAGCGGTGGATGTCCGGGAAGCCGTATGCGTCAGATGAAGCGTGAGACAACAGCTCCGACTGAAAATGAAATGGAATCTCAGCTGCAGCAGTGGCCGGTGCAGATTAAGCTTGTGCCGACGCAGGCACCGTATTTTGAGGGCGCGAAGCTTTTGATCGCAGCAGACTGTACTGCCTATGCCTACGCAAATTTTCATCAGGATTTTATCAGAGGGAAAGTTGTTTTAGTGGGCTGTCCGAAACTGGACAGTGTAGATTACAGTGAGAAACTGGAAGAAATTATCCAAAGCAATAATATCAGCAGTATGACGGTTGTGCGTATGGAAGTTCCGTGTTGCGGCGGTCTGGAAATGGCAGCAAAAAAGCTCTCCAGAACAGCGGGAAATTCATTCCGTGGCAGGTTGTTACAATCTCCGTTGACGGAAAAATTCTGGACTGAAACAACACAAACAACAAATACCTGCTGAAATAATAAGCAATAAGCATTGCCAATTTTGACAGAATCCCTTATAATGTGACATAGGAAATGACATTTTTTATGGAGGGATTTCAATGGGAAAGACCGTGACGATCTGTTTTACCAATAACAAAGGCGGAAGTGGCAAATCTACCACCTGTTCAAACCTTGGTGCAGCTATGGCGCGTGCCGGAAAGAAGTTTTGCTGGTGGATGGAGATATGCAGCTGAATCTGTCGCTGGCATTCTTCCCGGAAGACTGGGTGCTGGAGCATGCACAGGGAGAGAAGAACCTTTATCATGCGATTGGGAAACAGGAAGATCTGACTGATTATATCGTGCATACACCGTACGAGAATCTGGATCTGGTTCCGTCCTCTACCCTGATGAGTTCGATTGAATACGAACTTTTTACTAAATGGCAGAGAGAGTTTATCCTTCGGAAATGCCTGCAGAAGGTCAAAGATTCAGAAGTTTATGATTACATCCTGATCGATGCACCGCCGACACTTGGCGGTTGGGTCATGAACATTCTGTGCGCTTCGGACAAGGTGATCATCCCAGTAGAAGCGAGCCCGTGGGGGATGTTTGGCCTTGCAAATATGTTCGAATTTCTGAATGAAGTAAAGCAGATTTCGCCGGATCTTGAGGTTGCCGGAATTGCAGTGACCAAGGTGGATACCCGCAAGAATTACTTCAAACAGACAATGGAAACATTGCATCAGCTGGAGAGTATTTATGTATTTGAGCATGTGATCCGTGTAGACAGTTCTGTGGAATGGTCTCAGGATAACAGCATCCCGGTTGTAGAATACAGGAAATCCAGCAGAAGTGCAAAAGAATATACAGAGTTGGCAGAGGAGGTAATGAATCGTGTCAGTAGGTAAGGACAGCATCCTGCGTGCAGCAAACGCAGATGCCAAAAAACAGAAGTAAAGGTAGAAACAAAACCAGCAGAGGAAGTAAAGGCAGCGGCTAAAGCCGAAGCAGCTCCGGCGGCTAAGAAGGCTCCGACAAAGAAAACAGCGGCAAAGAAGACAACTGCAGCCAGAAAAACAACAAGAAAGGCTCCGGCAAAGAAAGCAGTGAAGACATCCGTTCTCACACCACAGAATTCCGAAGAGCTGGAGAAAGCATTTGTGAAGGGCGAGCAGCCGGAAACAGTGAATGGTCCGGTTCATATCAAAGACGAACTTCCGATTTATCTTCTGTAATCAGAAGTACCTTTTTATCGGAATTTGCTGGATGGATATTCTGAATAAGTACAAACAAAAATCTGGTCATACAGGAAATCTTTTGTGATTCCTGCAGACCAGATTTTTTGTGCAGTTTTCCTTTTATAATAACTGGCTTATTCAGCAGAAACAGCTGCATCCTGTACTCGTTCATTTTCTCTGAAGATATGTCTGAAGATAAAACGAACGATTGGTCCGGCATAGATGAGCTGCCAGAAAAATGCCGCCGGGAAATTCATAGCTGTCGTCTGAATCCATACAGCGATGAACTGACTTCCTGCATTCTTAAACAGGATTGTGGCAGCAAGGCTCATCAGTGGCACATAAATGCCACAGATGGTACAGAAATAGCAAGAATCTTACTGAATGGATGACAATTTCTGAAATCTACCATACGTGCTGCACACATAAATGCAAGTTTAGATACGATGAAAAAGTCAAGAATGAAAGCAATCGGTCCCATGATGATAAGTTCATGGAATGCAGAAAGGAATACTTCGTTTGACATTCCGCTGATGTTCAGTGAGATGTTGTAGCAGATCATGGCATAAACCATGAAAAATACCATAATAATTGTAAAAATTACTTCCTGAAATTTGTTTTTGGGCATAAAAAAATTCTCCTTGTTCTAATTAATGATAACTACAGGTTACTGTTCACGTAAGTTACAAGAGCATGTGTTGTTCGTTAATCATTCCAAGGGGAATGTACGTTTCCAATTAAACCATATCCAATTTTTTGCGTTGATTATATTATCACAGAGATTTTAGAATGTCAACTGTAAATTTTGTTCTGCTTTATATAAAAAGTCTGTCCACAAATTATGCCACATCTTGTATTCTGCAAATAATAAATTATATAATATTAATGGTTAAATGATCCGGCGCGTATGAGAATGAAAAAGCACCCATATGATTGCTGACTTTGATGGTCAACAATTATATGGGTGTTTTCGTTTGTTCAGATATAGGTAAAAATCAGATTCTGTTATTTTGCAGGTCATTAATGATCTGATCAACCAGTTCTGTTGCTTTTTCAGTAGAACAGTAACTGGCTGGATTCATATGCTCCAGATAGTCACGAAAAATACTGACCAGGCAGGTTTCCTCTATGTTCAGTACAATGATCTGCCGGTGTTATTTCTGAAAACCATACTTCCCATAGTCCCGCGAATACAGAAGTGAAGGTTGTGGGGCAGATGGCTTAAAGGTTTCTGAAGGAATCGATAGACACCGGTTTCGCAGCATTGGCGAACACCATTCAAAATCTCAATACGTTGTTCCACAGTTAAAGGGTGATAGAAAATCTCAGGGATTTCATCTGTGAGTCCGGTTTTTGCAAACTGCAGAAGTCCTTCCCGAGTAGAATAGATCAGAAACTGCTCATTCTGGATTTTAACCATATTCATCTGAAAAGCCTGCTCTGCTGCCGCAAGGATAGCATCTGCCTGCGGAAGATCATAATTAAATATTTCATGTAAGAGGTTTCCGGTAAAAAAAGGTGTCAGACATGGTTCAGGCTGAATACCGATCAAATCATTCTGGTCATAGAAGGTATCAAACATGCTGTCAATAACTGCCTTGTGATTTTCGGGAGTAAGAGGAGCAGGTCTGAAAAAAAGACTGCACTGTTCTTTGTAGGATATAAACTGATTCCATAAAAGCTGTACGACATCAGGAGATTTGATGAATATGCCATTCTGATAATCGGAACTGCAGAGGATAGCAGCATCAGATGTCAGAATCATACAAGGAAAAAGATTAAAATTGTAATAATGTGACTGAATTCTGTCGTAATAATACCAGAGGGAATAATTCAGTCCAGCCATATATAAAGGAAAAATTTCACGAAGATATTTCAAATTGATCAGCTGGTGATCTTTGGTAAAGGCATATTCGGTTCCAACACAGAAGATGTGGTCAATCTTCAGCGATGCAGATGCATGCAGACTGGCGAGGAGACTGAAAAGAAATTTATAATCCGGTTGAATGAACATGGCAATTTTGCCATCTGCATGAACGGATTCAGAAAGTATCATCTGATGTACATAATAGTCGATATGTTGCTGAGAGACCAGTGAAATACAGTCAGTCTGGCACTGCTCAGATACAGGATCCGGTGAGAAGGAACTTCCTGTGATATCGGTGGCAGGCTGATCCGGAAACTGACAGATAAAATTTTCTACACTCTTTCGAGTGTAATATGTATCGGGTCCAACCTGAGTGATCTCCAGTGTTTCTTTCAGAAAGTTGTATTCTATAGGTGTAAGATGCATGAACTGTGTCATCTTTTCAAAAACTTCAGAAGATGGCGGGTTCCGTTTTCCATTGAGGATTTTGTACATGGTAGAACGATCCAGATTACAATATTTTGCCAGAGAAAAGACTTTTATATTTTTGTGTTCGATATAACGGGTAAGTGTATCAGAAAAAACAGACATATAAACTCCTTACAACAAATTTCATATATTAAAGAGAAAGGCAGGAATGATCACTCATCCAGCCTTCGTAGAATCTGATATTTACGGAAATATTTCGTACAATATCTCCATCTTCTAGTTCCAGATCATCTTCATCAGAAACCGGAGGCAGCTGACAGTCATCTTCATCAAGCTCCAGAGAAATCCAGTTATAAGCAGCTTCGTTGGCTTCTTCTATAGCTTCATCCAGAGTTTCACCTTCACCGTAGCATTCAGCCAGATCCGGGAAAAAGCCTTTGTAAGTTCCCCTGTCTGTTTTGCGGAAAACCGCAGGATAAATAAATTTCATAATCTATATACTCCTTTGTATACACTGTTTGAGTAACAGCTGTAATCTTTCTAGTTCTTTAGTATACCATATTCTGCAAAGTTTAAAAGAGGAAATCCTGCATTCTGAGTGGAAAAAAGTATGCAATTTTTATATAATAGAGGATAACAGAAAAAGATTTCACAGCCTGCGAAAAACAGGCCTGTACATACAGAGGAGAAAAAATTGAGCATCAGATTAATTGCAAGTGATCTTGACGGGACTTTTGTTGACAGATTGTAAGGAATTATCACCAAAAACAAGAGAGGTACTGGATCTGGCAGTACAGCATGGAATATATATTGTACCGGCAACGGGCAGATCTTTTTATTCCATACCGGAAATGATCCGAAATTATCCGGGAGTGGAGTATGTGATCACGGCTAATGGAGGTGCTGTTTATTCGGTAAGAGAAGGAAAAAGAGTCTATCAGTGTCTCTTGGAAAAGAGTCGGTGGAATCTGCTATTGCAGTGCGAAAAAGAGAAAATATGGTCCTGGAAGTGGTGATTGACGGAGTGCCTTATGCAGAAGAGGCATATGTTAAAGATCCGATGCAATATCTGGCGACAGAGTATGGTGCGAAATACATTAAAGCTACCAGAAAGCCAGTAAAAGATATCTGCAGATTTGCACAGAAACATGCAGAAGAGCTGGACAGTATTTCTTTTGTTTGTCGTTATGAGGACAAAGAACGACTGTATACTTCGCTGGACAAAGAAATCCCCAATATCTATGTAACTTCATCTGTGCCAAATCTGATGGAGGTCGGACATATAGATGCAGGAAAGGGAAAGACGCTTCTGTGGCTTTTGAAAAAATTGGAGATTTCAACAGAGGAAGCAATGGCTTTTGGAGATGCGGATAATGATATCAGTATGCTGACGTCTGTAAAATATGGAATGGCGATGGGAAATGGCACAGAAAACTGCAGAAAAGCAGCCCCTTATGTGACAGATACGAATGAAAAGGATGGTGTGGCGAAGGGAATTTTGAGGTTTCTATCAGAAGTAGAATAGACTTTGCAGGCGGAGAATAGTGATGAAAATGTAAAATTTGTCTGACACTATTGACAATGACAAAAAACATGATATTTTATAAAAAATTTAATTTAGCTAATTAAACCGTTGAAGCGGAGATAAAAGCAGTTATGCGCGCACAGAGAGTCCGGGAGGGTGAGAGCCGGGTGGAAATGCAGGTTGCTAAATGGACCGCTGAGGGCACAGGGAAAGGCTTTTGCTTAGTATTCTGTGACGTAAGGCATACGTCAGTTGCCGGGAATATGCAGGTATTCCGCAAAGTGCACGGGTCGTTCCGTGAATCAGGGTGGCACCGCGGGTGAATTTTAACGCTCGTCCTTGACAGAAGCAGGATTCTGTCATGGGCGGGCTTTTTTATTATGACAGTTAAGGGAGTGCCTTTGGCACGGAACAACTGTCTTTCATTTTTCAGAATCAGAAAAGGAGGTAAGATCCATGTATCCTACGATAGAAGACATCAGAAAAATTGCAGCAAAAGGACAGTACAAAAGAGTTCCGGTCTGCCGCGAGGTATATGCAGACAGATACACTCCGGTAGAGGCTATGAGAACCTTAAGAAAAGCAAGCAGACATTGTTA